>Ga0076257_109_pt1 | contig 44453 bp, 34 predicted proteins | sample RifGroF2_FD_67746 | JGI IMG/M metagenome (GOLD analysis project Ga0076257, IMG submission 67746) | Parcubacteria (Uhrbacteria) bacterium GW2011_GWF2_39_13 | reverse complement strand
CACAAATGCATCGTCCACGTCCATCCCTCCATTGGCGTTGAGGTTAGCGGAGAAGGTGGCAATGCCATCTGAGACCAACGTGCCGATACCGCTGAGGTCTCCGGTAGCGGAAATGTCCCAGTCGGAGGAATTAACAACTAAAGCATCACCGCCGTCACCAATGGTCGTAGCTTGAGCGAACGCCAAATCTCCTCCTGCAATCGTCAAGAGAAGATCTGTCGTCCCTGTTGTTGTAACAGCTCCCGAACCAAAAGCGGTATCTGTTCCAGCAGTAAAACCGCCATCGGAATAGACCATTCCTTCTACACCCAATGTTCCGGCAACAAATAAATCATCACCCCCAAGAGCAAATGTTGGGTGCGCAAGCGTTTCTGTGGATGAAGTAGAAGCACCAATCACTAAATCGTTATCTATAAATCCGTCGCCCAGAACTTCCAATTCATCAGCAATACGCATATCTCCTACACCTGCGCTGCTATAAGTAAAACCCGTGTCTATTCCCACAATGATTGCGGCATCATCTTCAAAAATGCCATTGACGCCCGTTTCCCATTGGCTGGAAGTGATATCACTGGTAAACGCAACGGTTCCGGACGCATTTTGAAAAGTAATCGTACGATCCGCGCTTGGATCAGTAAAACTAAAAGCAACCGTATTTCCATCGTTTGAGCCGCCCTCAAAGACAAGAGGTGATGCGCCGACAAGCTCAGCACCACTTAAATCATATTCACCTGTGGCAGTATCGCCATTTGCGGCAAGAAATCCTGTTGAATCAATCCCATCTAACCGTTGGGCATTCAAGGCATAGGGGGCGGCGGTCAAACGACGACGCGGAGTTAATGTTTCTCCTGCAATGATCACTTCCAAATACACGCCGTTGTTATCAGCAAAAACGGTATCAGAAATCGCTGCATAAGAATTTGTGGTATCTCCAAGATTTTCTGTAAATAAACCTGAGGTCAATGTAACACTTCGAGCCACAATAGAAGCGGGGGTGTTAGTATAACAATCAGAGGAATCGTTAGACCAAAGACATGTTCCCCCCGCAAGCGAATTGTAAAGAGCGAACTTCATACTGACGGAAGAATCCGAAACCGGAACACCATTGGTGTTCAGAACGCGTCCTTGATAAGTCACAATATTGGGGGGAGCTGCAGCTTGCGTGGCAACAACCCCGCCCAACATGATCGTGATCAAGGACACGAAGGTTAATAATTTCCTCCATGTATGAAGCATAGAATGAATCCGTGTAAATGGATCTAGCTGTCCTCTGTTTCCAGAGAAACTTTTTCAGAGAAACCCTTTGGTTCTTCCGAATGTGAATAATCAATGGGATTAATTTCTGTTTTTTTGAATCCTGGTTTTTGGAAGACCGCGTAATACAGGTTAGGACCTAACATAAAGGCATAACGTCCTCTGGAATCTGTTACCTGTGTTTCTAATAATTTGTTGTACTTTGGCTCAAAAATACGTGCGACCACTTGAGATAAGGGTCGACCCGTCTTTTTATCGTAGACAATTCCCCAACTCATCGGTTTATAAGGAGTTGCTAATCTTCGAACAAAAAGATAAATCACTCCTTGTATGAGAATCATTGAGAGAGAAAGAACGTTAGGACGAATCACCGCGAAAATAATAGAGGAGAATACTCCAGAGAAAGCAACGACATGTTGAAACTTTCGTAAGGTATTTTTGCGAGCGATCGTTGTTGGTGTGTGATATTTATCTGCTTGGGACGGATCAAGAGGAATATTGGCTGTAATGACAGCATCATCAGAGGTAACGTTAATCAGTTCGCCATGATAGACGTCCAGATACGCTCCATCTATCTTTGTTCCGTGCAAATAATCTGAAGGGAATTGAAATCCATTTTTGGTGACCCCAATACGGTACACTCCTGGCTGAACCAGGAAAAAATACCGACCTCCCTTATCCGTGACTCGACTTTGAATAAGCCGACCAGGTTTACCAAGGGTGAGATCTTCTAGTGTTGTCTGAAACAAACGAACAACAGCCAAATCCACCGGAGTCTTTGCAATACCGTTGTAGACGACTCCATAACTCTTCCTTCGAAGACGCCCAAAAAAGAGAATAGGCGCGGTAAAAAAATATTGAAGGAGAGGGAGAAGATCAAAAACAGCTGAAAGAACGATAAGACTGCCTGTGGCTGTAAGAGCAAGAGCAGGAAGAGAAATCTCTGCTGTTTCTTGTACTCCTGGCGTTTCTCGAATAACGGTCAGAATTTCCTGTGTACTCTCAAGAGGCGCGCCCAGCGCTGCTTGAACGGAAGATACGAAAGAAAATTCTTCTGTTGTGGAACCAATGACTGGTTCTTGTGAAACCTCCTGTTGTTCTTGTGTGATCAAGGCAAGAGCTAAGTGAGGATTCACAATGTTATTTGTGACAATGAGTGTTTCTGTTTGCGAAAACTCATATCCATCCAACTGGGCTCGGACAACGTACATCCCATTTGGGACATACCATCCAAAAAACCCATCGGACGTTGTCTGTGTGGGATTAAACTGCGCGTACGGGGACCCATCCCATACGATAAATTCATTCCTAGAACGTTCAAAGAGCGAAATCATTGCGGAACTCACGGTCGCTTCTTCACCATCGATGACCTGAGAAATGGAACCGGGCACGACAGCCCTCAGGTATGAAGAAACAGATTGTGTCGATGCATCCTCAAACGTGATAAGCACCATCACGTCAAGAACGGTAGACACTGTTGGAATAGTGAGATCCGACACATAAAGAGCGAGAGCGTCATCAAGACGCATGAGGTAAGTGTCCGACCCTACGGTGAAATAAACAGACGTTACGTTGTCGGATAAAGCAAAACGGGGGATTGTCGCACGCACTGTGCTTGTGGGGAGCACATCAACCACACCGGAGCTGGTGGCCTTAAGCGCGATCGATCCATCTGCAACCAAATAACGGATATCGGCCTCACTGAAGGTTCCTTCTCCTTCACCTAAAGGAGTCGGTTCTTCAGAAGGTTCACCACAATCTTGCGGACAAGACACTGTCGATTCAGTCTGCGAGCAAAGAGTATCTCCGCAGGAAACCGCCGATCCCTGTGGAAGTTCTGTACCCGTAGATTCTGATTCTGAAGGTTCTGTCTGCTGTGGTGGTTCCACAGGAGGTTCCTGTGGAAGAGGTTTCTCAGGAGGCAATTCCTCCGGAGGTTCCGGTAAGGGCACCTCTTCTTCTGAAGCACTGGGTGTGGCAGACACAAGTGCTCCAGAAGCAAACTGCCCTGATTGATCGTAAGCAAAAACTCCAAAAAAATAAGTGGTTCCATTTGAAAGGCCTGTCTGAACCAATGAAGTCATTAGACCATCTCCAATAACCTCACAGGTAGAATCTGTGGATCCTGTTGGATATCTATTCAAGCATTGCAGTACACGAATTCCTGAAAGATCTTCATCGGTTGGATTTGTCCATGAAAGAATCACCTGACGATCTCCTGGAGCGGCTGTTAAACCGGAAACATTTGCCGGAGGCACGTCTATATCGGTCACAAACGTCTGATCAGAAGAAAAAGCCTGATTCAACGATGAGTCCACAGATAACACTTGAAAGTGATAACGCGTACTCTGAGTCAACCCTGTCAAAAGAAGGGAATGCGCCGTGACAAAACTTCCTTGTGAAACAGTATTCGAATACGCACTTGTCGTCCCATAAGAAACAACACTATTGGCAGGTTCATTGGTCGTCCAAATCACCCGTGCAGAGGTTGTAGTGATATCCGTAACTTGAATTCCGCTGATGACGGGTGCTGTCTCATCCAGCGTCGTAAAGGTGGCAATAGAAGAACTCGCCTGATTTCCAGTAATGTCTGAAGCCTTAATCTGAAAATAATAGGTTGTCCCTTCATTGAGCTGATCCAACATCACGGCATAAGAGTTAAAGTAGGAACTGGTTGATTTGGTTCCTAATTCAAGACCAGACGTTAATCCATAAGAAAGAGCCTGAATTGCCGGTTCATTGGTTGACCAACTGATCGTGGCGCTTGTGGTGGTTAAACCCGACACCACAATCTGAGAAATCACTGGAGCAGTGCTGTCTGCAGGAGCTCCGCTGCCGCCTGTTCCTTGCTCGCCGCCTCCGCCAGAAGAAGGAATGGTTGCGGTCACTTCAATTGAATCATCTCCTCCAATAGGAAGAATGATGGATCCAGACCCGCCAAAGGTTCCGGCAATGGAGACAAAATAATCTCCCGCGCTGGAAGGATTGGTGATTTTGTTTACACCCGTTCCCGAGTTTGTGGCGTTGGTTCCTATAGACACCGTCACGACGCTTGAAATGGCAATGGTTCCTGCGTCACCTGGACACACTGTGAGAGTGATGACGTCAGCAACAATAGAAACGGAAGCTTTTTCAGTTCCAGAACAATCCGTTGCTGTGGTGAGATCAACGCCATCATCGGCAAGATCGATATCGTCCTCAACAAGAGAGCTGGTATCAAAAGCGGAAGCAAAGGTGAGGGTAAGCGTGGAACCTTCTGTAATGCTTGTTGGAGTTGTAAAGAACAATGTGTGATTGGCAACCTGCGAAGTTTCTAGCGTCGAAGGATAATCGTTTGCCATCGAAAGAGTCGCAGCAAAGGTTGTTGGAACAACCGCAACAGACGCCGTAATGATGACAGCGACTGTTGCGATGGTTCGAATGATCCTCCTAAAAATACACACACATGAGACTTATAATCTTTTTGATTTAATTTTTTTTTGTATTCCGTAGTAACACGCAAGAATAATTCCGATAACACCCGCAAGAACCAAGATAAGCTCCCAAGGAACGATCCAAAAGGTGAGAGAAGAAAAAAGAGTTCCTTCTGATCCGTAGCTTAACGCCAGATCTGCCGTCATAGGACCAATGGAAAGATGACTCAGTTGATATCCAGCCTTGCCTAACCAGCTAAGTGTCTCTTGGGGATACTGCGCTTCAAACTGTCTTGTAGAGGATGGCAAGACTCTTCCCTCAACCGTATTTACTTCGATCACTTGGATGGTTTGACCAAAAAACCCTTTAAGAGTGATTTGACCACGAGGAACTACATGCACGTTTCCTTGATTTTGGACTCTGAATTGAAATGAGCTAAAAGGAAGAGAAGAAGAAAGGAGTGCCCCATGAAAATCAAGCAACTGAAGTTGTTGTGTTGTCTCACCTTCAACCGTCAACAGCACGAGAATGGCAGTCTTGGCATCAATAATCGCGCCATTGGTTGTGACAATATCTGTGGGCGTAGGTGAAACAGTAATGGCAGCATAATATCCACCCGAGGCAATATCATCAGGAATCGCTATTTCAAAAGGAACATCTGCTTTTGACGCAGGTAAGACCCGCACCTGTGTTTCTGGAAAAGAAATCCAGGAGGTGAGTGCGCTGGCCTCTTTTGTTTCCTGAGAAAACAACGGAGTTCCTGATTCTTCCATCGGTTTAAAGGCTACCCGATCGAAAAAATACGTTTGCTCGCTGGATCCCGTGTTGAGAATCGTAAATGTCTCATGAATCACTTCGCCGCGCGCGGAAGAAATTTCCAACATGCTGGGAGAAATGACAGCCGCATGAGCTCCAAAAGAAATCAACAAGAGAGCGAGCGAACAACATCCTACAGAAAGAATACGAAAGATCTTTGAAAAACTTGATGAGATTGCCTTGATGGCACATGTTGAAGAGATCCCGTTTTTCATATCGTCAAAAGTTACCAGAAGCGATAAAAGAAATCGTATGCGCGTAACTTCCGGAAGAAGCAATAGAATCCACAGCCGTTTTTAAGGTAAGAAAATTTCTACTTGCAAAACTAGCCGTGTTTTCTGAAGCAACGGTTTGAAAAGCAGACGTTAGGGCCGTATCAGAAGTATCAAAGGTAGAATCACTCAAAGAAGTATCTGAGGATCGTGCTCCATATTCTGCAGAGCCGACACTGACAGATCCATCTGCCACATCAGAAATTTCATTACTCCCGCTACGAAGATTCCCATCCTCATAGACTTGCACCACATACCCGTTGTCATTGGCAGATGTGACCTCGAAGGCAATAAGGGCTGTTTTTAGAGAAGATGAACTAAGCTGTCCGAAAGAAATCGCAGAACTGGTAAGGGGATAGAGAAAATCATTCACTCCATCAATCACCGCAAGCGTACCGCCGTGTTTCCAAGCATCGACGGTCACGGTTCCTGATCCAATGGATTGAATCTTGCCGATCATGGACACCTGCCCAGATCCAACGTCTTGTATCAGACCAACATAATCGTTGATTGAAAGACTTGTTGTATCGGTCGAAACCGTTGTACCAGCCAAAGCAGTCGCGGAACGCCCCAAAGAGAGGTCCTGCACAAATACATCAAAGGAGATAATCTGTTCATCAATGCCTGATCTATATCCTTGATCGAGTCGATAAGACACGCTTGTAGAGGATCCCGCCACAGCAGCTTCCGTCGTATCCCTTAAGAGGTAACTGGCTGAAGATGAAGTATCTGACCCTCCTGTACTCACGGAGTCCCATCGAATCTTGAAATTTGTTGAGGACATTTGAGCTTGAGCAAACGAGCCCCAAACAAAAAACCCCACAACTGCAAAGGTGAAAACTTTTTTATGCATATCTTTACCTTTACAGCAGTAGTATAGCATGAATACCAAATGTCGTCAATCCTTTTTTTATCTAATTTTAGCTAAAAAAATGAAGTAAAAAAGACTAATCTCCTTAGAATTTACTTAAATAATTGATAACGACTCAAAAAAAATAAGAAATATCCACAATATCTATATTTGGCTACACTAGTTTAGACAAATATGTATAAACTACATACTTTAGTAATACGATCCATAGTGAATTTCATCTTTATATTCCCTGAATGAGGAGTCTATGACAAGTCGATAGGTCTATTATCTTAACTTAAGTAACTTTTTTATATACTAATATAAAACTTACTCGAATTCTAAAAACACAAACGAAAATTTAAACTTAAATTTATTTCACGTGAAACAAAAAATACCAGAATAACATCTGGTATTTTTAACTTCAAGAATCAAATTCAAATCAAAATTAGATAAAATTGAAAAATTAATAAAATGTCTAAAGTGTTTATTAAATTTGCTTTTATTGATTTATCCATCGAATTTTTATCGTTTTATATTCTTGTCCTTTTGGATAAATCATAAAATGCAAATGTGGACATTCACTCCATTCTGTATTTCCAACCTCAGCAATTTCTTGACATACTTTCACAATATCACCAACACGAACTTTCGCTGATTGATATTGAATATGTTCATATTCAGATATCTCATCGTGTTCATGGAGAATTTCTATAAAATTTCCTTCAGTTTCAAATTTTGGATCATCACCACCAAGTTGAGAATCGTCTTTAACAGAAACAATGATTCCATCTAATGCAGCGATAATGGGCGTACCTTCTGGAGCATCATAATCAATCGAATGAACGAGATCTCCAACATGTGCAATCCCAATTTTTGAAACATTTGTTACCTTCAAGAGATTGATTGGGATATGATACAAATTTTTTGTTTGCATATACATTCTTTAGCTCGTATTTATAATTATAACAGTTCAAAATCACAAAATGTACATACAAAAAAACACCAGATACAACTGATATTTTTTATGGTGGACCTGAGGGGAGTCGAACCCCTGACCTTTGCAATGCGAATGCAACGCTCTACCAACTGAGCTACAGGCCCAAACTTACTTCTAAAAAACAAATTGTTTCATATGAAACAATTTTTAAAATTGGTGTCCCAGGAGGGACTTGAACCCCCATCCTCAGCTTAGGACGCTGCCGCTCTATCCAGTTGAGCTACAAGGACATTGGAGATCTTTATAAAACTCGCGATCTTACCTATCTGTCAATAGACAGGTCTCATCGAGTTTTGAAGAGATCTCATAAATAAGTGTCGTAAAATAATACTATCTGCAATCTCTATCTAAACAAAAGGCGAAGAGTTACTTCATTTTTGCTATACTATACGCATCACAATAGTACGTGAGTACATACACATCGTCAAAATCTATGACTACCGAACTGGTTCTTATTATTACTCTCTTTTTAACTGTACTAACAATCATTTATCTATCCGTCCGTAAAAAACAAGAAACTCAGTCCTTTGATCCACAACTTCTGGGACTACTCAACGATGTTCGAAAGGAAATTCAACAGACAACCACCACACAACGAAAAGAAATGGAAGGAAAATTAGATCTCATGCACGAACGACTTGTTCAAAATATGCAGGAATCTTCCTCAACACTCCAAAAACATTTTAGTCATACCTCTGGAATTATCCGAGACGTAACAGAAAAGTTAACAAAATTGGATGAAACTAATAAACAGGTGCTTAATTTTTCAGGACAGCTCCAGAGTTTAGAAAATATTTTAAAAAATCCTAAACAAAGAGGAATATTGGGTGAATATTGGCTTGAAACCTTATTAAATCAAGTCCTTCCACCAGGTCAGTATCAAATGCAATATTCACTAGGAATAGATGAGAATACCAAGCAATCTCTTATTCCTGATGCCGTTATTTTTATTCGTGAAATGTTGATACCTATTGACGCAAAATTTTCACTTGAAAATTACAATAGAATAGCGATAGAAAACGATCCTACACGTCGCGAACAACTGGAAAAAGAATTTAAATCAGACGTAAAACTACGTATTGATGAAACATCCAAATATATTCAAACAGAAAAAGGAACAACTAATTTTGCCTTCATGTTTATTCCTGCTGAAGGAGTTTATCATAATCTCATTAGTCAAACGGTAGGAACTGTAAAGGTAAACTCACGAAATCTCATTGAATATGCTTTTGAAAAAAGGGTAATGATCGTTTCTCCCACTTCTTTTTTTGCTTACCTTCAAACGGTTATTTTGGGACTAAAAGCCCTTCAAATTGAAGAATCAGTTAAAGATATTCAAAAACAAGCGGAGAATCTCATGCGTCATATGAAGGCGTATGAAGATCACCATAATAAATTAGGAAAACATCTTGAAACAACGGTTCGTGCTTATTCAGCCTCCTCTCAAGAGCTTAAAAAAATTGATAAGGATATCTACCACGTCACAGAAGGAATTTCTGGAAAACAAATGGATCCTCTGGAACTTGTATATTCAAATGCAGAAGAACAAGAGGATTAAGCGTAAATTTTAAATTGAGGAAAGATTCCTTTGACATTTTAAAAAAGATCGCTATACTAATCTGGTCTTAATGCACAGTTCAACATTCACTCGTTCAACACCTTTTGTTTTCTATGCCAAAGCTCAACAATGCAAAAAAAGCTCTTCGTCAAAACGAAAAGAATGCTCAGCGTAATAAAGTGATAAAAGCAGAAATACATTCGCTTCGTGTTAAGGTACGAAAAGCCTTTACAAGCAAGCAAATGGACGAAGCGAAAAACCTTGTGCAACTTGTAGGCAAAAAACTTGATAAAGCGGTTCAAAAGAAAGTCTTCAAACAAAATACCGTTGCTCGCTACAAGTCCCGGCTCATGAAAAAACTTCATACGCTCTTGAGCGTATAATAAAAAAGAGACCCAAATCGAGGTTGTCACGGGCGCCCGTCGACCGCACTCTCCCTATTTTGAATAGGGTTCGTACGGCTCGACAGCCCGTTCAAGTTGATCTCATCGAGTTTTGGGACAACCTCAAATCAGGTCTCTTTTTTATTTGAAAAAAATAAGTCAGGAGTGAATCAATTCAATCGTGGTTAAATCAACAGCCATTTGTGCATCAAGATGGCCTGTTTTTAACTGATAATCAAATTGAAACAATAAATCATGCACTCTCTTGAGTTGATCCAGAGTAAATCCGTGAGCCTGACTCATTCCTTTTTGTGCGACAAATGGGTGTATCCCCAGTGTTTGAGCAATCTCCTGTTTATTTACATGAGTATTCTCTTCCAACATCGCACGAATTCCTAATAAAATACGTACCTGTCTGCCAAGCATAGTAAGTAAATAATGATCATCCGTACCCGACAAACGCTCTTCTTGTAACAGACGAAAGGCTTCTAAAGGATGACGTTGAGAAATAGCGTCAATAAGGGTAAAAATTTTTCCTTCAAAATTCTCATGAACGAGTTTTTGAACCATCTCAAGGGTAATCGGTTTGTCATGAGCATAGGCAACAAGCTTTCCTATTTCTTGATCCATACGCCATAAATCAGGACCAACACGTTCGACAAGAGAAGATAAAGCCTCGGTTTCCATGATTGCTCCTCGTTCTTTCAAACGAATCTGAACCCATTTATTAAGCGCACTGCCATGAAGTTGAGGAAATGTATACGAATGAACCTCAGCTATTTCAGATAACTTTTTAAATAAAGGTCTCTTTTCTAATGCTTTAGGTTCAAGTGTTTCCCAAAAAATTACAATGCTAGATTCAGGAAGATCAATAAATCCCGTAACCCAAGCTTGTACCTCAGGGGTTTTAACTTCAGAAATTAATTGTCTTACGATGATCATTCGTTTTTTTCCAAAAAAAGGAAGAGTGCGAGCTGAACCTAATATCTCACCCAGTATTCCTTTTTTTGTTCCTTCAAAGGAATACTCCGAAACATTTAATCCTGAAGGATCGAATTTTTCTCGAAATGCTTTTATCATCTGTCGAACTTTTTCTTGCACCCGAAAAGTGTCATCTCCGTAAACAAAAATCAACATACTTTTAATTCTCTAAATCTTTTACAAAAACTCTACTTAAGTTCTCCCCAATTTTTTCCTACCTCTATATCTACAACAAGTGGAACTTCAAACGACGCCACGCTTTCCATCATCTCCCGTATTCCAAGCTTCACAGGCTCCACTGCCTCTTTTTTTATTTCAAGAACCAATTCATCATGCACTTGCAGCAATAATTTCGCAGGCCACTCGCTTGTCTTTAACCAACCATCAACACGCAACATAGCCATTTTAATGATATCAGCTGCTGTTCCTTGAACAGGCATATTGATTGCCATCCGTTCGGCAGAAGCCACAAGCATAGGAACTCCAGAATGAATATCGGGTAAATATCGTCGACGACCAAAAAGTGTCTCTACATAACCGTCTTGATGAGCTTTCACTTTTGTCTCATCCAGATACACAGCTATGGCATGATGAATTTCAAAATAACGATCAATAAATTGCTTAGCCTCATTGATCGTGAGACCTGTCGAACGCGAAAGAGAACGAGGACCCATTCCATAAAGGATACCAAAGTTAATAGCCTTAGCCGCTCGTCGCTGATCTTTGTTTACATCTGATTCAGAGACTTCCCAAATTTCAGAAGCTGTACGCGTGTGAATATCTGCTCCTTCTTGAAAAGCTTTAATGAAAGGTTGATCTTTGGCAATAACAGCAACAAGGCGCAACTCGATCTGACTATAGTCTGCCGCCAAAAGAACGCTTGCGTGAGGGGCAACAAATGCCTTACGAATTTCACGACCAAGTTCTGTTTTGATTGGAATATTTTGAAGATTTGGATCCGAGGAAGAGAGCCGACCGGTTGATGCCACCGCTTGATTAAACGTTGTATGGACACGACCATCTTTATCAACAAGTTTGGGTAAAGCCTCCACATAGGTGGATTGTAATTTTGAAAGCTCTCGATATTCACTCAACAATGGAATGATTGGGTGAACTTCCCACAACTTCTCCAATTCAGGAGCGGCTGTGGAAAATCCTGTTTTGGTTTTTTTAATTCCTTTTGTTGAAATCTGAAGCGTCTCAAACAGCACGTCTGCCAGCTGGGAAGGAGAATTGAGATTGAACTCAACCCCTGCTAATTTTGTAATGAGGAGAGTTAATTCACTCATTCGTTTTTGAATCGTATGAGAAAAAGAGGTGAGACTCGCACTATCAAGCTCGATTCCCTCAACCTCCATGCGATAGAGCACGCAAAGAAGTGGCATTTCAATCTCTTCAAACACCTTTTCAGCTCCGATTTGTTTCATCTGTATTTCCATCTTTTCAGATAACTCTGGCAATATAGCCACAATCTGACCAAATCGTTCGTAATCTTTTTCTTTTAAAAATGTTATAGGAACTTCAGGAACCGCACGACCCAACGATTGAAAAACGACACCTGCAAGATCATGCGCACGACTGCCAGAATGAAGCAGATAAGAGGCGATCATCGTATCAAACAATGAACCCGTCAGAGATTTTCCAAGATGATGCATGAGATGTTTAAGATCATGACTTACTACCTTTTTCGTTTTGAGAAGAAGGAAACTTATTTTTTCTAAAGCCTCTTTTGAAGGATTAGGAAGAACGAGAGTCTGTGTTCCGTCAGAGCAAGCGATCGCTGCAAGAGTAGCCCCAAATAAATCTGCTGGTTGTTGTGCAAGAAGAACACCAAGCGTTGAGGAAGAAGAAAATACGTCTATAAATAATTGCGCCTCACGTACGATCTGAACGATGACTTTTGATTCCTTTGATTTTTTCTCTAAAACAGATGTGTGCTCCTGATACTTTTTAAGTAATGTTCTAAATTCAAGTTCTCGATATAAAGGCAATAATTTTTCAAGATCTGGCTGACCCACAACAGCAGACGAAAACGAAAATTTCAAAGGAACATCACGGACAATCTTTACTAATGTCAAAGATTGGGTAATGAGCTGTTCTTGTCCACGCAGTTTTTTCGCATATTTTTCTTCGATACGATCTAATGCTTTCAAAATTCCCTGGATCGTTCCGTATTCTTGAAGAAGCATCGTTGCCGTCTTCTCGCCGATGCCTGCAATTCCTGGAATATTATCTGATGGATCGCCACGAAGGGCTTTGTAATCAATGAGTTGATCCGGTGTGAGTCCATAGCGTTCTTTGACCGATACTGCGTCATACACCTTTGTTTCACTAATCCCTTTTTGAAAAAAAATAACATGAGTATTTTCATCCACTAACTGCAAGCTATCGAGATCTCCGGTCACAATGAGCGTCTTTAATCCTCTTTCTGCCGACTGTTTAGAGAGGGTTCCGATAATATCGTCTGCCTCAAACCCAGGAGCTTCAAGACTGGGAATCCCAAAAGCCTCAAGAATATTCTGAATGAGAGGAATCTGATCATAAAGCTCTTGTTCCTTTTTTTCTCGTTGAGCCTTATACGCTTCATACAGCTCATGCCGAAACGTTTTTCCAGGCAAGTCCCAGGCAACAGCTATGTATTCAGGCTTGTAGGTCTCAAGCATTTTTTCCACCACCATGGCAAAACCATAAGCAGCGTTTACAACAACTCCCTTTTTCGTGGTCAAAGGAGGAATGGCATGCCACGCGCGGTGTAACAGAGCATTTCCATCCAATAAAATAATTGTTTCTTGTGTAGACATGTAAGGAAAGTGTATCAATCAGCCTCTACAAAAGCTAGCTAATCAAATACGGTCTTTTCCTATAAAATGAAGAACGAGTAAAACAAAAATAATCTTTTGACGATATGATTGGTGAAGGTTTCGTAAGACATGAAGGTTTAGAGGAAAACTCAAAAACGGTCTCTGAACACTATAAACGTTTTCAAGAAAACGCTTCTTTTTATCACCTCTCTGGTGATCCAGAACTCACCCCAAGAGATTTTGAGCGTTACCAAAAAAGCCAAGAGCGAATTCAAAAGGAGATTCCAGCTTTTATTATTCAGGGTTTAAAACACGGAGATCTCTCCGCACGTTTAGGAATGATTGAGGTTTTAGCTCAAGTTCCAGAAGATCAACAAGAAGAAATAAGAAAGAAAATTCTTCCCACGATAAAAGAGGTTCTGGATTTAAGACGTTTTGATAATGAATTTCTTCATTTACTTCATAAAACTTTAAAGTTGTTTCCGTTAATTTCTGAACAAGATCGCGTATTTTTAATTAACCAAGTTTTTATTAGTGGAAGTTCAGAAGCTCGTAAAGCTGTTTTAAAGTATGTTGATAAAATTTCAGAACCAGATCGAGCCAAAATACTTAATCAAGCATTTGAAGATAAAGATAGAGAAGTTCGTCTGGCTGCTGAATCAATTGATCGACCGTTACACAACCAAGGGGGTATAAAGTGGAAAAATCAGATTTCTTTTATTGGTGATAAACAAATAATGAAAGCTTCAAAATCAGATCAGCCAAGATTGATAGAACAGGCCTTGAAAGATGGTGATATGAATGTTCGTTTGGCTGCAGCAAAATGTATTGATAAGATTCCAAAATCATATCGATTTAAGTTACTTGAACAAGCTCTTGAAGATGATGAGGTAGAAATTCGTCTTTTAGCAACGAGATACATCTATTCTGTTTCAGAGAAAGAACGAATACTTTTAATTGAACAAGCTCTCAAAGGGAAAAAAATAACAGGGTTTTCATTAAAAAATATTATTGGTTTAATTGAATATATTCAAGATTCTCAACAACGGAAACATCTCATTCAGATAAGATTTGAACAAGAACAAAGATGGAAAACATTAGCCAAATTTATTCCACTCTATACAGATGTTCAACATCCCTTTTTTCATAAAGCATTTTCAAAAACGGGTTCAGGAACCACGCTTCTGGATAAAGTTCCTGGAACAGAATTATCTTTGCGAGAGAGAGTTATTATTCGTCATATTGATGTGGGGCCGTATCAAGAATGGAAACGAGTATATGAAGATGTAGAATTTTGGAAAAAACAAGGATTCGAGTATGTTCCAATTGAACCAATTGTGAAAGCTAGTCTTAATCCAAAAACATATCGAGTTGATGTGGCGACTCGTGTTTTACAAGGTCCTCCTTCGGAAATATGGGAAATGCTATCTGGGCTTTATGCACAATGTATTTATGATCAAAGAGAAAAAATTAAAAAAGCTTTAGAATCCCTAGGGGTCGTTCATGGACATACTCATGATAATAATTTCATCGTCTATTTTGACCGTGATGAACAAGGCGAACCTATTCTCGATAAACCACCCAGAGTATATGTGATTGATTTTGATCAAGCTGTATCATTGGGTAAATAGCTTAATCTCAAAAATCATCCTGAGCTTGTCGAAAGGTGATTTTTGAATAACACATTTATTGACGTAATGAGTATTTTTTGTTTAGATCTTTAGGGTTTATGAAAAATCCCTTAGAAAAACCTTCCACTCAATGGAGTTTGTGTGCTACCACTGTTCCACCCAGAAAAATTTTTGATTTTTCGACCTCTTCCAGAGCAGATGATCGTTCTGGAGGAGATGTACCGTATTTACCATCGACAGATAGATCGTGGATTTGTTCCTGAAGAGGCATTCTATGAATCATATGTCAGAACACACCAAACAGAGTACGGCATTGCCACGTCGGTGGGACATATCGAGTTTCATCGACGGATGTCAGAGTATCTACGCATGGCGATGAACATGGTCGAATCCGTGATCTCAGATTACCTGAAACCATTTAAAAGAAGTTTAGCTGCTCACAACATGGTGGCGAACTGTCTTGACCCTATTCAAATGCTAATCATGGCAGGGAGCGATCCTGGACCTAAAGCTTCCTCCCTCCAAAAACGACTGTATTTCGAATCTCGTCGACAACTTGGTATTGGTTTGCAACTGTTTGCTATTGAAGAAGCAGACAATAGTCTGGGGGTAGCGGAAGATCTGACACAAATTGATACTCTTTCACGCGAAAAACTTTTTCTTTCCGGAGTCTCGCGAGACATTTGGGTGGTGGGGTTGCAGGATACCCATAAAGAACATCAAATTGTTTGTGTCCTTTTCTTCGATGATGAGGAAACGGCGAGACGACAAATGGGACCAGTCCCTGAGCACATCCTCCCGTATGGGGAAGCCTTCATGTGCCGGGTGGCTCAAGTAGGACATTCAACCTATATCGTGTACGCCGATCCCAGACGCAAACGCATGTTTGCAAGCGTTCTCAAACTCGAACGAGGACGTTCGTTGTCTGATCGACGTGGATGGAAATATGTTGTCGTAGGGGTTGAGCAACGGGGTAAGCTTCGTGTAGCCACACGGGAAGATGCAGAGACATTCCTCTCTCACACACAAAACATCCTGTGGAAATACCCCCTTGTCCCTCAAGAGAATTCAACGACTCCAAACCCGCATAGGGATATAACCTACTGGGATTGTAAAGTCATTGGTACGTATCACAAGCAACATCAAGGACGCATTATTGCAGGTCCTGCTGAACAGCTGGTGACAACGGTTCAAGATGACTTGAATGCAAGCTATGCCAGGTCAAGTGTGAATCACGAGCTGTATCGAGCAAAACAGATTGACAACTATCTGTGCGAACTCTGGTTTCCGCATAGTGGAACACGTTACCAACAGCATTCAAACTTCAGGTCTCCTCACTACGGAGTAGACTGGGGTTCACAACAAGCACAAGAGCGCTTGACTCATTGGCGCATCAATCAGATCATTTAAACCCGATAGACGTTCGGGTTTTTATTTTGCACTAACTATCTATCACACTAACTATCTTGATCAAAAAAAGAAAATACGTTACAGTTTGCCTCGTTCAATATAAAGAGAAACCGTTCTCAAAATTTGACTAGATAAAGATCGTGCAAATTTTTGAAAATGGTTTACTTATGCTGTGAGTTACAAAACTCGATGAGATTTGCGTGAACGGACTGCCCGCCCGACCGTCGAACGTTCGTTCGGGCGGGTCGAGCCCCACGAAACCCTATTCACCATAGGGAGAGCGGGGTCAGCGGGCGCCCGTGAAAGCAAAGATCGCGAGTTTTGCAGAGGTCTCAATATGGCGGCCATGGTGAAACGGTTATCACAGGGGTTTGTGGTACCTCTATTACGGGTTCGATTCCCGTTGGCCGCCCCACAAAAAAATCTCTCGAATAGAGAGGTTTTTTTGTTGATCAACAGGAATCGAACGGGGAATGGTAAGGAGGAATCCCCCTTACCTGCAAATGTGGATCACATATCTATATGACAAGGTAGAACAAAAAGAGTTCTTTTGGCAAATGGTGCTGTGGACATTTGGATCCAAAAAAAAGAAAAACCATTTTGTCTAAAACAAAATGGTAGAAAAATCTTACCTCTTCCTTAGGAGGAGAGGCACCGAATGGCCAGGGGTATTCAACGTGATTCGCTCGCGTTTGCATTTGGATGATAGATCGGTCACAAACCACTTGAGAGCAGGCCTGTGGCGCTCGTTCCCACCCAGAAGCCGTAGTCGATCCACGATCTTACCGTCAGCTTCATGATAATGGTGCTTTCCGGATAAAAGCTCTTCGCATCGCCAAAACTTAGAATGAACGCGCTTCACAGCCGCACAATGTGCCTCGAAGGTCGCGATCATGCCGTAACGTTCACTACCAAAACCCTTCGGTCGCACTCGAATGCCACGAAACGCGTCATTGCCCTTGGGCCAATCGGGAGCCATACGCTCAAGGTGTGTAAGATCAGATAAGCTCGGTTCCTTGGCACCGCGTGGGCAAAAGGTCTGATCGAACTCGGTTCGCAAGCGTTTAATCGACTCCTCGACGGAAATCTCGAACGGATTGGTCATTTGATTGTCTCCTTTGCGCTACCAGAAACCTATTTTTGTCTAATAGACACTTGATTGTTGTTAGTAAACAACGTGAAAACATACTGAAAATGAATCATTCCGTCAATAGATTGATCTAAAACCCAAATTTATAAATAAGGAATCTTTAAACATCTGAAAAACAAAAAACACCATTTTTGGTGTTTTTTGTTTTTATTCTGGTGAGACCTTTGCAAAACTCGATGAGATTTGCTTGAACGGGTGGCTTCGCCCCGAGAACCCTACTCACCGTAGGGAGAGTGGGGTCAGCGGGCGCCCGTGAAAGCAAAGGTCGCGAGTTTTGCAAAGGTCTCTGGTGTCCCCGGCAGGAATCGAACCTGCATCAAGGCCTTAGAAGAGCCCTGCTCTATCCGTTGAGCTACAGGGACACAAGGAGGTTGTTTCAAAATTCGCGATCTTGCCTTTCACGGACGCCCGTCCCGTTCAAGGCAATCTCATCAAATTTTGAAACAACCTCATACACTACACCTAATGATCCTCACGCAGCGCATCATAACTAATCTTTGAAAAAAGAAAAAGCGATCAGGATTGATCGCACGAAGGTTCTTGAACTTTTGCACAGATATCAATCCAATCCTCTTAGAGCCATCAACAATCCTCGCGGATTGATACCTTTCTCAAAATTCTCGTAACAACCAACTCGTCGGAGCGCTTCCTGATCGCCACCAGTGTTGGCGACAAAAATCGGCTGCTTACCACCTAAATCCTTTATCTTTGCGACAAGCTGAGACCCCTCAATATCCCCAAGCCCTTGATCCATAAGAACGATATTCGGATTAAGGCTTCCAACGGCGTTTGCAAGCTCCTCAAGCTTGTCATCAAGCGCCTTTCCAAGAAGTTTTGAGAACGAATACGTCTCATAGTGCAAAAACTGCACCTCAAGATTTGGAATCCCAACAAGGGCGAGAGCTGACTTAATGAGCTCTGGAACTCTATCGTCAACAACGAGCACACAGGACGCTGTTTTGGGTCCTTCGCTTATTGGCTGAGGAATACCTATCTGTGCGTAATCTGGCCTGATCGGATCAAGCCCTAATTCATCCACTACAAGGCGATTCAACATAGCCATAATATTAGCCATGTTAATACCATTATATCCACTACACTCTGGGAAAAGCACTAGGGTTTCCATAAGCGCACGCGCCTGAAGAGCTGCTGCATTTTTATTTCCCTTGAGGTGTCTATGGACAACAGATCTCACGCCCTTAACCCTCTCCGTCGCCTGTTCATGTTTCTTCGCATCCCATACATGTGGAAGCGAAGCACGCCAGAGTGCTTCCTCCATAACAGATGGTTCAAGACTTACCTTAACAAAGATGGCACACAAAAGGTTGAACGCGCGAATTCTCTCCTCAAGAGGTCCAGACCATCCATGATCATTCCTCTTCATTTGTGTGACAGGATGATCAAGGATAACCGCCACATCCAAAGCCGTCTTGAACCAAAATCCTAGCGCAGACTGATTTTCTTCTACGATCGTTTTGTACATTTTCGATCTCCTTCTTTATGAACTTTGAAGCCACTAGATCAAAAAGACCTGCTATTAAACCAAAAATAACAATTTAGTCAAGTGAAATGTCATCTTTTATACATTTTTTCTCGATTTCCCGTGAAATTTTTGATACACCATTTTCATCTGCGTATTGGTAACATGCGTATAAATCTGTGTCGTCGTAATAGAGGCATGTCCCAACAAAGACTGAACAGAACGGATGTCGGCTCCTCCAAGCAGAAGATCAGTGGCAAACGTATGACGCAAAGTGTGCGGAGTAATGTGTTTGGTAATTCCAGCTGCCTTTGCATAAAACTCAACCAGACGCTGGATGGATCGTGGTGTAAGCCCTTCAACAGTTTCGCGACCACCTTTGGCACGATCGTGTCCCACAAATAAAAAGATGCAAGGGTCACGGCGTTTTGAAAGATACTCTCTCAAAGTCTCTTTGGCTGTGGAAGAAAGAAAAACGACTCGAAGTTTTCCTCCTTTTCCACGAACAGTGAATTCATCTCGTTTCAGATTGATTTGATCAATCTTGAGTTTAGAAAGTTCACTCACACGCAAACCTGTTGAAAAAAGAAGCTCGAGAATCGCCTGATCACGCAGAGCGATCAAACCCTCTTTTACTCTTTTTGGTTGCAAAAGAAGTCGATCTAACTCATCGACTTCCAAAAATTCAACCTCTCGTTGTTCTTGTTTAGCAAGCTCTATTTTTTCAGAAGCGAGTGAACGAATATCTTTACGCGCCAAAAATTTCAAAAAAGTTCTTAAAGCAATCAAATGATAATTCTGTGTTGATCTCTTTAATGGCTCTGCATCACGTCCCTCAACCGATCGATTTAACCACAGACGATACCGATGAATCAGATTATCAGAAATATCTTGCGGGGCAGGATAATTTGCCCATTTGGCAAAACGACGTAAATAAAAATGATAATTCTGAATTGTTTTTTCAGAACGTCCACGTTCCACTTCAAGATATTCAAGAAAATCTACAATCAATTTCTCAAGAACAGTAGGCATATATCAGCAGTATAACATTGAGTTTTGCAGAGGTCTCCATCGCGAGATGAAAGTCTCTATGATAGGATAGAACCGTTATGAAAATGGTTGGTTTTTCTACATCCTTCATTTGGCTTATAATTCTCTCTCTTGTTTTTAGTATTTTTGTTTCCGTAAAAACTTCCCAGTGTCCAACAGAACCACTCATGCTCTCTTCAGCAGGAATCTGTGCAGGCGAAACACTTACTTCACCTACACTCTGGTCAGTCATTCATTCACCTCTCATAATAGAAACAAAATTCCTCTTGTTGATTCTTGTCGCTTTTACACTCCTACCTCATCTCAAATGGATCTTCGTACAAAAAGCTCCCAGAAAAGGAATCACGCGACAGACACACACTCTGATTCGCTCGGGTCCTGTTCCTCGTGGGGTCTTTGTACCGTATTTGTTCGCAACACATGATTGGTAGTCTGTTAATGAAACGACCAAACTTTAATGATTCTTTATAAGAAACCCTATGGACAATCCATTACAACATCACACAAAAAACTTTTTTGACTCTATTCCTTCAAAACAAGCCTTCTGGCTTGGATTCATTACCGCTATTCTCTCCCTAGGAACCGTTGGATTTATCCTTTTAGGAGGATGTATTTTGGGAGGAGACTGCTCTATCAATAAGGTAACCGTTGCCGATAAAGCTCTTGCAGAAAATATCCAAGTGAATGCAGTCGATCCAACTCCTGGAGCAGGTGTTATCCCAGATCCAACTCCCACAGGAGTTCCTGTGGTCACAGATGATGATCATATTCGAGGAAACAAAGACGCAAAAATTACCATTATCGTATATTCAGATATTCAATGCCCTTATTGCGCGCGATTTCATCCGACCATGCAACAAGTCATGACCGATTATTCAGACAGCGTCCGCTGGGTTTATCGACATTTCCCCCTCTCATTTCATCCTGAAGCCCTTCCTTCAGCAAATGCAGCTGAATGTGCCTCAGAACAAGGTAAATTCTGGGAATATCTCGATATTCTCGTAGAAAACCAAGGAAGCCTAGGAAAGGATTATTACGCTCAAGTGGCAGCAGACCTAAAGTTAAATACGACTCAATGGCAAGATTGTTTTGACTCAAGCAAATATCAAGACAAAATTGAGGCCCAAGCACAAGCAGGAAGTGCCGCAGGGGTAAGCGGAACTCCTGGCTCGTTCGTGATTGATGAAGACGGAAACGCCATTCCTATCAAAGGAGCCCTCCCATACGATTCCGTCAAAGCCGCTATCGACAGTGTTCTAAAATAAAACGGTTATCAAAAAACAGACCGAAAAAATGGTCTGTTTTTTTATTGGAGAAACCTCTGGGAACTTTCCAAGAAAAATTGACGTTCTTTTGCAGTAATCATCTATAAACCAATTAATGATGTACTACACAAAACAGTCTTGCAAAGAAAGACGCTGTAACCAATAATTATGATTATTCAAGAGAATTAGGACTATACTCCATTGAGGCGATAACGGAATAAGAAAAACACACTGAAAAATTTTACACTCTAGAGTGTGGATTAAGAAAATTCACTAGTAACATCAAATACCTATGGTGAGAAACGAATATGGATACCAACCACAGAGCGCTCTAATAGAAACGCAAATATCCAGAAAACCAGAATCAGTTGAATACCACATATTATCTGAGCAACAAAAAAAGTATTTTACAAAGCTTGATATAAAAGACAGCTGGAAGTGTGACACTATTTTAAATAAAATAACTAGCATTCGTGAAAAATACGGACTTGATTATAGTGCCAATAACATAATGCTCCAAAATGCGATTCAAGACATACGCAGGGTAAGAGGGATAGTTGTTGCCAGTTTTATAACAGATCCTTTGGTTCAAGCCGTCGAAAAAATTCATCCATTACCCATTAATGAGCGTCTAGCTCTTGATGATATTAATCCGCTGTTCCAACATGTTGCACATTTCGCAGAAAAAATTGGGGGATTATATTGGGATCCTCAATTAACGAGAAATATTGAATCTGGCAATCTTCAAAAAGAAGACATGGAACCATTATTTAGAGAAAAAGATTCTATCGTAAAAAAAACGGCTCCAATAGAGGATCCGAATCTATATCAAGAGTATAGTAATGATATAGTAAGCACATTAGACTACGTTTTTAAATGGAATCAAGATACACGACCCATACCGGAAAAACTTCTATCTCTGGGCAATGACTTGGGAGATCATTTTGGTCAACATTCGTATCTTAAAGGTATTGATATTAACCAATTGCGTACTTTTACAGATCAATCTCAAGGGAATGTGATTGTATTGGTAGCAAATGCAAGTTCTGGAATCATTGAAGCTGGTATTGTTGCGTACTACATGAATACCTTTTTGCACATTCCAACCGTTATAGATCCTATAATTTTTAGTAAATCGAGTACCAGATCTCTAGTTGTTTCCCAAAAGGAGACAGAGGGAATGGATGATGATGCAATCGCCTCAGCTATCAGACAAGGAAAACATTTTAAAGAGGAAAAAAAAACAGATTTGTCCAGGTGGGTAAAGTTTGATCCTCAACTTTTTCCTATTAAAAAATTCATAAGTTCAAACACATTTGGACGCACAAAAAAACAAACACTGGCCATCCCTTTTGATGACACTATTTTAGGCGTGGGTACTTCTATGAAGGTGGCATATAATGAAGCATTGACGAAATATGGAAAAGATCAATTACTACTAGGTACATATCCAAAAAAGAGCCTACGGATTGCCTGATAGGAGCTCTCCCATACGATTCCGTCAAAGCCGCTATCGACAGTGTTCTAAAATAAAACGGTTATCAAAAAACAGACCGAAAAAATGGTCTGTTTTTTATTTAATTGAATTACACTTGTTTTGTTTGATATCCAACCAACCAATTGATTCCAAGGGAAGCGAGGGCGGCGACAAAAAAAGAAGCGCCTAAGGAAAAGAAATTGGTCACAAATAAAAGAAATACAAGCATCATCACTCGACCCATATTCAAAGCAATCTCCCGTAAAACAGTATATTCATCAATGTAATGTCCTGAATCAGCCGCCTGTTCATACATCAATACATCCATGGGGGTACGAAGCATTATGGCCCCAATACTATGAAAGGTCGAAGCAGCAAAAACTCCCATGACCGTTCCAACCAATCCTTTCCATATCCAACCAAGAGCATAAATCCCTGTTCCAAACTTCAACAGTTTGGCCGGAGAATATTGATCCGTCTTTTTCCCGACAATCACTTCAAGGGCAAAACTCATAATTACAATAATGGCAGTAAACGTTCCCATTTCTAAATACTTTCCCTGAAAAATCGTAAATAAAAAGATAGGCCATACAACAACCCCCACGATATTTTCCGCGCCATAGGCCATCATCGAAAGGGACATGAAACGAAATTTTTTAGAAAAGAGCTCGCGAAAACTTTGCCAAAATCCAAATTCGTACGTAACTCGAAACGGAGGGAGAAACAACAAAGGGACAATGGAGCTAAAAGAAATCAGAAGTCCTATGAAAAAATTAATCTTGAATCCGTAGCGCACAATGACCCATCCCGCAATAATCGGCGCGACGACTGCCACTAATTGTTGAGCTGCATATAAAATGCCGATTTGCTTTCCTCTCGTTTTTGTAGAACTAAATTCAGCAAAATTGATATGAAAAGGGGACCAATACAAAACCGTGTCAACAATAAGACCAAGCATCCCCACACTCATTAAAAGATACGGATGGATGCTGCTTCCCGCATCCAAAAGATAAAACATCCAAAAAAAGACCATGACGCCAAATGTTCCCAAAATCATACTGGGAACCAAACCGATGCGTGAAAAAATCTTGGCTCCCCATACCTGAAAAGGAAATTTTATGGAAAAATTAATGATATACCACAACAAAACGGCTCTTACAGAAAGATCAAAAAATTCGTAAAAAAAGATGGGAAGAAATACTCCTACAATCGTAGACGCACAAAAAGCCAATAAACGATTAGAAGCCAATAGCGGAAGCGGACCGGTATGAGCCAGCGAGTAGCGATGATGCCTAAATGGATAGGATTGATTTGGATGAATCTGTGACATACAAAAGCTAGTATACCAACAATAGGTTTTCTTACTGAGAAAATGCGTCATTTCTTGACTTTTATTCTCTTTTTGACTACGCTTAATCTGTTCTCTTTATTTAAAGGACATCCTCTGGGTTGTGAGATTGAGCTCTTACGACTCGGACCATGCCACGAATTATTTTTTCTCTATGCTCAGTGTTCAAAAAAAACAGAACCTCATCAAAAAATTTCGCACACATGATTCCGACACCGGATCTCCACAAGTGCAAATTGCCATTTTAACAGCCGAAATTGAAGATCTCACCAAGCACTTGAGAGATCACAAAAAAGATAACTCCTCTCGTCGTGGTCTTATTAACAAAGTGAATGAACGTCGCCGTCTCATGAAATATTTAGAGCGCGAGGATTCAGCAGCTCTTGCAAAAATAAAAGAAGAGCTCAAATTACGATAATTCAAGAAAACCCCGCGGCTATCCGCGGGGTCTTGGCTTTAAAAGGACTATTTTAAATCTCATCGAGTTTTAAAATGGTCTCTAAATACGGGATTCTTTTTTTAAATTCTACTTATCATTTTATGTTCAAACATTTAGACCAACGTGTCGGCGTTTTTATCGACACACAAAACATGTACTATTCCGCACGAAATCTTTTTAAACGCAAAGTTAATTTTAAAAATATTGTTGAAGATGCCGTGGCAGGTCGAAAGCTCATTCGCGCAATGGCCTATGTTGTGAGCACCGAAGGTAGAGAGGAACGACCTTTTTTCGATGCATTGGAAAAAGCAGGAATTGAAACACGCCAAAAAGCGCTCATGGAATATCCCTCCGGTCAAAAAAAGGCTGACTGGGATGTAGGTCTTGCAATTGATGTTGTTCAAATGCTTGATACCCTTGACGTGGTGATTATTGTCTCTGGAGATGGAGATTTCCAACCGCTGGTAGATTATGTACAAAGTCGAGGACGAATGGTAGAGCTGATGGCATTTGGAAAAACGACTTCATCAAAACTCACAGGACTTGTACATGATTTTACAGATTTATCAGAAAACAGACGACGTTATTTGATCGGTCCAAAACTCAACGAACATGGACAGGAAAAACCCCAAGAATCGGAAGATGATGATGAGGATCTAGAAAATTTTGAAGATACAGAAAGTATCAATTCTAGTTTCTTTATGAATCCCGAAGACTCTGTGACAGATCAAGAAGAAAGTAGAACTCGTCGACTTGAATTTTAATTATTTTATTCATTATTCCTGTAGAAACTTTTAGATTTCGAGGAAACTCGATATCTCCTGCTTCTACAGGAAAAATTATTTCTTATGACACAACACAAACAATTCACCACACAGTGGGGTGGTCGTACTCTTACCATCGATGTGGGCAAGTACGCACAACAGGCCAATGGATCCTGTCTGGTTCAATACGGCGAGACGATTGTTCTAGCCACTGCCACTATGAGTTCAGAAAGCCGTACAGGAATGGACTTTTTTCCGCTCATGGTTGATTACGAAGAAAAACTCTACGCAGCAGGTCGTATCAAGGGAAGCCGTTTCATGAAAAAAGAAGGTCGTCCAACAGATGAGGCTATTCTTATTTCACGATTCATTGATCGTGCTCTGCGTCCTTTGTTTGATGATCGCATCCGCAACGAAGTTCAAGTCATTGTCACAGCTCTTTCTTTTGATGGAGAAAATGATCCTGATATCATCGGTCTTATTGCCGCAAGCTGTGCTCTTCATATGAGCGATATTCCTTGGGATGGTCCTCTTGGTTGTGTACGTGTAGGACATGAACAAGAAGCCTTTGTCTTAAATCCTACCTACTCACAACGAGAAACTTCTCTCTTGGATCTAAGTTTTGCAGGAACAAGCGAAAAAATCCTCATGGTAGAAGCCGGTGCCAATGAAGCTCCTGAGGAAACAATCTTAAACGCCTTTTGGTTTGGTCAGAAACACATAGACGCTCCAATTAAACTTATTGAGGAAGTGCGCATAGCTGTTGGAAAAGAAAAGCGCGATCTCCTGAGTCCGAAAACACAAGAAGAACTGCTGGCACAAAAGCGAAGAGAAGAAGTAGAAGCTATAGCGGCTCCTTATATTCTTGAACAAGTAAAAGAACTTTTTTATTCCACTCCACGCGCCACTAAAACAGAAAGAAGTCTCCAGAAAAAAGAAGTGAAAGCCAGAACAAAAATATTTCTTACAGAAAAAGGAATAGAAAAAGACGATCTTCGCTATGGAGTAGAAAAAGTAGAGTCTATCCTTGAAGCAGAAGTATCGCGTGCGATTATTGAAGAAGAAAAACGCGTAGACGGACGAAAAATAGAAGAAGTAAGAACCATCGTTTCAGAGGTGGCTGTTCTTCCACGGGTTCACGGAAACGGACTCTTCATGCGCGGAGAAACACAAGTTCTAACCGTTGTCACGTTGGGAGCTCCAGGAGACGAACAAACGCTAGACGGAATGGAAACCGTAGGAACTCGTCGTTATTTCCATCATTACAACTTTCCTCCATTTTCCGTAGGTGAAGTCAAACCCATGCGTGGTCCTTCTCGTCGTGATATTGGGCACGGTGGACTTGCAGAAAAGGCCCTTATGCCAATGATGCCAGATAAAGAAACCTTTCCTTATACCATCCGTGCAGTTTCAGAAGTTCTTGGATCAAATGGATCCAGTTCTATGGGCTCCACTTGTGGATCAACCCTTGCTCTGATGGATGCAGGAGTTCCTATCAAAGCTCCTGTGGCAGGAATTGCCATGGGTATTGCCACAGATTCGCAAGGCCGATGGAAAGTTATTACAGACCTTCAGGATCTTGAAGATGGAAAAGGAGGAATGGACTTTAAAATCGCTGGATCTGGCACAGGCATTACTGCCATCCAAATGGATACAAAAACAAAAGGTCTTACCCCAGAAATGGTCAAACAAACACTCTCCCAAGCCCGCACGGCGCGCCTATCTATTCTTGATCAGATGAGCAAAGCCATTGCCCAACCCCGACCAGAACTTTCCCCTTACGCTCCTCGCATTATTTCTCTGCGGATCAATCCAGAACTTATTGGAAACGTGATCGGCCCTGGAGGAAAAACAATCAATGGTATTATTGCCGCAACAGGCGTTCAAGCGATTGATATTGATGATGACGGTTTGGTCATGATCACCTCCACAGACGCTCAAGGCGCACAAACCGCTTTGGAAATGGTTCAAAATCTTACTCGTGAACCAAAAGTAGGTGAAATCTACAAAGGAAAAGTAACACGTATTATGGATTTCGGAGCTATTGTAGAATTCCTTCCAAAACGAGATGGAATGGTTCATGTCAGTCAGCTGGCTCCTTGGCGCGTGAATGCGGTATCGGATATCGTAAAAATGGGAGATGAAGTCATGGTAAAAATTGTAGAATTATCAGAAGGACGAACCAGTCTTTCCATGAAAGATGCTCCCGGAAACGTTTACCCTGAGCGACCTCCTGCTCAACCAGAAGGTGATCGTCCACGCAGTCCACGGCCTCCTTATTCAAAAAACAACACAAGACCCTCTGGTCGACCACCTATAAGAAAACCTCAGGAACCCAACCATACTCAACCAACACAGCAATAACATGGAGAGACTTCACATTCCATTTTCTCGACATACCCAAACAACCCGCCGGCAAAGGTGGGTTGTTTGGGTATTAGGAGCGATTTTGTTGATATGCTTATTCCTCCTTTCTCGTGTGGGAGTCGTTTGGTTCAGTCGAAATACCATATTTTCCTTAGCACCTGAAGAAACCGTTCTTGCGGTTCAAGTTCAACTAACAAAAAAAACACAACCTATTTGGCAAGAATTTCTTCATTCTGTTCCTCTTATTTCAAAAAGAAGTTTGGATATTAAAGATTTGATTCCATTCACTCACGGAGAACTGGCTGTGTTTATTACCCAACAAGGCGACCGCGCGGTAGCTATTCGAACAACCAAAAATGAATTACCTCAGACGCTTCTGGAAAAATATCATATCTCCGTTCAAGAAAAAGGAGATTTTATTCTTCTTTCCGAAAAATTGTTACCTATTACTGGTGTTTTAACTTCTTCCAGAAGATCTTTTTTCCCATTACTTCAAAATCTATGGCTTGGAAAAGTCATGATCCCCCAAGAAAAACAAGAAGGAATGATCTATTACAATGCCTCATCTACCGTTATACAGTTTAAAACCAAAAAACAAATATCTACTGAACAAAAATCCGTTAAAAATGCTGATCTTTATTTAAATCAACTATTTCTAAATGAAAATGACGTCTCTTCTGTTAAATCAATGCACCGTTTATTCACATTCTTTTTAAAGGAAGGTGATGAGACAAAACCATTACTGCTCAATGATCAGGAAATAAGTGTTCTTTTTAGACAAACACAAACGTCCACAGATACGCTTCTTATTTTCAAAAATCACTCATTTACCACACAGGACGTTACCAGAAATCTCCAAATTATTGGGGCTTTGGCAAAACCTTCCTTTGCAAAAGTTCCACTCCCTGACGGAACATCTTATGACAAAATTATTGTTTCTCCTGATCTTATTCCTGTAGAACAAATTTCACTCAACGAAGAAAATTTGTATCGTGTAGCAGGAGGGACTCATGAATTCATTTTGGCATTATTCAAAAACAATGAACTTCTTCTCTCAAACAGCCAAACCTTCATAGAGGATTACCTCGCTCAATCATCTGATGAGAAAAAAAACCTGTGTGAGACGCATGATTATCTAAATCCTGAAGTGCTTCTTTCCCAAATCCAATTAGAATCTTTTAATTCTCTTGTTTCTGTCTATGAAAAAATATTCTCTAAATTTAGCTTAATTTCATTTGAGACTAAAAAGTATTCAATGAATATTCAACTCTGCTCTAACTAACTGTGGATAAACTATTCATAATTAGACAAAACTGTGGATAAATAGACATCATCACTTTATATACATGAACACAAAATTTATTATAAACTTCTAAAAAGAAGCTAAATTGAGAGAATATCTTATAGATTGACCATAGGTCAATTTTTTGATACACTACTTAAGTAAGTTGTTCTTTCACACCAACTCTTGGGAGGTTTTCCGAAACCCGCATTAACCTTGTGTTACGGGCACCCCACGCCTGTGCGAATTTTCGGGGAACGTCTTACCGTCTTTACTGTTCTGAAAGTAAAAACAAAAACAAAAGCGAATTCTAGGTTAGCACACACCTATAACGTACCTTTTTGGGTCGTTCGTGAGCAAAACCAATGAATGGTAAAAACGGCAGAGTAAACCACTCTTGGCTGGATCTTGTTTGTGCCATAAGGGCGTTGAGTTTTGAAATTGATCTTACTTGATTTCAAAACCCAACGCCTAGACAGGTCAACACTTCAGCCCCTTGAGGGCCACCCGAAAATTTTATTATAGAGCGGGCAGTGCCCTCTTTTTCTTTTTAAGCTTGTTTTATTGTTATTTTTGATGTAACCTGGAAATTACTCGTTTTTAAACGACATCATATGGGAATTGGTTTTATACAAAAAATGCAACATCAATTAGAGGAAGAGAAAAAACGTATTGAAAAGGAACTTTCTCAATTTGCACATCGAAATTCAAACACAACGATTGCGGAATTTGAAACAAACTTCCCAAACATGGGGGACAAGGAAGATGAAAACGCTTCTGAAGTCGCTCAATTTTCAGATAACCTTTCATTAGAAGATGAACTGGAAAAAGGTCTTCGAGATATCGAATCTGCTCTTGAATTGATTAAAAAGGGGACATACGGAACTTGTAAATATTGTGGACAACAAATTGATGAACGACGTCTCATGGCTCGTCCTACTTCCAGTTCGTGCATTCAATGCAAAAAAACTCTGACACAGGAAGTGTGAGATTATTTTCACATCACATCTATTGGTCTTTGATTCCAGTCACTCTTATTGTTCTTCTTGATGAATTCCTAAAATATCGAGGAATCACCACTCTCCCTACAGAAGGAGAGGTTGCTAGTCAGGGTATTCTTCAATTTGCCATCCATCAAAACTGGGGCATTGCTTTCGATATTCCCTTTAAATTAGAGCTAGTTATCTTGTTTTCTGTTCTGATTGGATTGGGGTTAGCCCATGCTGCTTACAAAAACTGGAAACAGCATCCTAATATTACAGTAGCAACACTCATGATCTTGATTGGAGCGTTAGGAAACCTCTACGATCGAATCGTTTATGGATTTACCGTAGATTACATCATTCTTTTTGAAAGATCCGCGATCAATCTTTCAGATATCGTTATTGTGACAGGTGTCTTTTTTCTTCTTTGGCTCTCAAGACGCGCAAAAAATAAAGATCATACATTGACAAAAGAATAAAAGAAACGTTACTCTAAAAAGAAAGAAACCCCCTACTTAAAAATAAGTAAGGGGTTTTTATGTTTCATATTACAACAAGTGCAACCATTGGCATTACATCTATTCCTGTAACCGTTGAGGCAGATATCTCCTCTGGACTCACCACATTTTGTCTGGTTGGTTTGCCAGATACATCAGTAAAAGAAGCACGTGATCGTATTCGGGCAGCAATCAAAAATAGCGGTTATACCTTTCCTCGAGGAAAAGTGACGGTAAATCTTGCTCCAGCTGACGTACGCAAGCAAGGACCTCTCTATGATCTACCTATTGCTCTTTCTATTTTGGTTGCAACCGGGGAAATTCCGCGTTCTTCTATTAAAGAAAAGGTCTTTTTAGGAGAACTAGCACTGGATGGTTCTGTACGAGCTGTTCAAGGAACCCTTACGAGCGCTGTCATGGCAAAAAAAATAAACAAACCATTCATTTTCGTTCCTGAGTTCAATATACAAGAAGCTGTTGCTATCGAAGGATTACATGTCTTTGGAATATCTTCTCTCAAAACCCTCGTTGATCATCTCAAAGAAATTCATCTTCTTGATGAAGCACAAAAAAGAACACACAAACACACACATTCTCTAAATGATTTCGCTGTTATCAAAGGACAAGAAGGGGCAAAAAGAGCGCTTGAAATTGCAGCAGCAGGAGGACACAATATTCTTCTAAAAGGTCCTCCTGGAGCAGGAAAAACCCTTCTTGCCCGTTCTCTTCCATCCATTCTTCCTCCACTGACCCATGAAGAATCAATAGAAGTCACAGCGATCGCTTCGGTGACAGGTCTTCTTACCTCTCACACAGGTCTGATAGAACAACGTCCATTTCGCTCACCTCACCACAGTTCCTCGGCAGCATCTCTTGTGGGAGGAGGGACCTGGCCCAGACCAGGAGAAGTCTCTCTTGCTCATCGTGGAGTCCTTTTTCTGGATGAATTTCCTGAATTTTCCCGTCATGTTTTAGAACAATTAAGACAACCTCTTGAGGATGGAACAGTCATCATCTCAAGAGCTCTAGGTTCCATTCAATTTCCGGCTCGTTTCCTTCTGATCGCAGCCATGAATCCTTGTCCGTGCGGTCATCTTACTAATCCTCATCACCCTTGTACGTGTACGGATTATCAAATAAACCGTTATCAGAAAAAAATTTCTGGACCTTTGCTAGACCGGTTCGATCTTATGGTAGAAGTCCCTTCTGTTGAATATGACAAACTCCTTTCAGACCAAAAACCAGAATCTTCGGAACACATTCGCCATCGCATAGAAAAAGCACGAACACAGCAAGAAAATCGCCTTAAACCTTTTGGGTTGTTTACCAATAGTGAAATCTATCCTTCTCAACTGGATCAATTATGTTCTCTGACGCATGAAACAAAAACTCTTTTACAAATAGCTCTACAATCGAATCATCTTTCAGCGCGAGGATTCTCGCGAGTACGAAAAGTGGCAAGAACCATTGCCGACCTTGCTCAGTGTGACATCATCACCGTAGAACACATAGCAGAAGCTCTTCAATACAGAGAACAGGGAAACACTCTTTCCTAAAAATAGGAAAAAACGTTCACATATTCATCTAAGACGAAAATAAACATACAACCCACCCAATAACAAAATCCAAATTCCACCTAGAATATCCATCATTCTCATACGATGAATAAATTCTTCCCAACTATTCCATCCACCTTGTTTCCAACTCAAACGACGTCCAAAAAAAAGACAAATAAATAAAACAATGATTCCAAAAACAGGTACAAGGGAGAGGAGAAACCAAACATAGAGTCTTGCCCCATATGCCCACCCTTGAGTAAAGAAAAGAGCTCCAAGAGACGGTCCACGTAAATATCTCGCTTTTATTTTCTCATCAGGAACAAGTTCTACATGGAAGCCACATCCGATGCAGTGTTCATTCCAATCCTCAATCTGTTTTTTACAAAAAAGACAAGCACGATTCATATAAAAACAGTATAACAAAAAACAGGCTTACGTTCAACTTGAACGGGCTGTCGAGCCGTACGAACCCTATTCAAAATAGGGAGAGTGCGGTCGACGGGCGCCCGTGAAAGTTGAGATCGCGAGTTTTGGGACAGCCTCAAGTATGCCTGTTTTTCATCTTATATAATCAAGTGGATTTTGAAATTTTCCATTTCGAATGATTTCAAAGTGTAAGTGTGTTCCGGTCGATCTTCCTGTGGAACCCGTCTGAGCAAGGGCTTGTCCAGCTGTAACGACGTCCCCCACAGACACAAACAACTTTGAATGATGGGCATAACGAGTAACGTATCCGTCTCCATGATCCACCTCCACGGTAAATCCATATCCGTTTCTCCAACCACTGTAGATTACCGCCCCATCTCGCGCAGCATAACTATAGGTTGAATAATCTCCATCAACATCCACTCCTGTATGTTTCCACCCATAATATTGAGTAATACTATGCCAATCCGTTGGCCACACCCATCCACCAACAACTTCGTTTGGAGCACTCACTTGTGGAGCAGTAAAAAGATTACCAATGGAAACGTTTGCACGAACTGTGGCAATAGGAGTAGGAGGTTCACCACCTGGAAGCAGTAATTCATCACCTATGGAAAGGGTATCGGCACTGGTCAGACCATTTTGATTCATAATGGTCTCTACATCAACCGAATAATTTTTTGCAATACGTGAAAGAGTGTCTCCATTTTTTACACTGTAGAGCAAACCATCCACTGGTAAAATCTTGAGTTCTTGCCCTGGACGAATAGTACTGGCATACGTTAACCCATTACTCCAAAGAAGTGTACTTAAACTCAAACCATAAGACTGAGCAATTTTCCCAAGAGTATCTCCATCGGCAACAATATAAGTTTCAATCTGTGTGCGTGTGGAAACCAATAGTTCGCTCGATGGAGCCTCTTCTCCTGTAAGAGGAGTGTAAGTTTCCTCCAAATAATCAAGATCAATATGTCGCTGGGCATCTAAAATCGTATCAGTAAGATAAGAAGAGGTTGAGGCGGTATTTACCGCTAGGGCTCCTGCTTCTACCACTTCCAAAAGAGAGGAATCATCTTGAACGACTAAGTGATACAACAAACTTTGTTGACCAAACGTTTCTGCACGCACATCTCGAGCAGATAAATTTACCCAGGCCACTCCCAATACAATAAAACTCATCATGATGTGAACCGTATAGCGATTGGAAATAATAAACACAATACGATGTTTTGCCGGAAGCAAGACTTTATGCACATAACGACGAATAAAAAAAAGAAGACGATAAGAAGGAATCCCTACCCAACGCGCAAAAAATAGACCTGTCTTTTTTAATGGCGTAGTTAGTCTTTTTAAAAAAGAGCCGTTGTGGCGCTTTATAAAAATAAGCCCGCGCAAAAAGCCCAAGAGCAAACGAACGATAAATTGTTTAAACGTGAGATTCAAAAGAATCTATGTTAATTTTAAACAAAAATATACAAGAAAATAAGGATTTTGTCAATCAAGTCGCCCTTGCTGTCGCCCTTGCTTCATATAAACATATAAAAATTTGAATAAAAAAATAGAGCCTCGCCACGATGAACACGTGGAAGACTCTGTCGTAGAGAAAGAACAAAGAGCTAAGGGCTAAGGAACAAAGCACACAGGATTCTAAGTTCCAAAGCCCTAAGCACTAACTCGCCAGCAGGACGGCAGGGCACTGATCGTCAAAGCCATTGTCAAGCCAGCCGTAGTCCCAGCCCCATCGACCGTCATCGAAGTGGAGGCAACGGATGCACACGACGCCATTGCCATCCCGAAAACCTACTGCCCAGAAGAATACAATCTGGATGTTTCCGTCCTTATCCTTCTTGAAGGAATTCGGGATGAGATGTGTGTTCTCCAACAATGCATCAAGGATGTTGGGATGCAAAACATCCTTCTCAACAAGCCTCGTAAGCAAGGTGGAACCTGGAATCGTCCCTGAGTTCTGTTCAATCTCGAAGTGTAAAATAATCTTGCGATCGTCAATGAACAGATCTTCACCTATTCGTTTGACGATCACAAGACCTGAGCACTTCTTCCACACCCGCAGCTCAGCTTCCTCGAACGGAAGTTTGACAGGAAAATCGAGATTCACCTCAATGGTGTTTTCATCGATTTTTCGCCAAAGCCACTGCTTGACCCAAGGATTCTCCTTTCGGAGAAACCTCTTGGTCGCCTCCACCCACTGTGGATCGCTGATCTTCTCGAGCAGGTCGCAGATGATCCCCAAAGACGAAACGGGGAGCGTCACGAGCTTTCTCACGGCAATACCGAGCATGTCTTTTGACATGGTCAGTCCCCTTTGTTTGTGCTTTTTGAAAAAAGTCTCGCTGAATTTTAAACAAAAACAGCAAAGACCACCTTTGGAACTTTAATAAAGAAACCACAATACACCATATTTGTCAACGATTCATGACGAATGAAAATTTAATCGATGAATAGCACAGGGACCGTGTATATGTATCGCTTTTTTATGGGAAACAGTTCCATATCCTTTATGTTTCTCAAATCCATACTCGGGATATTGTTCAGAAAGTACCTTCATCATCCGATCTCTAGTCACTTTAGCAATGATGGAAGCGGCGGCAATAGACTTGATCGATTGGTCTCCGCGAATAATCCCTTTTTGAGGACAAGAAAGATTGGGAATCGTCCAAGCGTCTACCAAAACATAATCAATCTCTGAAAGAGCCTCCACCGCTCGACGTATAGCTAAATAATTTGCTTGTCGGATACCCAACGTATAAATTTCCTCCACACTTGCACTCCCAATACTCCAAGCAACAGCCCGGCTAGTAATGAACGCATAAAGCTCTTCACGTTGAGATTCTCGTAAAAGCTTACTATCCCTTATACCTCCAATACGAGAGTTTAAGGGTAAAATAACCGCTCCTGCCACTACAGGACCTGCAAGTGCTCCGCATCCTGCTTCGTCTGTGCCGGCAATTCTTTGGTATCCCTGACAAGCAAGCATTCGTTCATATTTAAATGTCGGGATCGGTTTGATTGACATAAAACTCAATTTTTCCTAATATATTGGCGTATTTCTTTATCAGGATCGTTCAACGATCTTTTATATCCATATTTACTATGACCATTATACAGTACGCTTTAGCCGCAGGAGTCCTTGCTATTGCCTGGGGCGCTGTTCTGACCCAATGGATTCTTAAGCGTCCCGCAGGAGAAGGAAAAATGAAAGGCATTGCCCTTGCGATCCAAGAAGGAGCAAACGCCTACATGGCCCGCCAGTATAAAATGATCACTCTTATTGGAGCAATCATCTTCCTGATTCTTGGTTTTACGCTTACCTGGACCCTTGCCCTTGGTTTTCTTGTTGGAGCTATCCTCTCTGGACTTGCAGGATATATTGGTATGTCTGTCTCTGTACGAGCAAATGTACGCACCGCAGAAGCGGCAAAAACAGGGCTCTCTCAAGCACTTGACGTGGCAGTACGTGGCGGAACCGTTACTGGATTATTAGTGGTAGGTTTGGCGCTTTTGGGAGTCACGGGATTCTATGCCGCTACCATGGACATTTCCGCATTGATAGGTCTTGGATTCGGTGGATCTCTCATTTCCGTCTTTGCCCGACTTGGTGGAGGAATTTTCACAAAGGCAGCAGACGTAGGAGCAGATCTTGTTGGAAAAACAGAAGCTGATATCCCAGAAGACGATCCACGCAACCCAGCCGTGATTGCCGACAATGTTGGTGATAACGTCGGAGACTGTGCTGGAATGGCCGCTGACTTGTTTGAAACCTATGCGGTGACCCTTGTTGCCACAATGGTTTTAGGAAATCTTCTTACTCCAAACTCTGACGTCTTGGTGATGTATCCTCTTGCTCTTGGATCTATTGCTATTGTTGCCTCCATTATCGGAACCTTTTTCATCAAACTAGACAAAAGCCAAAACATCATGGGCGCCTTATATAAAGGCCTGGCGGCTGCAGGAGCTCTGGCGGCTGTTGGATTTTGGTTCATCACAAAAGGATTTGATTTCTCTGGAACAGGAATGGAAACAATGTCTTTATTCTGGTCAGCCCTTTTAGGACTTGTTATCACAGGATTGTTGATTATCATCACAGAATATTACACAGCAACTCACTATAAACCAGTTCAAAAACTCGCAGAGGCTTCACAATCAGGACACGGAACCAACATTATTGCTGGTCTGGCACTTTCGATGAAATCAACAGCTCTTCCAGTGATCACTATCATTGCGGGAATCTTAATTGCTTACGATCTTGCGGGTCTATACGGAATTGCTATTACTGCCGTGGCTATGTTGTCTCTGACAGGAATCATTGTGGCTATGGATGCCTATGGTCCTATCACAGACAATGCTGGTGGAATTGCAGAAATGAGTGACTTGCCTCCCGAAGTGCGTGCGGTCACCGATCCATTGGACGCGGTTGGAAACACCACCAAAGCGGTAACCAAGGCTTATGCTATCGGTTCAGCAGGTCTTGCCACGCTCGTGTTGTTTGGAGACTATGTTCATACCATTGAAGCCACCGGTGCAAAAATTGTGTTTAGTCTTGTAGACCCACAAGTGATTGCAGGACTCTTTATCGGAGGACTTATTACGTATCTTTTCGCAGCTATGGCTATGGAGGCCGTGGGAAAAGCGGCTGGTGCCGTTGTGGAAGAAGTCCGACGTCAGTTCCGTGAAATTCCAGGTATCATGCAAGGAACGGCTAAACCAGAATATGGAAAAGCCGTTGATATCGTGACAGCCTCGGCCGTCAAATACATGATTGCTCCTTCACTCTTAGCTGTATTTTCTCCTGTGATCGTCGGATTTGGATTAGGAGCACAGGCCCTTGGTGGACTCCTTATTGGTTCCATTATTACAGGACTCTTTGTTGCTATTTCCATGACCACCGGAGGAGGTGCCTGGGACAATGCAAAAAAATACATTGAAGCAGGAAACTACGGAGGAAAAGGATCATATGCTCACAAAGCTGCTGTCACAGGTGATACGGTCGGCGATCCCTACAAAGACACTGCCGGTCCTGCCATCAACCCAATGATCAAAATTCTCAATATCGTCGCCCTCTTGATCGTGGCTCTCATTGTTTAAAAGATTAAAAATAAAACACCTCGACTAAAAAGCTGAGGTGTTTTTTCATTGAAGTGAAAGTAATTAAAAAACCGACTCTCAAACGAGAATCGGATGCGGACTGAAAACACCTCAGTTGACGGAAGGTGACTGTACCACCGCGTAAGAAAGTGCAGGAGTTACACAACCGTCGATTAGGTCGACACCCAGGACTCCTCCTAAGAACCTCATATCGATCTTGGTTCCCAGATACTTCCAAACGAATGGAACACTGGAGACCAGGGAGGGAACACTACCGTGACCTATGCCTGGCATGAAATATTTATGTTCAGTGGTCCAGTCGTAGGCATTGTCGCGTTTTTCGACCACGTTTTTCTCGGAATCGAAAATGAAGTTCAAGAAGGCTGTGATCCAGCCGTTGCACTTAGCGCCTCCAGACTCGCTCTTATACTTGTAGAGCGAGACCCAGAAAGTATTATCGTGAGCTTGACCGGCGGCCTGAGCGGCCAGCTTATCGGTGACCGGAATCAGGTAACGGAAGTACTTCTCCAGGGTATCCCCGAAGAACCGACTCAGGTTCGCAACGGAAGTGGCCAGCATCTGCCAATCTTCCGCCGTTCCGAGCATCCGGACACGGGGTATCCCGCACAGCGTCCTGACGCTATATTCATAGAACGGCGATGCCGCGTCCATGAACGTCACCAGCCTCGCGAGCTGGGCTTCCATGGTGTCCGTCGAAAACGGAGCGAGCATGTCTTGCATGAGCATGGAAGGAACCTTCTCCTGCAGGGCGGGACAGAACAGCTCGATGGCCTCATGCCAGGGGCTCAGGCTCCCTCGGACCAGACCGTTATGCTCGATCTCAATATTCTCCTTTTCACCATTAGTCGTAAACAGATCTCGATAACGCTCGGGGTTCTGCTTCACAGCTTCGGCAATCTGGCTCAACACCAGCTGCATGAGCACCTCAGGCCGAAGAGCCAGGGGATAGTGATCGGCAAAGCATGAGTGGACAGCCTGGAAAAAGAGCGAAGAAGTATTAACTCCCCTGGACATCGAGAGTGGATTGAAACCACTGAAATCATCCATGCCACTCAGACCAGACTGTGCAAAGCTCAACATCTCACGACGCCCCAGGTGCTCGATGACCCCACCCGGAACCAGAGCATTGACGTAATCGGCAACGGGCTTGATACCCGTACCGACCGACGTCTCTACGATATAGCGTCTTGTAGGGCACCCATTCTGTAACTCGGGGATCTGGACGGAAATTTCCCGACAAACCGGGATCTCATCACCTGGCTGCCAGACGCTGGGAATCTGACGACCACTATCCTGAACCTGTACATCAATCATCGTACACCTCATTTTTTGGTTTTCCGATCACAAGGAGTCGCCAATAGACAATTCCAAGTCGTGGGAAGAATAAAACAAAAATCGATTTTTGTCAAGTATTCTTGACTTTTTGACCTTCAAAACATAAGCTCTTCCCTCGTTCTTTTACAACTTACACACAAGAGAAACATCATGACAAAAAAAGTTGCATTAAGTAAACTCACTAGACAGATTGCTCTGACACGTGCGACGTTTGATTGGAATGACATAAGGTTAATTGAAACTCAACGCTTCCTAGAAAACACGGGGATTACTGTCGTCAAGGATGTTCAGCTGATAGAGCAAGTGCTCATGCGCATGGTCAAAAAAGAAAAAAAGCAAGGAAGTTCCTTTTCAGAAGAGGAGCTTTTGCAAACATTAGCCAAACAACTCATTAAAAGAGCACGACCAGAAATTCTTCCTTTTTTGGAAGAAACAGAAACTCACCATCTCTATTTTGATGATCTGAATCAACTCCTACATCTGTTTTTTTGGATTCAAAAAAAGATAGAAGATGAACTGGGACAACAAGACACTCGAAGGCAAGGTCGCCGAAGCGGGCGTGTGATCAAAGACAATTATTTTTGGAAAAATGTTTATTTGATAAGCTGTCAGCTCTTTGAATTTTTCCAAGATCATTGGGGATGTTTCTGTACTGAAAAGGGAACAATCCCCATCCAATCAGCGCAAATCACCATCCAGACGTTTGAGATTACTTACAAGCTCATGAGTAATGTCCCTCCCTGTAAAATCTTTCATCTTGTCAAAACGGCTTATCAGGCAGGAATAGAACTGCCGCATATAGAACGTCTTGTTCTGACTCATGTCCCCATGCGAATAGACGATTTTATTCAGCTCATCGCTGATGAAATCCTCACATCGAAAACGTGTTACCTCTTCCTAAATAATCCGGAACTCATTCGTGCCCTTTCTTACGAAGGAATTCGGCATCTCTTCAGACAATGGAAAGATTCTGGAAGAAAAACGAAGCTTCTCGTCTTTGCTCAATCTATCAGACATGAATTGTATCCGAATGCTCTTCCAGATGGAAAAAAAGTCGACGATGAAGTCTTGGAGAATCCTCGGTTGATTTCATCCATCATCAATATCTGGAACAACACAAAGCAGTCTAAAGGATCTATTCATTTTCCTGATCACGCATACGCACCAGGTCTTTATAAACCCTCTAACGCACTCGTACTTGTCCCTGATCCTATTATCGTATCATCTCCAAAAGAAAAAACTCTTCCGAAAGAAGAATGTAAGGAGTTATCACTAGGGAATGTAGATAAGAAACACGAAGCGTTCTGTGAGGACGCGCTTGCTGCATGGATGCGGCGCGCGGAACTCTGCTCTTGTTTGTTGGATGATCCTTACTTGTTCACTTCGAAAGAGGAACAAACTCCTCCGCCAGAATCTGTGGCTGTTAATCCATGGAATGATGTTCTCTACTTGATTAAAGAAGACATCTGTTCTCAAACACAATCTTCTCTTCCTGCAGATCCTGATCTTCTTGCTTTGCATCAAGAGTTAAATAATATTGAAATCATTTTGCGACGTGCCTCTTTGGGAGATGTCGAGGGAGTTCTCGATCAATGGTCCGTATGGATAGATCCCATTCGCGAGCGAATCAAAAAACTCGATGAACGTCTTAAACAAGGAATAGTTCTGACAACGACCCCTGCTGAAGTTTTGGAAGAAACCCAAAAAACGAGTCCTCCTGCACACGAGCAGGTACCTGTTGAGGATCTACAAGCAAAAAAAGTTCCTGAAATTCCTGAAGGGAAATTAGGAATGCTTGTTGATGAAACCCAACGAAAACTCAAACAGCTTCCCGCCGGTATCATGCGCCGACAATTTAAGAGGCAATTGGATACTCTCACCAGCGAAGCCTTAAAGGATGATAAAAATCCTTCCTTGAAAGCTGACCTGATGAAACTGCAAGCAGAAATCCAAGGTCTACTGGATGAAATCTCCTCCTAGTTCTCTTGCCCATTACAGCCCGTTCCTCTATCAGGAACGGGTTTTTCTATAGACAAAACGGCTCGTCTTTGCTAAAAACAGGGGTCACTTTTGGAAATCTTTCTCTGAAGTGAAGTTCCTTACATCTTAAGAGGGTCTCACCCATGTCCGTCACCCAAAAAAGAATGTTGGATCTTCTCTCGGGCATGACCGATGGGGAGCGTAAATTCGAGTTCTTCAAATATCTGTTTGAACGAGGGGAACTCACTGAGCATGACCTGTATCAGCTTCTCGTGCAGTCGATCCAACGCAACCCGCGCTATTATTTTGAACAGATCACAAAAAATGATTTGCTCAAATATCTCTGGCACCGTTTTCAGGCTTACCCAGAAGCGCTCGCCAGAGCGCTTGTGCGTGTGTGTCCAGAACTCTTCTATGGAAACCCACAATGGGTAACGCGTCTGATTATTCGCCTTCAAAGCGATAAGCGTCTGGGTACAGAACTCGGAATGATCACCGTAGCGCCAAGAAATGGAGCAGGAAATGCGACGAACCGGCTGACCGTTGCTATTGATGAGAAACTCCTTCAGTCAATCCCTCGCGAAGTTCAGGATCTTGATGTGGAATGCCGTATCCGAGAACTTTTGTATTGGTACTCGCGCGATCCAGAATTGGGAGTGGAATATGTCCAAGAACAGATCCTCTGTGCAGATTCTTATGAAGCACAGGTATGGAATTTGGCTCGAACGCATCTGGATCGCTATCTCAAAGAATCTTTCCCGCAAACCGTCTCAAGAATAAATGATCGGCTGTTTCCCGCGATGCATGTGCATTGGTGGCTGGATCGCTCTGCCACGCAAACGCGCGTTCTCAATATTGGAGATACAGGAACCTATAAGACCAGCTATTCCGTGCTTGCGATGCGACAGGCGCGCGCGGGCAAAGTGCTTATCTTCTGTGCAGCCAACGCCAGACAAAATTGGGAACAGGAGTTAAAGCTCTATCTGCCTCATCTGCGCGGGGTCGGCCGAGTAGAAGTCCTGCAAAACACCGATAAAATACTCGCCGATAACGCAGAGTTCATTATCGTGGCTTACACCACACTTGTTCATCGACGCATTATCCAAATGCTCAAAGAACAAAAAATCGATGGAATCATTTGGGACGAAAGCCATTATGGAAAAAACGTGGTAGGAACCACTCCCGCAAAACGCGCGTTGGGAGCACTAGAAATTATTCAGACCCATGTTCCCAATCTCAAAAAAATCGTGGCCAATTCTGCTACGCCTTGGGAAAACAGTCCGGAAGAAATCGCGGCTCTCGCCTGCATCCTGCGACCTGAACTGTTTCCAAATCCTCGGGATTTTCTGCGCTCAGGCGCCTATGCCAGTCCAAGATTCCTCAGAGCATTATTTGAGACTTGTATTCTGGACATTGGGCTCCATGAAGTCCGTGAGCTTCCCTCTATTGATCCAAAACCTTGGGAAGATTTATTTAACCCTATTGCCCTTGAGATGACGTCTGCTCAAGCGACACTTTATCAACATCTGTTGCATCAGATACCCGATCAGGGAGATGAGGAAGATTCCCTTAAAATCGTTAATGGAGTCGATGGAAGCAAAAAGGTTCGCTACCTCTTGTATGCCTGCGATATGCCTCACGTGCTCTCGCGAGTAGCAGAATACGACTGGCCTCCCCAGATAGAAGAGGCGTTTGAACACTGGAATCTCTCTGCCAAACTGGTGTGGTTAAAAGATCAATGCGATCAAAACATAGGAACAGCAAAAATCGTGGTGGCCTCTGGAATGTATGTCTCTGGCATCACCAAACCCATCAAAGGCGATGAAGAAATTTTCTGGATCGGACGCCAGTTACAGGAATGGTATGGAGAAAATACCGTCCTGATCTTAGATGGGGACGTAGCCATTGGAGATGATCGAAACGATGTAATCAGACGATGGCGGACACAAGAGTCCGCCCGGATCCTGCTTGTCTCCATGAAAACTTGTCCTGATTCGATCAATCTGTCTGTCACTATTGAAAGTGACGCGACTCTTAAAGAACTGCTGGTGATCGGATTCGCTTTGGACTGGAAGCCTTGGAAGCAATTCCTTGGACGATTCTGGCGTGAAGGACTGCGTGTCCCCATGCGTTACGTCTGTCCTGTGCTGCAAGGCACGATAGACGAAGCCCGGATGGAACTAAACCGTCGTAAGTGGAATTCGCTTACACGTTTCCGTTCCCGCGTTCCTCCCACACAAGAGGAATGGGACGACTATACAAAATCCGACAGCGCAACGCTTTCAGATCTCATGCGTACGCCCAAAGAATGGGTAAGCATCGTCAATAACGATGTCCGCGGAATTGGCGAGGAAGCAGCCCGGTGTTATCTGGATAAAGAAAGCGGTCTTTCCACTCAAGGAGAACTTTTTGCAAGAAGTTTTCTTGCCTCTCAGGAGTCTATGGCTTCCGGTCACATCGCCCGCCATATGCGCTACGTTGTGCAACAAGGCTTGATCCCCGGAGGGATTCTCACAGACCCGACGCGGATTTTGGATGCAGGGTGCGGACCGGCCACACTGGCGCGAATGCTTAACATGCCTGTAACAGGCGTGGATCTTAACCCGTGGATGATCGACGTGGCACGCGAAGCAGCCCCAGAGCTCGCGCTCAACTGCCAGATTGGAACCGTGAGCCAGCTTCCTGCATCTTGGACAGGACGTTTCCGTTTGAGCGTCTGTTCGATGGTTCTAGATTGGACACAGTTGGGAACCGTTGTGGACTCACAACGGGTCAAAGCTCTTACAGAACTCATCCGCGTCACAGATCCCCATGGCCTTATCTGGCTGACGTTCAATGAAAAAGCTCTGGACGAATCATTGTTCAAGGCGTGGACACAAGCGCTCAAAAAAAGCGGTTGTGAACTCTCGCCGCTGACAGGTTTGATCGTCCCTGTGGAACACGCAGGAAAAAAGAGACCCGACTTCGCATTCTGGTCAATCGTCTTCACTGCCGCTGGACATCATCTGACCCCTCTTGACCCTTTATCTTTCCGATTTCGGTTTGAGCTCGAACAGATGAAATACAAGCAGGCAAAAACAGGTCATTCTTCTAAATTCTCAAAGGATCTGGAACCGGCCTGTTATGAACGGTTCGTGATCAAAAATCCTGAAGCGTATGAAACGTCCGACACCGTGGGTGTTCGCCAGACACTGCTTACAGAACTCACGCGCTGGAGCAAAATCGAAGGGAAACCCATTGAGATCTCCCAGCAGGTAACAGAACTCTTTGGAACCGATTGGAGAATCCTTCAGCAACTTCAAAAACGGGGTATTATCTCGTTTACCTGAGATGCACACGCATCTCTTTTTATTTAACCATTACGAAACCATTACGAAACACGTGTCAACCGATTTAATAATCTAACCCTGACTGTTCTTTTAGCTATCATTCTTTTAGCTATCACTTTTAGCTATCACGAGTAACAAGCTACCGGCAAAGCCGGTAGCGTCAGGAAAGCCCCTGCAAAGGGGCTAGACCCACCTCATCTCGAGTTGATTACCTTCTTGCGTCTTATC
>Ga0076257_106_pt1 | contig 44817 bp, 45 predicted proteins | sample RifGroF2_FD_67746 | JGI IMG/M metagenome (GOLD analysis project Ga0076257, IMG submission 67746) | Parcubacteria (Uhrbacteria) bacterium GW2011_GWF2_39_13 | reverse complement strand
AAGATAAGACGCAAGAAGGTAATCAACTCGAGATGAGGTGGGTCTAGCCCCTTTGCAGGGGCTTTCCTGACGCTACCGGCTTTGCCGGTAGCTTGTTACCCAAAAACCCACCATTCGGTGGGTTTTTGCGTTTACTCTGCTTTTAATGCCACAAGCAGCATGTTTTTGGCGATTCCTGGATCTGCTGTTCCTTCTGAAGCTTTCATGACCATTCCGATAAGGAATTGAAGGATCTGTTCCTCGCCTGCACGATAGCGTGCTACTTCTACAGGGTAGCTTTCTATGGTGGAGGAAATCAGTTCTGCCAGGGTTCCTTCATCATCCATGCGACCTAAACGCTGTTCTTCCATGATGTGTGTTGGGTCATCTCCATCGTCTAACATGGCGTTGAGAACTTTGAGTCCTGCGGTGTTATTGAGTTTTCGTGTGGAGATCAAAGTAATGAATTCAGCAAAGTTTTCAGGGTTGATCTTCATTGTGCGTATGTCGATGGCACGTTCGCTTAAGAGACCTCCAAGTTTAGATAAAAGCCAGCCGGAGACAAGTTTGGCGAGCTTTTCTTTTTCATGATCAAGCACTGTTTCTTCTGTTTCTTGAAGTTCTGGAAGAGCAATAAACCAAGCATGGAGTTCTGAAAAAACATGTTCCACAAACTCTGCTAATGCTGGGTCTTCGCACAGCTGTCGGGCATCGCTACCTTTGAGAGCATATTCTTCGACAAATCGAGCCCGACGAGCTGCTGGAAGTTCAGGAAGACGTCTGCGTATTTCATCAGCAAGTTCTCTAAGTTCCAAAGGAGGAATATCTGGTTCTGGAAAGTAGCGGTAATCGGCTGCCTCTTCTTTTGAACGTTGTTCTTCGGTGATGCCTTTTACATCGTTCCATCCTCTGGTCATGGAAATAAAAGGTGGAGTTCCTGCTTCCCAAAGTTTTGTTTGTCGTTGAATTTCATGTTCCAGTGCGCGTTCTACATGTCGGAATGAATTGAGGTTTTTAATTTCCATTTTCGGATTAAAACGAGCTCCGACAATGCCGCCTTGGTCGTCGATCTGACGCAACGAAATATTGGCATCACATCGTAAATGTCCTTTTTCCATATCCGCATCCGAGATGCCAAGGTATCGAGCGATAAGTCTGAGTTCCTGGAGGAAGATTTTTGCCTCTTGTGCAGAACGAAAATCAGGTTCGGTAACGATTTCAATCAAAGGAGTCCCTCCGCGATTAAAATCGACATAGGTGTTTTCACCTTCTTTATGAAGGTTTTTAGCTGCATCTTCTTCTAAGTGAGCTCGGGTAATCCCAATTCGCGCTACCTTTCGTGCCCCGTCTGGAATTTCAATATCAACGAATCCATTTTTTGCTATCGGAAGATCGTACTGAGAAATCTGGTAGGATTTTGGAAGATCCGGATAAAAGTAGTTTTTTCTATCAAATTTTGAATGAGAAGCAATTTCACAATTAAGAGCCAAACCCATTAAAATTCCAGAGTGGATGGCTTGTTCATTTACCACAGGCAAGACGCCTGGATGTCCTAAACAAATGGGGCAGATATGTTCATTTGGCTTGACAGCGGTGTCGTGTGTTGGACACCCGCAGAACATCTTTGTTTTTGTTTTCAGTTGAATGTGAATTTCGAGTCCAATGACCGGTTCATATATCATACAAGCTTGAGATTACGCGACTGTAGGTTCCTTTTCAAGTTTTGGAAGAGTCTTGGAAGAGTCTTTTCCAGAAGGAGATATCTTGAGTTCTTCGTAGAGAAATACAGAATAAATAATCAATAAAGGAATAATGAATATATCCCCGATGTTTTCAATTATTTGAACCCAAATGACAGGATCGTCTGAGAAAAGGGTTTCAGTATCTATTCCTAAAAGACTCCCTAATATGAATACTATTGTTCCCAAGACAACTGCATAGGTTAAGCCAATGACAAGCGGACCCAGCACCAAACGTCCTAAGACCTTCCAGAATCGTCCCTCAACCAGAGATTTACTTAGAGCAAGGGCCTCTTTTGGATTCTTCTTATCGATAATGACGGCCTGCTGGGCAAAGGCATAGCGGATCCAAAAAAGAATACCTGGAATAATCAAGAGAAGCATTCCTCCTACAACGATGAGGAATTGCAAAATGGAAACAATAAGCAAAGGTTGAATCCTGCGAAGCGCTTCCAAAGAAAGTTGATTGGGATTAAACGGTTGGTTCTTTTTTATCTGTATGACGCAATGAATGAGGCAAATCGTGATCCAAAGAGAAAGAACCGCTTGAATAGCCGTCATGAGAATAACTAACCAAAATAAAGGCGTTTCTCCTAGAATATATTCCATGAGGATAAACCCCATCATAGGAAGAAGCATCCAAGCGGTATATCCAACAAAAATCCAAAGATGAGAACGATAAAATCTAAATGAAGCAATAAGTAGATCTCGTGGGGTAGAAAGCATAAACAAAGAGTCTCATCAGATTTTATAAAATTTCTATTCTTTTAATGATCGCAAAAGCAATACGTCTGAAATAATGATGAGAGGATTGATAAAGGTTGCAATGAGAATAGGAACGACCGTTTGAGTCATCGTACTGATACGCAATTGAATATCTAGATTGATTCCGCCAGAGGCATCAATAAGAATTCCAACGAGATAACCAACAATAGACATAGCAAAAACACCAAAGAGGACGAAAACGAGTTTAGGAATAGTGATACGAAACAACACGCCCCAAAAACGTCCTTCGATCAATGACCGACTTTGTGCAAGGGCTTCTTTGCCTCGTATCCCGTCAAGAATAGTAAGCAGAGGTGCCAAAATGTAATAAACCATCCATTTTATAGAGAGAAAAAGAGATACGAAAATGCCGACTACAAGTAATAGGTTTGCCAGGATAATAAAACCCGAAATATTCGTAAGTGAACCAATTGTAGCGATGATGGCTGCTGGACCAAATCCAATGACAACTGCCAACAGCACCATGAACATCACTCTGATGGATGTGAATGCGGTTGGGATAAAAACATTGCGTCCTTCGCGCAGAGCTATTTTGGGTTCTACTTGTTTGCGAGAAAAATGAGCGCCAAGCATTTTTGTCAGAGAGGTATATAACCAAAAACTCAGCAAGGGAGTAATGAGCAGGGTTGTGAGAGAAAATAAAAGGACTCCCATCGTTTCCATTGTGCTGAGAACGGAACCCACCTGAAGTTTTGTGGCAGATGGGTAAAAGGCGAGAGCCACGGCTAGCAAGATCGCTGTGATAATAAACCAACCTGAAACACTTAACAGTTCGACAAATCGCAACCGGTAGACGTCCCATGATTGATCAATCAATTCTCCAATAGAAATGAGCGGTTTTTTCATATGTTTTTAGAAAATGAAACGTTGGGTTAACACGTGGTCAAAAGATGATTGATTAGTTGCGTTGCCTGTTTTTGTGTTTCTTCCAACGATCCTGAGGTATCTAGTTCCAATACCTGTGTTCCATGAGAGGTAAATAAATCTTTGAACCAGTCAGAGGAAAATCGCTCTTCTTGTTTTTTAAGAAATGCGAGGTCTGCGAAAACTCCTTTCGATTCATCATCACGCTTGAGGATACGTTCACGCGCTGCTTCTGCACTAATGCGTGTGAGAATGAGAGCATGAGGCGCATGTTTCAAAGCAAGGCGATTTCCTGGAAGGTTCATGACTGCTTCCAAAGGCAGTCCACCAGGCATGACAGGTTGATAAACCAGTGAAGTTGATACTCCACGATCTTGAATGATTGTTTTGCCTGCGTTGAGTGCTGGGAGAATCAATCGTCTATACATGATTTGACGGTCTAGAGCAAACGCATGGGCTAATTCCTCTCCTGCATAAGGCTGGTCTTCTCGAGAGAGTTCATAACGAATAGCTCCTCCTATCCATGTTCTTGTTGGTTCGTAGGTAAAATAAACATCAAATTCAGAAATATCTTCAAAACGAGGAGGTTGTGCCTGTGTCCAGTCTTGAAGCCTGAATGTTTTGTGTTCACAGGTTTGAGCCCACTCGTGGATGGTTTTCAGGATGGTCGATTTTCCGCTTCCTAAAATTCCATCGATCATGATGAATCGGTCGTTTCTTTTCATAATTCTTTCTTTTTTGAAACTTCTTCAAGTATAGCAAAAGTTTTCCACACAGGACACAACCAAAAGTGGAAACTTTTTCTCCAGTCTCTGCTACAGTAGGAACGTATGATGTCATTTGACCATCAATATCAGCAAGCGCTTCGACAGATTATGGAGGAGGGGATAGATATTCCTAATCCTTGGTCTGGTCGCGTTACACGAATGGTTCCTGGGCTCACATTGCGTGTTGATGTTGGAGAATCGTTTCCTTTATTGACGTTACGCAAGATTCCTTTGAAGTTATTTATTGCCGAGCAGATTTGGTTTTTGATGGGGGAGAATAAACCGGATTGGTTACGGGCTTATACCAAAATTTGGGATGATTTTTTGGAAGAAGATGGAACGATCAAGGCGGCTTATGGGTATCGTTGGCGACACCATTTTGGGCGAGATCAGATACATGCCCTCATTGAACATTTGTCTGAAAATCCGCATTCAAGACATGCAGTCGTAGTGGCTTGGGACCCGTCTGATGATGGATTGGCAGTGGATACAAAGAAGAATTTACCCTGTCCGTATACATTTACCGTAAATATTGCCGGTGGAAGATTGCATTTGCATAACATCATTCGTTCCAATGATATGATTCTTGGGTGTCCGCATGATGTGGCAGGATTTGCTCTTTTGCAATGTATTTTATCGCAGAAACTTGGGGTGGAACCCGGTATTTATACTCATTCCATCAGTAATGCTCATATTTATGATAATCATTTTGATGCCGCTCGTGAGATTATGAACCGGACACACGAACATCCACCAATCCAATGCCGCGTTCCAGACACCAGTTATGAGCGGGCATTAACAGGGGATACTCAATTAGTTGATGAACTGTTTTTTCACCTCAAAAATCAGTACCAGCCTTTGGGACCGATTAAAGACTTAAAGATTACGGTCAACGTTTATTGATGTATGGAGATCTGGCTTATTGCTGCTATATCGGCAAATGGATTTATTGCTGAGTCTTCAGATCAGCGATCTTTGGATTGGACAAGTAAGGAAGACACTCGTTTTTTTGTTGAGAAGACAAAGGAGGCAGGAGTTGTCATTATGGGACGCAAGACGTTTGAAACAATAGGAAAGCCTTTAAAAGGTCGACGATTGATTGTGATGACGCGTCATGAGGGGATGAAGACTCAAATGGAAGGGGTAGAATTTAGTACCCTTTCTCCTGTAGAGTTGATAAATAAACTGACCCAAGAGGGAATTGAGTCATTCGTCATTGCAGGAGGTTCGTCTATCTATAGCCAGTTTCTTCAAGCAGGTCTTGTCACAGATCTTTATTTAACAATCGAACCTGTGTTATTTGGGACGGGCGTTTCCTTTGCATCAGGGTTTGATCGAATGAATTTGAATTTGGTTGAAGTGAGGAAACTTAATGAACAGAGCGTATTGTTACATTATAAGGTTTGAATTTTTTATTTTTTTTTGAGATACTGTCTTTATTAATAATCTAATCTCCTATTATGGAATATCGAGAATCAGCTCCTCCACCAGTAGAAAATAAAGACTATCCAGAAGACTATCAAGAACTTTTAGAGGGTCTTCTCACGTGGCGTGAAGATAGTGCTAGTACCAAAATTGTTCTTCGTCAGCTTCAAGATTTTAGTGAAGGAAAAGAAAGTATTGGAGAATTGAAGGGTTGGACACAACAAAACGCCAAAGATTGGTTAGCTGATTATCAAGCTGCTAGAAAAAATAAGAAGTAAATAGATAAAAACAAGGTCATGTAAAAGACCTTGTTTTTTATTTACTTGATAAACGGTTTCATTTCTTTGGTGACGTATTTACGAAATTCAGTCGTTTCTTGTCTCCAGTATTGATATTCGGGCGTGTTTCGAAGTCCTGCTTGTTCCATGGCTGCGAGCGTGGCTTCTTGTCGGGCAAGGCGTTCAGCGTGACTGATTAAGCGTTCTGACATGCCTCTGGCTGAGGTATCCAGATGGCTTTGTGGCGTTCCAACATATGCGCCTGGACCGCGTTCGCTTGGTTCCCATGAACCACCTCGACGTCTGAGGAAGTGTTGTTCAATTTGGTCTTGGGTCAAGTCCCAATCCGTGAGAGCTGTTTGGATAGCTTCCTTACGAGGTGTGTAAGCGGGAATATAAGCATCTTGGACAGAACCATCCTCATTGTAGGCAAATTTTACCTTTCCAACATCACTTCGGAATGTTTCTAATGGTTGTTGTGGGATTTCTGTTGTTTCCTGTGTCATTAAAGGAGAAATAACACGATCTACCGTTTCTGGGGCCGTTATAGCGATCGGTATTTTATTCTGCGCTCCAGATTCTCTGATCATTTCTTTTATAAGAATATTATCTTGATCAAGTGCAGCACCATTTCTAATGAGAAACGTTTTCATTTGTTCACGAATATATTGTGCTTCTGGTGAATCTCCGTGTTTTCCCGTTTCCAGTTCACGCAAAGCTTCATGCATCAACAACAGTTTTCCGCCGATTTGAAGTTGTTGTTCTTCCGCAACCGCATTCATTTCAACAAGGAATGTATTACGAAGCATTCCTTCCCACCCTTGTACCAGCAGGTTTGAAGCTCGTTTTTGCAAGGAACGACCTGCTTCTTCTGTCAGCTTTTTCCAATCAAGCTCGGGTTTTCCATTGGCATCATAGAGGAATGCAACCTTTCCAAGACCACGGATACGGATGTCTCCAATACGATTCTCTTCAGACACACCTTTTTCCAATAGAGCCGTATTAAGACGAGCTTTTTCATTTGCGATGGCAGCAAGTTTTTCTTCATGAAGAATTTCAGGAGGCATCAATTCTAGACGTTCTTGATTTTCCAAGAGAGCGCTTCTCACTATCTGAGCCTCAATAGAATCTCCGAATCTTTTTTCTTCAAGTTTGATTAAAAGAGCTTCTAAAGAAACAGTTTCTTGTGTAAGACGTGCTGTTTCAGAGACAAGCACATCTATGGATTGTGCGACTTCCTCATTGGGTATCTTTTCAAAGAGGTTTTTGATCAAAGTTTTCTCTTCTAGAGTTAAGTGATCGATATCAGCGTCCATTGATGTTAGTCGGTTGTTTTCTGTAAAGAGTTCTAATCTTCCTCCAGATAGTCTGTGTGGAACTCCTGGAGACATTTCTGGACCTGATCCTGTGTCTGTATGGGCGGAAGTACCTCGTTCCATTGTTGTCTGGACTTTTTCCGTATGAGTGGCAATTTCTCCTGGAATGGTTCCATGTTCATACACCAACCCTTGTTCGCGCAATTCTTCAAGAGACAGTTCCGATCCCGTTGTTTTATCTATGAAACTGATGATCGCATGACCATCGGGAGTCATCTTTGCAAGAACAGATAGTCGATAAAGAGCTTCTGTAGACAGACGCGTATCACCTCCGCCTCGAACAATGCCTGCTTCGCGAGCCGATCTGAGTGTTTCCTCCAGACTCACACCTTGTCGTTCAATAAGTTCAACAATTCCATCTCCAAGTTTAACGGTCCCAAGTTCGATTTGAGTTTCTGAAAATTCTGTTTCACCAAGCGTCTCGTGAGCGGCTTTGGCGATTTCGCTTGCGGCAACACCTGTTATCGCTGTGCTTGCTTCAGGGACAACTGGACCAGGAGGAACCATTTTTGCTGTTTCTGTGAGTGGTTTTTTAGCAATAAACACTCGACTGTGGCTTTCTCCCGTTTTTGGAGCTTCTGTTACTTTTTCACGCATCCATTGAGCTGCATGCTTCATTTGTTCTACTGGGGCAGCGATGTTTGCTTTTGCCGCTTCTAACATTCCTTTTTGTTCAAAAGCTTTTAGACTGGCCTCTATCATTTTGCTTGGACCTCCTTCGTCCATGTATTCACTAATGGCCAATTCAGTAAATCCAGCCGCACGTAAAACAGTTGTGGCTCCTTCGATAGCTCGAAAGACTACTGGAGTTTCGGCTTTTAGTTTGGCTAGGTATGCATCTCGTTTTTCAATAGTCGTGCTTGAAATCTTTGTACGTACATGTTCAAAAAGGGCAACAGATCCGTATGCACCGGATTTCACGATAGCAGGAATACCAGATCCCAATTTTGAAAGGGTTTCAGTTACTCCTTTGACAATCCATTCATTAAATTGTCCGCCTGTGCGTTTGCCTTCTTTTCGTTCTTGAGAGACTTCTTTAAAGCGTTCGTACAGAGAGACAGAACCGTAAGTGACTCCTCGCATGGCGCTTAATCCGGTTACCATCAATGCAGAGTTGAGAGCTTCTTTTAACACGACGGTGTTTTTAATGCGTGTTTGGATGGCTTCGTCTAGTAACTGGGCAATTTTTTGATCCCGTTCTGTTCGCAAAGCTCGTTCTTCTTTTTCGTAAGTATCAACCGTGTCTTTGAGTTTGGATAAGAGCTCAAGTTTTTTTTCTGCCGTTAAAAATTTGGATGCATGAATCGCTTCCTCAAGACGAGCTTTCTTTTGTTCGATAACGGTTGGCTCAGTTGTTTCATTTGTTTCTCTTTCTTTGCTCGCAAGAGCTTCTTTAATACGTTGACGTTCTGCAGGATTTGTCCAATATTTTTGATACAACCATTGTGGAAGATCTGCGACCAGTTTGGCTCCTGTGTAGGTTGCCACCACACTTAAAAATCCTGTAGCAGCTTTTTTTGCCACATCTGTCCATGTGTTTTTATATTCCTTTTCATCTTCTGGCTGTACTTCGCCTTTGAAACGCGAAATGAATCGTTTGTAGGCACTTTGTAAAGTCGTTTTGATCGAATCAAATCGTCCTCCTGTTTTAGGGATTTCGTTTCTTTCTGGACTTTCTGGAGGTGTTTGGGTGATTTCTGGTGATGCGGAAGCTGATATAAAAGAATCCACGGATTCTGTATTTGCTGGTGGAACAGGTAAAATTGATTCAGATTCGGGTTCTGAAGCTTCAGGAGCTGCTGTTGTTATTGGTTCCACTGGAATTTCAACGGAAGATGCTGTTTCTGGAGTGGGTGGTGGTTCTTCTGTTATAAGAATATTTCGAGGCTTGCCTCGTTCATAAGATGAAATAATTCCTTGTTTTTCCATTTCTTTCATTAATTCAGAAGCTTTTTTTGCAGAAATATCCAATGCCTCCTCAAGCTGTTTTTGAGTGATTGTTGTTTCTGCTTTTTGGACTTTAGCGAAGATGATTTTTATCGCGTCTTGCGGTGTGACAGGAGGTCTGTCAGTTTGATGTTCTTTTTCTGCAAAAATACGTTCATCTGGAGGAGTGGCTAGTTCTCCTCCTCGTCGTGGAAGTGGACTCATAGAGTATTGATTAAGCCTCGTAATACGTGAATATGTTTTTGTTTTTGAAGATCATCTGCAATGGAAAGAGTCCGTTTTTGTTCTGTTGCATTGAGTTGATTTTTTGCTTGTTGATATTGGTTGGTGAGATCGCTGATACCATCCATCAGTTTTTTTTGCGTGCTAGCCTGAGCTTCTTCCCAAGCAAACACAAACGTGAAGAATTCCTCTTCCAACTTCGGATCGGTGATTCCGTTGAGCATGTTAATCAGCATCAGCTTTGTTTCAGGGTCCAATGGTTGTGTCCGTAATAGGTGTGCAAAGCGCGACCAACTCATATATTTATTGATTCAAAAGATTCTCGATAGCCTTTAAAGAGTTTATTGCTTTTTTTTCTTCTTCTTTGTGTGCGGTTTCATAAGCTTTTTGAGCTTTTTGAACAGACCGACCAAGCTGTTGTTCTTCCAACGCCGCTGTCTCTTTAACATTGCTTTCTAAAAGCACAATGAGACGATCTAATTGTTCTGCCGTCATTTCTGGAATCATAGCGACAAACCCGGCTTTGACTTCATCGGATAAATCGCTTGCTACAAGTAACAGAGCGATACGTTCGCCCAGCTGTTTGATTTCTTTTTCAATGTCTTCGTGTTGAGTCATAAACGTGTATAATATTTTCTCAAGTATAACATTTTGTATGTTGAATATCGACTACCCTTATATGCCGCCGGGTCATCATCTCAAGTATGTTTTTGCTGATCATCCATTTATGATCGAGGCAGCACGTGCACGACAAGAGTGTGCAGGAGATTCTTTGTATCCTGTGGGGAGTGTGCTTGTAAAAGAAGGGAAGGTCATTGCTCGTGCGGGCAATGGATTTAATAAAGGTCCAGGGCAGATTCATGTGTGTCCTCGGGTGGTGTTGGATGTTCCAAGTGGAACAGGATATGACCTGTGCCATCTTCATGACGCACCAGGTCATGCAGAACGAATGGTTCTTTCAGAAGCCTCAAGATTGGGATTAGATCCAACAGGATCTGACGCGTATTTATACGGACATTGGTGGGCCTGTGAACCGTGTTGGACAGCGCTTCTTGAGGCGGGTATTCGAGATCTGTATGTTACCGATGATGCTCATGAGCGATTTGCTCGTGACAAAGTGTACCAAGAAACGCTATCTCCAAGCATTAAAACGGTTTCTTTGGAGGGGTTTGATTCTGAATTATTAAATCAAGTACGTGTAATGTTGAGCGAACTTCAGCTTGAAATAAAACAAAAAGGGGGTGATGTCCTTTGTGTGCAGACTTCTGATGGAGTGGAGTGTTTTTTGAAGAATAACGAACTTATTTACACACTTTCTTTGACTGATCAAGTAGTGGCTCAATTACGCAATGTGCTTCGACAACTATAAATGAACACAAAAAACACGCCGAGTCCGTAGACAAGGCGTGTTGCGCGTAAACGGTTAGTCCCCGCGATAGTTCCACATGGTGTTGGTCTCCTGTATGAACGAGACCATGTCCATGAGCTCGTCCTTACGTTCCGGTGAACAGTCATGCTGCTGGATCATCTCCGGAACGCATTCGCTCAGGATTTAGTTTATGTAGCTATCAAATATTTCTTCTAATTCAGCGGCCGAATACATTCCATCAATGATCTCGACGACATTTCCGTCTTTATCAATTAAGACAGAAAACGGAGTTCCGTTTGCCCCTAATTCTTGGGCTTCTTGTGAATTTTCTTTTACAAGACTGTTGTAGGTTGCTTGTGCAAGACAATCATTGAATTTATCCGTGTTGAGATTGAGATCTTCTGCGATCACAAACAGTTCTGTGTCTGGTAAACTGTTATTGGAGTTTGTTCTCTTGTAAATTTCACTGGTGTATTCCCAAAATTTATTTTGATCTCCTGCACATTCTGTTGCCTCTGCCTGAAGCGTCGCTTTTTGGATGTGTTGGTTAAGAGGAAAGTGCTTATATCCGCGTTGGATTTCATTTTCGTAGTTTGGGAGTACTTCGTCCAGTGTTGTGTGATATTCTTTAGAGTAATGGCACTCGGTATCGGAATACTCAATCAGAGTATAGGAACCAGATCCTTGAATGTGTGAGATAGAAGATGGATCAACTGTTTTTCCTGTCAGGTCTGGTTGATTGGTGTCTGACAAATCTACATCTGAAATAATCCAATCGTCATTATCAGAGATAACAGTGATGTTGTCCTCAAACGAAGGTTCCTGTTGGGTTGTTGATCCGGTTTCTTGTGATGATGTATTTGAGGAGGAATTGGATGAAGGTTTTGGTTGAGTTTTTGATTCTTGAGTTCCGCAACCTGATAACAAAAATAAACACAGAAATAGGGGAGTGAAGAGGAAAAAGGATTTTTTCATAACGCGTAATGAAACAGAAAACGTTAAAAAGAAATATTTATGAAGTTTGATCGTACTCTATTGATAGCTCGTTTAAAACAGATTCCTCTGACTCGTTTATTTTTCTTGTCTCTTGGATTGATTGTGATTTTATCTCTCTTTTTTCTTTTTCGTGATAAAAGCGCAGATTCCACAGAAGGGTTACCTTCTCTAAACAAAGTGATGGAATCCTATAATGGCGAACCCAACCTTAGTATGCAACACTTGGATGAGTATGTCATGCAGGGTTCTGAGGTGATTAATGAGGTTGTGCCTTTTATTGATGACAAAGATCCTAAAAATCGTTGGCTCGCTGTTTATGTGATTGGACGTGTGAGTGACAGAGAAACGGTGCAGGTTCTAGAACCTCTTTTGGAAGACGATGTTGAAGCTGTACGTGTTTGTGCTGCTGGAACAATGGCGAACAAAGGAGTTGTTAAGACCATTCCTGTCTTGATTGAAAGTCTTGATTCAACAAGCACAATTGAATGGCTTCACCCAGAGCGCGAGATTGCTGACTTTGCTTTAGAGGTATTGACGTTTTACACCAAACAAATGTTTCAAACAAAGCAAGAGTGGCAGCAGTGGTGGCAGCAAGAAGGGGCAAATCTAACATGGAATTCGGACGAGCAAGTTTATCAATAGATTTTGTTGAGTTATTTTTAAGTTTTCACGTATGAATCGACTCTTTCTGAAAATGATCAGTATCTTTCTTTTTTGTTCTTTTGCATTTCCGGTTTATGCAGCAGGATATCGTACCTCTGGTGTTGGAACGGAAATTTATGTAGGAGGAGATAAGATTTTGATCACCGTTCGTATGGAATTGTGGGGAGATGGGGTTTGGGATGATCCATCTCTGGCATCGCGTTGGGAGAAAACCATTGAGGAGGTGTGGAATAACAAGATTGGAGATGTGAAATATAAATGTTATGACGTTACATTGGATACCATCGTCATTGTTTCTCCAGAAACTCGAGAAGGTCCGGAGGCTCAATATGGGACACCAGAGTTTCATCAAATTTGGGTTCCTCAGGTGGCTGTGGGAGACATGGCCAATACGTATAATCAGTACGGACTTTATTTAAAAGAAGGGGCAACCACAACAACAGCCTATGGAGAACTGGATGATGCAACAGCAAAAGCTTATTACGAAAGCAATACAACGAAAGAGCAACAAGAAGAAGGAAAAGGAAAAGTGTCGGGTTACATTTGGAACTCTACTCCTATTGGAGTAGACGGACAGAAAGAGGCCACATGGGGAACACTTCCAAACACACTGACTGACACGGTCTTAACACACGAATTCGGACATTTGATCGGCGTACTTCATGATGAAGAAGGATGTGAGGATAACGTGATGAGTCCAAGTAATGGAAAAACAATAGTGAGAACTCAGGTGTATCCAACCTATTTTAAACAGATGCTTGATCCATTAAAATTGATGTGTGAATGGGATATACGTACCGAGATTGAAATGGATGCGACAGCGGTTGGAACGTATTTTCCTCCAAAAATTTCCGCGCATAATGAATTTTCCTTGACGGAAGAACCGGCGGCTCGAGGATATATTGCTTTTTCACAAAAGCCATCCGATATCATCTATGATCACATTGAACCGAATTTTACTTGTAACATTTTTTCATGGAAGGAACATACCGGGAAGATTACATATACTTCCGAAATCTTTTATAACTTTAAAGAAGATCTTGATAAAGGAGGACGTTTGTTATTGATTCCAAGGATCCTTGAAGAACCATACGAAGAAATTTTGGATATTAGCGGATGTGGTTCAGGATCATTGGTTTCGTTAGACATGGTCAATCCAGTGAATCATCACAACATTTTGTATTCTCTCACAGGGAAAAATTTGCAGGTAACCCCCTACAATTATCATACAGAGAAGTCGGTTTCTTGTCCGGCAAAACCGGAAGAATCATTCATTCAGCAATTTTATAATGATGGATTTATCATTGATGGAGCCATAGAGGGAAGTGAAGCTAAACATTTTCCCACTGCAGATTTGTTTGGAGCACAATTTGATTACATGATTCAAATTACGAATACCGAAGCCATCTCAGATCAATAATATGAAACGAATTATTCTTTTTTTGCCTTTGAGTTTTGTATTATTGGGTGCGTCCTGTTTTTCCAATGGAGAAGATGGAATGTCTGAGAATAAGCAAACTGAGCCTCGTTATTGGGTTGTGTATGAGGAAACGCAGTGCAATTCATTTCCTTGGGAACGAGGACAACAGTCTGATGTTGTTGATGCTCCTGGGGTTATTCAGTTGTATCAGAATCGATATGATTTTTCTCTCATTTCTCTTGATGTGATTGATGGAGGAAACCCAGATCTTTCTTGTAAGACTTGTGGATGCAAAACAGGACGGAAAGTTCAGGCAGGCGTTGCCACTCAAGAAGATGCAGATTTTCTTCTTGCCAGTGGTTTTTCAGAACAAGTAAAAAAATCGTTGGTAAAAACAAAAAAAGAGGAAGATCAACATTCCTCCTCTGATTCTGTAGCGAATAATGTCTTGAGTCAACGTGCTGAAAAGCTTGGACAAGAGTATAAGCCAGAATCCTCTTCGAAATCTTCAGACTCTACTCTTTCTACACAGGATAAACCTGTTGTCAATATTGCAGATGCCATGGCAGATAATTCAACTGGTCGCCATTTTGGGGATGACGGAATGATCGAACAGACCGCAAAATATTTACAACAAATGCTCTGGATTTTTTCCATGGACGCGGGATCTTATCCAGAGGATATACAAGAGATCGATTTAACCGGTATAGATTTAAAAGGAATTACTTATAATCCTATCGAACAAAACGGAATGATATCGACGTATGAACTGCGTGTTGAATATTCTGATGTGATCGAAATCATGCACCCTTTTTAGAGAAAACTCTAAAGACGGAAGTTCTTTTTGAGATCTTCGAGTTTCCCTTGGATGAGTAATTGTCGTTCGCTTTCTTTATCTAATTGAAATGTTTGAGAACCTGATTCTGTGTACTTGGCGGCGGTGAGTCCATGGAGGTTTGCTTCCATTGGGGTTAACGGCTGATTGAGTTTTTGGAATAAAATCTGGCAGACTCGTTCGCCTGGGTAAATACGGATGACCTGGTTTCCGGCTTCGTTTTGCATGGGGAAAATAAGATGTCCCTTATAACCCGTATCAATAATGCCTGACAAAGACAGATCAATACCGCGTCGGTTTGTCGATGTGCGTGGAAAGAGGACTCCCATCAGATCCATAGCATTGAGTTCAATTTTTTCTAAACTCGTTCCAATCACAAATTCATTTGGGAGAAGTTCGAAGTATTGTCCTGGTTGGAGTTGAACTTCATCAAACTGTTCCTGATGTGTTTCAATATCATCGATAGCTACTTTGATGGCTCTACGACCTTTTTCATCCACGGTCCAATTGCGAGGAATTAGGAATTTATAGCCTAACCTCAAATCAACAGCATGAGGTTGAACTTGAAATTGATCTAACGCAGGAGTGAACACAAGCGTTTTCGCTTCAATGAAGGAAAGGATTTCTTGTCGTATTAAAACAGACATAAAAGAGAGAGTGATGAATGAATAGTTCAGTTAATCTTAATATGAAGATATCAGAAGCCTGACATATTTTTAAGAATAATGAAACGAAAAACACCTCTTACGTTTTAGGTTAAGAGGTGTTTTCTTATTAAATGTTTATATCAATCTTGATTCCAGGACCAATCGTTGAAGTGATTGTGGCGTTTCGGATATAGATTCCTTTGGAAGATTGTGGTTTCAACCGTCTGATTTGTTCTAGAAGGGCACGTAGATTTTCTTCTAGTTGGACATCGTCGAATGATTTTCGACCAAAGATTTGGTGAACATTTCCCGTCGTATCATTTTTAAAGCTTTCTTTACCAGCTTTTTGTTCTTCGACCATTTTTTTCACGTTCGGACTCACCGTATCTGTTTTTGGGTTTGGCATCAGACCTCGTGGTCCAAGCAAACGAGCGAGTTTGGCGAGTTTAGGCATCATGACAGGAGTAGCGACAGCGACATCAAAATCAATTTCTCCTTTTTGTGCGATCAGAGCAATGAGTTCTTCACCTCCAATGAGATCGGCTCCTGCTGCTTTTGCTTCCGCTTCTTTGTCTCCTTCAACGAACGCGGCAACACGTTTGGTTTTTCCTGTTCCATGAGGGAAGGCGATAGTTCCACGAACTTGTTGGTCAGATTTTGTGGCATCAATTCCTAATCGGACATGGAGTTCAATGGATTCGTTGTACTTAGCTGTTGCTGCTTTTTTACATAAAGCGATCGCTTCGGGAATGGTGTACAACTTCTTTTTATCAACGAGTTTTTTGGCTTCTTCAAAACGTTTACTTGGCATAGTGGTACGGTCGGTCCGTGTAAACGAACCTCCCACGATTATTTTTTATAATTTTTTTATGTAAAACTTATTAAAATCGATGAGATTGCGGTGCACGGACTGTCGAGCTCCGCGAACCCTATTCACAATAGGGAGAGTGGAGTCGGCGGGTGCCCGTAAGCCGCAAGATCACGATTTTAATAAGTTTTACTTTATCTCTACACCCATCTGACGTGCCGTCCCAGCAATGATATTCATCGCAGCATCCACGCTTTGAGTATTCAGGTCAGGCATTTTCTTTTCTGCGATTTCTTTGAGTTGTGCTCTTGTGATGGAACCAACTTTGTTTGTCAGTGGATTTGCAGAACCTGACTTAATACCGGCAGCTTTTTTAATCATGTCAGAAGCTGGAGCGGTCTTTGTAATGAAATCAAACGTGCGATCATCGTAGACACTGATCACGACCGGAACGGTTTCACCTCGTCGGTCTTGGGTTTCGTTATTGAAACGACTAACAAATTCTCCGATAGCGAGTCCGTGTTGACCAAGCGCTGGTCCAATAGGAGGGGCTGGGGTTGCGGCACCTCCTGGGACTTGTAATTTAATCTGCGTGACGAGTTTTTTGACTTTTGCCATACTTTTTATAGTGGATTCCCTTTGGTTTAGAGGGCAACCACGACACGTCGCTTGCAAGCCACGTGTCACGGCTAAGAATTAGATAGGGATCTTATACGTTAGATTTTTTTAATTTGCAAGAAATCAAGCTCTACAGGAGTCTCGCGACCAAACAAATTAACGAGAACTTTGATTTTGCCACGCTCTTCATCAATTTCAGAAACTTTTCCTTCCTGTCCTTTGAAAGGACCGTCTGTAATAGTAATCGAAGAACCTTTTTCAACATCAAGTTTATATTCTGGTTCGTTTACCCCCATGCGTTTTTGAAGAGCTTCCATTTCTGTCTCTGCAATAGGGGTTGGAGTCGTTCCTGTTCCAATAAATCCCGTTACATTTGGAGTATTGCGCACCACATACCAGGAATCGTCTGTTACAACCATTTCTACCAGAACATATCCAGGAAAGATTTTTTCCTCTACGGTTTTTCGTTTTCCGTTTTTAATTTTGATTTTTTTTTCCTTTGGAACTAAGACATTGAAGATTTTGTCCTCCATGTCCATGGTTTCAATACGTTGAGTGAGATTTTCTGATACGTTCTCTTCGTAACCGGAGTACGTATGGATCGCAAACCAACGTCGTCCAAAATTGGCTGTCTGTTTTGCCATAGGGTTAAGTTGTTTTAAGGATCAGCCATTCCATACCCTTTGAAAGCAGGATGTCTAAACCTCCTAAAAATAAAGCAAGGATAACACACAAACCGATCACCACGATCGAATATTTCATCGTTTCTTGTTTATTTGGCCAGGTGACTTTGCGCAGCTCTTCAACTGATTCCTTGAGATAAAGGAAAAACCATTGAATTGGATTTTTTTTCTTTTGCGTGATGGAGGACATAAATGTATTTTAAAAGGCCCGCTTGGGGGGCCATTTATAGAAAAGTATAGTGGAACCTTATTCTTTTTGCAAGGACTCTTTAGATAGCAAAAGTAAAGATGATTATTCTTGTTTTTAGACGTCAAGGTTTTTTACTGTTTTTGCGTGGGTTTGGATAAAACGTTTACGAGGAGCAACATCTGCTCCCATGAGGACATCAAAGACTTCATCTGCACGTTCAGCGTCTTCAATCGTCACTAATTTCATGACGCGTGTTTCTGGATCCATGGTTGTTTCCCAGAGTTGTCCAGGATTCATTTCTCCTAAACCTTTGTAGCGTTGAATATTTACTTTAACGCCTGAAACTTCCATTTCTTCCGTTTCGCTTTCTTCTTCAGAAACGTCTGTTTGTTCTTCTTTTTCAACTATTTTTGCTAAGACCTTTTTCCCTTTTCCGGCATCCTGGATCAGTTTGTCAATAACCTGTTGTTTTTCTTCATCATTGTAGGCATATTGAAAAGCTTTTCCGATATTTACACGATACAGAGGCGGTTGAGCGATGTAGATATGTCCTTTATGGATCAGATCAGGGAAATAACGATAGAAGAGTGTTAAAAGAAGGGTACGGATGTGGGCGCCGTCCACGTCAGCATCTGTCATGATGACGATTTTATCGTAGCGCAAATTGGATATATCAAATCCTTCTCCGATGTTTGTTCCAAGAGCAATAACAAGAGATTTAATTTCGTTGTTTGCGAGCATTTTGTCTAAACGGGCTCGTTCAACGTTCAGAATTTTTCCACGAAGTGGCAGAATCGCCTGATATTCACGATTACGACCTTGTTTTGCACTTCCTCCAGCGGAGTCTCCCTCTACAATAAAGATTTCTGAAAGTGATGGATCTTTGCTTGAACAATCGGCCAATTTTCCAGGAAGAGTGAGTCCTTCAAACGCTCCTTTGCGCAATACGGTGTCACGTGCGGCTCTGGCTGCTCGACGAGCTTCAGCTGCGAGAAGACATTTTCCTATGATCGCTTCCGCGTCTTGTGGATGTTCTTCAAGATAGATCCTAAACGTTTCACCAAAGACGGTTTCAACAGCCGTACGTGCTTCTGGGTTGCCTAGTTTTGCTTTTGTCTGTCCTTCAAATTGAGGTTCCTTGATTTTGACACTGATAATAGCTGTGAGCCCTTCATGTACATCATCTCCAGAGAGATTCTGGTCTTTTTCTTTGAGAATGTTTTTGGCACGGGCGTAGTTATTCAATTCACGTGTCAGAGCTGAACGGAAGCCAGAAAGATGCATTCCTCCTTCTGGGTTTGTAATGTTGTTGGCAAAACAATGGACAGATTCATGATATTCACCGGTATATTGGACAGCGATTTCTACCTCAACATCCGTTGCTTCATCTAGTTTATGAACGTAGAAAACATTTTTATGTTTTTCTTCTTTACCATGGTTGATATGACGCACGTAAGAGGCAACACCTCCTTCAAAATAAAATGCATAAACGGAAGGTTGGTTCACAATACGTTCGTCTGACATGATAAGTTTGATGCCTTTTGTCAGGTACGCTTGTTGTCGAAGGTGATCGAGAATGGTTTGAAAATTAAATTCGGTTGTCTCGAAGATGGTTTCATCTGGACAAAACGTAATCGTTGTTCCTGTGCCTTTGGCAGAGCCTACGAGTTTCACTTTTGCCTTTGGAATTCCACGTTCATATTCTTGTACCCATAGCTGACCATCGCGCTTTACTTCGGCTTTGAGATAGATTGATAGCGCATTGACTACAGAGACTCCTACTCCATGAAGTCCTCCAGAAACTTTATATCCACCTCCACCAAATTTACCTCCAGCGTGAAGTTTTGTAAGCACTAGTTCTAAAGCCGAAACTTTATATTGAGGATGTAAATCAACAGGAATACCACGTCCGTGGTCTTCGATAGCAACCATATTGTCTGGTAAGAGACGTAAGGTAATTTCATTCCCGTATCCGGCCATGGCTTCGTCAAACGAGTTATCCATCACTTCCCAAATCAAATGATGAAGTCCTTGGGGACCAGTTGACCCGATGTACATTCCAGGACGCTTGCGCACAGGATCAAGTCCTTCTAGAACAGTAATCTGTTGAGCGTTATAACTATTTTTAACCGTATTTCTTTTTGCGTTGTTTCCTTTTTCGGTTTCTTTGGATGTTTCTTTCTTTTTGGGCATAAAAATAGAACACAAGCGATTCAAATTCTTTCTTATTTCGCCACAAGTTTACAGGAAACGCTTCATTTATCCAAGCCAGGGTCATCTCTGAATCGTTTTGCGTGGTATACTTTTAGATATATGAATGAAGGAGGGTTTCTCCTAGAAGAAAAAAAAGAAGACAAGCGTTTTTTTCGTCTGTCTTTTTGGTGGGTTGAACATCGTGCGGTTTTAAAACGGTTAGGGTATCTTTTTTTTATTCTGGTTGATGTTTTTTTACTTCTTTTTGTTTTTTGGCATTTTCTCGATGCATTTGCGATTAGTTCTGTGAAGGAGGAACGTGCTGTCGCTCAGATGGTTGCTTATGGACAATCGGATTTGAATACTTATACACGCGTCCATAAAGCACATGATCTTATTGCAGGTCGCCCCCAGGTTTTTTCTACAGGAGGAGGTCGTTATGATTTGTACACGACCCTTCAAAATCCAAATACAGATTGGTGGGCAGAATTCACCTATTCATTTACGACAAACAATGAACAAACAGATTCTCGACAGGGATTCATTCTTCCAGGAGAAGAAAAACCCGTTGTTATTCTTGGAATAGAATCCATAACACCTCTTGTTTCCCCCTCATTTTCTCTTGAGACAGTACGTTGGCATCGGGTGGATCATCATCTAATCGCTGATTATCAAACATGGGCAAAAGACAGGTTGGCCATTATCGCCCTTGATGCTCAATTTTCTCAGGAAACCTATACGGATGGAAAAACATATGGACAAACTACTTTTTCTTTAAAAAATGAGACAGCTTTTAGTTATTACGATTTAGGTTTATTTGTTCTTTTAAAACGTGGTTCATCTGTTGTGGGGATAAATAGAACGACACTTTCTGCTATAGAGAGCGGGGAAAAAGTGAATGTCACATTAAATTGGTTTGGAACATTGCCTTCTGTGACTCAAGTTGAAATTATTCCTGAGCTGAACGTGTTTGACTTAGATGTATATAAATCGTTAAGTGGAGAAACGACACGCGATACGCGTACACGCGTCTTTAGATAAAGCTAGGACTTTCTCAGTTGGTGCGTAACTTTTCCTGTCTGTCGACAGACAGGTGTTCTGCATCCAACTAAGAAAGTCCTAAAACCATGTTTAAAATTGAATTACAACGTTTTTTTCGTTTTTTTTACCAGTTAAGGTCAATAGACTGGCTTTTGTTTTTGGCTATTTTTTCACTCCTTCTCGTAGGTCTTTCCGCTATCTATTCTGTGGAGCTTTCGCAGGAAGTCTCAGAATTTATTCATGTACAAAAACAGATCATCGCTATTTTTTTAGGTATCATCATTTTTTTATTGATCGCTCCTTCTAATTATAAACTTTTACAAAATTACGCTCTTATTTTGTATTTTTTTTGTGTGTTGCTTTTGGTCGGTGTGTTGGTTTTGGGTGAAACGATTCGAGGTTCAACGGGTTGGTTCGTTATTGGGTTTGTGAGTTTTCAACCCGTTGAACTTATGAAAGTAAGTTTAGTGATTGCATTGGCAACCTATTTTTCTCGACAAGGAAAACGTCCATTTGGCGCAAGAATGTTTTTGGAAAGTGGTGTTATAAGTCTTATTCCTTTTATTTTTGTTTTATTTCAACCAGATTTTGGTTCCGCGTCTATTTTATTAGGTATTTGGTTTTTCTTTCTTTTTTTTGCAGGGATTCCTTGGAGATATCTTTTTTATCTGGTCTTAGTCGGTGGTTTTCTTTTTTTTATGAGCTGGAATTTTCTTTTTGCAGATTATCAAAGAGCTCGTATCATGACTTTTTTTGACCCAAGTTTGGATCCGTTGGGTCAAGGATATAATGTGACTCAAGCTATTATTGCCGTTGGTTCCGGAGGGTGGTTTGGTAGCGGACTGGGATTTGGTACTCAAAGTCAGTTGAAGTTTCTTCCTGAAAGTCAAACGGATTTTATTTTTGCTGTGATTGCTGAAGAATTAGGTTTTTTTGGAGTTCTTCTCTTGTTATCTGCCTTTGGTCTGTGTCTGTATCGATTAGGTCGACAGGTGGCACGGTCAAGGGATGATTTTACGGCATATTTAGTACTAGGAATTGCCACTGTTTTTTTTCTTCAGATTTTTGTTAATATTGGAATGAATTTGGGGCTTTTTCCTGTTACAGGGATTGGGTTACCTTTTGTTAGTTATGGAGGAAGTTCACTTATTGTTATGATCAGTTTATTTGCTATCGCTCAGAGTGTTGCGGTTCATTATCATAATGGTCATGCAGATGTGGGTGTGTTATCTTAAATACTAAGATGAAAGGGATTCTTCATCTGTTTTTGTAAGGATTTATTCTGTTTACCTCTCATTTTCATTCTATGTCTTCAACTCTTGGTTCAGAATCTTGGAACGAAGGACTCAAACTCGTCTCTTTTTGTCCGGTATGTGAAACGCGATATAACCACATGGAGGCACGAATGCTCGGAAAACAAGCTGATGCACATCTTCTGTATATACAATGTCGTAAATGTGAGCATTCCATTTTGGTTCTTGTATTGGTTAATCAGATTGGAGCCAGTTCTGTAGGTCTTCTTACGGATTTATCTTATGAAGACATTCTTCGATTTCGTTTAAACAAAAAAGTGACGGTTAATGATGTGATTGCCACACATGCGTTATTTAAATCGAATGAGTGGGAAAAAACGCTTGGTATTTTTTCTGAAAAGAAAATTCATACTATTTTACAAAAGCGTGAGAAAAAAGAACAAAAAAATAAAGCCACACGATAAATTCTCTTCCTTGACTTTTTTTTAGAGATTAAGCACAATGCTGGCGAAATTATTGGATTTTTATGAGTAAAAATATTCTTGAAGCAAAAATACGTTCTGAAAAAGGGCGCAAAACAGCAACTTTACGGGCTGTTGGATCTGTTCCCGCTGTTGTTTACGGAGTGAACACAAAGCCACAAATGATCACTGTGGATCGGAATCAGTTTGTTAAAATGTATCAAACCGCAGGTGAGAGCTCTATTGTCGAACTAAAAATCGATCAAGGTGAAGTTCTTCATGTCTTGATTCAAGATTATCAAATCGATCCAATTCGAAGTGAAGTTTCGCACATCGATTTTCGTTCCATTGATATGAACAAGGAGATTGAAACAGAAGTCGATCTTGAATTTGTTGGACAAGCTCCGGCGGTTAAAGTGCTGGGAGGCACTCTTGTGACCTCTCGTGAATCTGTTGGAATACGTTGTTTACCTTCACATTTCGTTCGTTCTATTGCTGTTGATTTAAGTAAGTTGGTGACTTTTGACGACGTGATTCGGGTTTCTGACCTTGTTGTTTCCGAAGGAATAAAAATTATGGAAGAGCCAACACTATCTTTGGTTGTTGTCACGCCTCCACGATCAGATGCTGAATTGGAAGCACTCAACGCTACTGTTGAAGAAAACATTACATCTGTAGAAACGGTAGAAAAGAAGAAAGAAGAGTCTGTAGATGAACAACCTTCAAAGTAACATGTCTCCTATTGAGAAAAAATATTTTGGTTTAAATCGTTTATTTCAGCGATTAAAGAAAACTGACCGACTTTTGTTGGTCGGTTTTCTTATTGCCGTTGTTTTGACTGTCTTTTCATTGATTTTAATGCCTCGGTTTTTTTATCAATCACCAAAGATTGAATATTCCAATCAAATACAAATACAAGCAGAACCTCAACCCCATTATCGTCATCCACTTACAGGCATTTCTGTTTATGAAGAGGTTCAGTCTCCTCAAGTATTTGGTGTCATGATTGATAACCATGAGGATGCCTGGCCTCCTTCTGGAGTGGAGGACGCTTTTTTGGTGATTGAGGCGCCTGTAGAAGGCGGTATTTCACGAATGCTTGCTTTTTTTAGTGAAGAACAGGAGGTTGAAAAAATTGGTCCTGTACGTTCCGCACGTCCTTATTTTCTTGATTGGGCCAATGAATTAGATGCCGTTTATACTCATGTTGGCGGTTCTAATACGGCTTTGGATTTAATCGCCTCTGGCGGCACGTTTGATTTAAATCAGTATTGGTGGGGTGATTATTTCTGGCGGTCAACGGATCGATATGCTCCTCATAATGTCTATACTTCCACGAAACTTCTTAATGACTATTATGGATTTCGAGAGAAACAAGGTGAGGTGTCAGAGCGTCTTTATGGGCTTTGGAAATTTAAAGACCATGAATTCCTGACAGAGACGGTATCCACCATACAGATTGATTTTTCAGCATCTGTCTCTGTTGTTGATTGGGTCTATGATTCCCAGACTCAGACGTATGAACGCTCTCAATTTCACAAACCACATCTTGCTTCTTCTGGGAAACAGATTAAAGCGGATAATGTAGCCATTGTAATAACAGAGATAAACGTGATGGATTCCATTGGACGTCTTGAGATTCGCACTCAAGGAGAGGGGCAAGCGTTTGTTTTTCAGGATGGACAAAGGATAGAGGCACTCTGGAAGAAACCTTCGCAAACACAACGTCTGACATTTTATGATTTAAAAAATAATGAAGAAATTTTCATGAATGCAGGGGTGACATGGATCGAAGTGATTTCAAGCAATTTAATGATTAAGTAACTAAATACGACCTTTTTTAAGGTCGTATTTTAAATGTCTATTCTCATGACACGATTATCCTTATGCAGATCTTGGTATGTTTTTATTTGCACTTCTGGGAAATTATGCAAGATCATTTTTTCCATTTGAGAACGTTGTTCAGGATCTATTTCTATGAGAAGGACAATTTCTCGGGGGAGAATATTTTGATGCATTTTTAATTGTCGAAAAAGTTCCCAATAAGCATCTAATCCATCGGCTCCAGAAACCAAGGCAAGTCGTGGTTCAAATTTTTGTATTTCTGGTTGAAGCGTTTCCATGCAGTGTTCTGCAAGATAGGGAAGGTTTGCTGTAATGATAAGAGTTTTAAACGGATAGACATCAGAAGTGTGAATGTCTTTTTGAGATCGAATCGTTTTAAATAATTTAATCAATGGTTCTAAGAGATTTCCACATTGGAATTCAATACCATTTTCTTCTGCTAGATTGGTTGCATTTTTTTTCGCGACCGCAAGAGCATCTGGATCAATATCAATAGCAATCACAGGTAGGTGTGTTTCCTCAGCTATCGTGATCGCAATAACCCCTGAACCTGTTCCAATATCAGCGATGAGTGTACGTTCTTTCTCTTTCTTTTTTTCTTGAAGAGTTGTTAGTGTGTGTTCGATGAGTGTTTCTGTTTCTGGTCGTGGAATCAGAACAGAATGATTCACTTCAAACTCTCGACCATAGAAGGATTTTTTTCCTATAAGATAAGCAACAGGTTCTCGAAGAGCTCGTCGATTCACGAGTTCGCAAAAATGTTCAGAATGATGGGTTTTGAGAGGTTCGTTGAATCGTGAAAAGAGCTTTGCTTTGGATATTTCCAAGACAAAAGCAAGAAGAATCTCCGCATCTAACATGGGTGAATCAACATTTGATTTGCGTAATTTATTATTAGCCCACTGTAGAGCTTCCATGACGGTCATAAAGGTTCTCCTTATTCTTTTTGTGACAGAGCTTCTGTTATTTCTGCTCGTTTGAGATCATCGATGAGTTCATCTAAATTTCCATTCATAATAGAAGGGATGTTGTGGAAGTTTTTATTGATTCTATGATCAGTGATGCGATCTTGAGGGAAATTGTAGGTTCTAATTTTTTCTGACCGATCTCCAGTCCCGATCTGTCCACGTCTGGCATCCTCTCGTTCTTTACGCGCTCGTTCCTGTTCTACGGCATAGACACGCGTTCGTATGATGGATAGTGCACGTTCTTTGTTTTGTTTTTGAGAACGTTCTTCCTGACAGTACACCATGATTCCCGTAGGAATGTGGGTGATGCGTACAGCTGAATACGTTGTATTAACGCTTTGACCGCCTGCTCCTGTAGAGGTTGTTGCCTCAATTTTTAAATCTTGTGGTTGGATATCGATGTCTACTTCTTCTACTTCAGGAAGGATAGCTACTGTGACCGTAGAGGTATGAACTCGTCCCTGCTTTTCTGTTTCAGGAACCCGTTGAACACGATGTACTCCGCTTTCGTATTTGAGGCGGCTGTACGCATTTTGACCTTTGATTTGTACGACCACTTCTTTGAAACCGTTTACATCGCTTCTGTTAGCAGAAATAAGTTCAGTTTTCCATCCATGAGTTTCCGCATACAAGGTATAACAACGCAAGAGTTCTGAGGCAAAGAGAGAAGATTCATCGCCTCCGGCTCCGGCTCGAATTTCCATAATGACATTTTTTTTGTCCATGAGGTCAGGAGGGATGAGAGCAGCAGTGAGTTCTTGTTCAAGTTTTGGAATATGTGTTTCAAGGTCTCCTAATTCCTCTTCAGCCAGAAGCACAAGATCTTCGTCTTTGGTTGTGGCGAGGGTTTCTCTGGCTCCTTCAAGATTGCGTATCGCTTTCGTATAACGTTCTCCAATTTCAACGATTTCCTTTTCATGAGTGTATGTTTCATTTACTTCGCGAATCTTTTGAGGGCTTGAAAGTACCTCTTGTGAGGATAATCTCGATTCAAGTTCTTTTAATCGTTCCTGATGATTCTTCAGTTGTTCAATCAGATTCATATCTCTATTACTGTATCTAATAAAAAAGCGTTCTTCAATTCGAAGAACGCTTTTTTTTCTTGCTTAACTTTCAATTTTTTCTTTATCTTCTCGTTTCGTTACTTTTTGAGCGTGTCGTTTTTGTGCTTTCGCTTTCTTTCCTGAGGCATTGGTTGTTTTTTGTGTAAGACGTTCTTGGAATTTTTCTACACGACGAGCTGTATCAAGAATTTTTTGTTTACCTGTATAGAATGGATGACACTTTGCGCACAATTCTGTTTGGATGGAATCATTGGTTGAACCAATGGTATAGATTTCTCCACAAGCGCATGTAATGGTGGCATTTGGTGTGTAATTTGGATGGATTCCTTTTTTCATAATGATGGCACGCTTGTATACGTGCTGGTTAATTTGACTGCTGGAGAATACCAATCAATACTCTCGTTGTCAATCCAGGCGAAGTATCGCATGATGTATTCCATTATGCCAACATCAACGTCTTTTTTTGATTATGAGCTTCCAAATGAGCTAATCGCACAACATTGTGTTGAACCCCGCGATCATTCCCGTTTGATGCTGATTGATCGAAAGACTGGTCGTTGGCAACATAAAGCGTTTTACGAAATTCTCAACGAGTTTCATGCGGGAGATGTGCTTGTGATGAACAACACAAAAGTGTTTCGAGCCAGGTTACAAACCGTTGTCCATGGAAGGGGGATTGAGTTATTTCTTCTTCGTCCGCGAGAAGACGGTGTGTGGGACGTGCTTGTGAAACCAGGAAAATATGTAAACGTAGGTGATATTGTTGAGTTGGGAGAAATACAGGGAGACGTTTTGAGTAAGACCGACGTCGTGCGCATCCGGTTTAATCAATCCGATACGCAGGTCATTGAGTATGCGAACGCACATGGAGAGATTCCCATTCCACCTTACGTAGAAGAAATTCCGTCGCGACTGGATCAATATCAAACGGTTTATGCCAAAGAAACGGGTTCTGTGGCAGCACCCACGGCAGGATTTCATTTCACGAAAGAATTGTTAGAGAAGATTCAAGAGAAAGGAATTGAAATTCAATATGTCACTCTTCATGTTGGTTTAGGTACGTTTCGTCCTATGAAAAGTGAAACCATTGAAGAACATCAAATGCACAATGAATTTGTGATCATTTCTTCACAAACGGCTCAAACAATAAATAAAGCAAAAAAAGAGGGACGACGTATCGTGGCGGTTGGAACCACGACCGTGAGAACTCTGGAGGGAGTAGCTGCTTATGCAGCACAGACCAAAGGTTTAGTTTCGCTCTTACCACCAGAAGGTTTTTCAGGAGATATCAATTTATTCATCACCCCAGGTTTCCATTGGAGTGTTATCGATGCTCTCATTACAAATTTTCATTTCCCCAAGTCCACCTTGCTTGTATTAGTAAGCGCGTTTGCTGGGCGTGAACATATCCTTGCTGCTTATAAAGAAGCCGTTCGTCAAAAATATCGTTTCTTTTCTTTTGGCGATGCGATGTTTATCTCATGAGTCTTTTTATTAAAAGAATAGATTTTTATAGAATGAGTTATATATGCGAAGAAGTTTTGAACAGTCATTGCGTGGATATAAAGAAAGAGGAAGAAAAAAAGAGGGTTACGTGGAAATAGCACGTCTATATGAAAAAACCAAAAAAGAATCCGGTTTTTTGGATATTGGGCGTATGGTTTCTATGATAGATTTGCGTTTGCAAGAAGAAGCTCGTCGAAATGTAACAGACAAACAGACGCAAGAAGTTATTTTGGAAACACAAAAATACAAACAGGAAATCATGATGGCTTTGCATGAACGATTTAAAGCGATCGAACGTAAAGAACAACAGGAGGTTCATAAAGGACAACGTTTTATTACAATGAAAGAAGGGAAATTCATTTGGAATACAGGTACAGATAAAGAAGATTTCCAGGTGACGCTTGGAGAACTGCTTACTGATCAGGAATGGGGAGTGGAGTACGTTTTGGACGTTGAAAGTATTCCTCGTCAGATTCAAAAACGTTTCGCCATAGAACAAGCGAAGTTTCAGTTACGCGAGTTACTGAATGAACAGATTATTCTCAATGAGACGGGAAGAATAGGTAAAGCACGTATCCCAGAGCATGTTGTTGAAATTTATGACAAACTCGTTGAAAAATCTGAAGAAACAAGAGCAGGATTTTTAGCTGAACGAGGTGTGAGAACTTTATTAAAAAAAATGGTTATTGATCAAGGATTGCCTGTTGAAGTTCTCGATGCAGATATTTTTCAAGATGTCGTAGAGCAAACTGATTTTTCTATCCGTTCAGACGACCATCATCGTGGAATGGACGTAAAAGAGGGGTCAGTCGATCAAAAGTATTTAGGATTCCAATTTACCATACTAGATCCAAACAGACCGGAAGGAGCTGAAAGATTACAAAAGAAAAGAGATCAAATTAACCGTACAAAGACACAATTTTCAGAAGATCTTGTTGTAGATGATATTTTGCTTGTAACCATTCCGTCTCATGTTTATGGATGGGCTTTTGAAAAATGGGAAAAAGCTGGAAAACCTCCTGGAGGTCCAGATAGCTTATGGCCAAAAGAGGTTCGCGAACGAGTATTGCGTTATACGCTTGTGAACTTCTTGGCTGAAGAGGAAGTAGATAAATTTGTTTTACAGCTTCCAGAAACAAGAAGAGTTTCAGATTCAGGACAATCGTCTGATAGGAGGGATTCGACGAGGAGAGCTAGTCCCAAACCTGTTGAAAAGCAAAAAATACCAGAAAAAAAGTTTTCTGTTGTTGGATCTAAACGTTTTTCTGTTGCACCACAATTAGTTTTTGCTCTTTCCTCAATGCAAAAAAGAGCGTCTGGACAACGTGATTTGCAAGTTAAACTTCAGCAAAGTATTGATTCTGCTGAAGAAAGAAAGGCACAGCCAGGTTCAAAAGGAATAAAAGCTGTAGAACTTTTTGAACGTTTAAATAGAGTATTATCAGAAGCTGGTTTAAGAGTGATCGATCCAGCACAGTTGGATTCTATTCCATCTGAATTAGTCAGCTTTTTATCTAAAGCAACTTCCTTTGAAGAACCAAATGTACGTCGAAGTTTCATCATCAATAAGTTATTTCCATCCAGATCGGAATAAAGCCTCTTTATTTCTTGACCTTTTTCGTTTATTTCTGTAGAGTCCGGTCATAATTTATCTATACAAGTGGACTTCACAATAACCAGTTCCTCCCCCTTTTTTTAGGCGGGTCTGGTATTGCCACTGATGTTTAAAAGGAAATGTACCCTATGGCAAATCTTCCTTCTTTAGTAGACATGCTCAAAGCTGGCATGCACTTTGGTCACACAACGAGTCGTTGGCATCCAAAAATGAAGAAATTTATTTTCGGATCACGACAAGGTGTTCACATTATTGATTTAGAAAAAACACAAGAATATCTTCAAGAGGCTTTAGAAGCCGTAAAAGGTATTGCTGGTCGTGGAGGCATTGTGTTGTTTGTTGGAACCAAGCTTCAAGCAAAAGCCAACATTCAAAAATATGCAGAAGCTTGCGAGATGCCTTACGTGGTTAACCGTTGGCTTGGAGGAACTCTTACAAACTTTGATCAAATAAAGAAGACTCTCAAAAAGATGAAAACACTGAAAGATCAACGCGATAAGGGTGAACTCAAAAAATACACCAAAAAAGAACAGCTCATGATTTCGCGAGAAATCGAAGAAATGGAAGATAAACTTGGTGGAATGCAAAATGTCACTCGCACACCGGATGCTATTTTCATCATCGATGTACGAACAGAAAAAACAGCGCTTAAAGAGGCTGTTGTTACAGGAATTCCGGTGATTGCTCTGTGTGACACCAACGTGAATCCAGAAGGTGTGACCAAGATCATTCCCGGAAATGATGATGCAGTAAAATCTATTGAACTTGTTTGTAAATTAGTCTGTGATGCTGTTAAAGAAGGAAAATCCTCAGCGGCAAAAGTCGCTGCAGATGTACGTGCCAAAACGATCAAAAAAACATCCGAAACAGGATCTTCTAAAACTTCAACTGCTTCTTAATTTATTCACTTCTGTTCTTTAATTGTATGAACATTGATGCAAAGCTTGTTGCAGAACTTCGTTCCATGACAGGTGCTGGAATGATGGATGCCAAAAAAGCATTAGAAGAATCCTCCGGTGATTTAGAAAAAGCCGTGCAAATTCTTCGAGAAAAAGGAATGGCCAAAGCAGCAAAAAAAGCTGATCGCGAAACCACCGAAGGTCGTGTGCATTGCTACATTCATTCAAATGCAAAATTAGGAGCCATGGTTGAAATATTGTGTGAAACAGATTTTGTCGCACGCAATGAAGCCTTTATTGATTTTTGTAACGATATTGCCTTGCACGTGAGCGCTGTCGATCCTCTTTATCTTACTCGAGCTGATGTCCCTGCGGACGTGATCGAAAAAGAAAAAGAAATTTACACAAAAGAGATGGAGAATCAGTCTAAACCAGCAGATATTATTGCAAAAATCGTTGAAGGAAAATTGAACAAATGGTATTCCAACGTTGTCTTGATGGAACAATCGTTTATCAAAGACGAAGACAAGACTATCGAGGAATATCTCAAAGAGAAAATTTCTTCTTTGGGGGAGAACATGCAAATAAAGCGTTTTTCAAGATTCGTTATTTAAAAAACAGATCATACGCAAATCAGTGGGGGTTCCCTAGATTGATTACAGAAAAAGCACTACGCTGTTGGTAGTGCTTTTTCTGTCCTTAATTTTTTCCTTTTGAAATAAAACTATGGCAAAAAAATCATTAAACAATAATTTACATAAAGCCAACAAGGCAAAAAAAGATGAGTTTTATACTCAACTTATTGATATTGAAAAAGAACTGAAGCACTATAAAGATCAGTTTCGGAGTAAGGTTGTTTATTGCAATTGTGATGATCCGTTTGAAAGCAACTTTTTCAAATATTTTGCGGGTAATTTTAATGCCCTTGGTTTAAAAAGGCTTATCGCTACGAGTTACAAACCATCGCCAATTGCCAATACTCAACTAGGATTATTTGGCGACAATAAAACAATCACTACAACAAAAGGTCGCCCAAAAGCAACAGCAAACAAATTCATTATCAATGAGGTCAGTGATCTTGATGATGACGGGGCATTTGATTTACGTGATATTGCCGAACAACTCAAAGCTAATAAAAACAATGAATGGGCACCACTAGAAGATGACGGAGACTTTAGAAGTTCAGAAAGTGTCGAACTACTTAAAGAAGCAGATATAATTGTATCAAATCCACCCTTTTCGCTTTTTAGAGAATATATTGCCCAACTTACAAAATACAATAAAAAGTTTTTGATTATTGGAAACACAAATGCAATAACCTATAAAGAAGTTTTTAAATTAATTAAAGATGATCATTTTCGTACAGGATATACCAATTTTAATGTAGGAATGTTTTTTGAGGTTCCTGAAGACTGGAAACTTTTTCATCATATAGACGAAAAAGGGAAAAAGATTGCTCGGGTTTCAACTTCATGTTGGTTTACAAATCTTGAGGTAGAAAAACATAAACAAGATATTGTCCTTTATAAAAAATATAATTCAGAAAATTATCCGCAGTATGCTAATTATGAAGGTATAGAAGTCTCAAAAGTTCAGGAAATACCAATGGATTATGAGGGTGGTATGGGCGTGCCAATCACTTTTGTTGATAAGTACAATCCAGATCAATTCAAAATTCTTGGTTTGGGAATTTCTAACTCAGGCTTAGATATTGGGGTTAAACCATATGAAAAAGAGCATAAAATATATAGAAAAGAAGTCCAGAAAAGAGGCGCTGTTGATGGGGATTTATATATGATTAAAAATGGAATTGTTGAAGTTCCTTATGCAAGAATACTTATTAAAAACAAAAAGCCACAAAAATAATATGAAAAATCACGAACCTAATAATAGAATGCTCATTTACGAGGGCGATAACGGAAAGCCTGCTATTGAGGTGCGTGTTGAAAATGAAACTGTGTGGTTGACCATTGACCAAATGGCAGAAATGTTTGATAAAAGTCGTTCTACTATAAATGAACATATTTTGAATGTTTATATAGAAAATGAGCTTGCAGAACAAGATACTATGAGAAAAATCGGAAATTCCGATTTTTCTACCAAACCAACAAATTACTATAATCTGGACGTAATTATATCAGTTGGATACCGTGTAAGCTCTATTCAAGGGACTCGTTTTCGTCAATGGGCGACTGCCCGACTTCATGAATATCTTGTTCAAGGATTCACCGTGAATGATGAATTTTTGAAAAATAATGGCGGTGGGGTGTACTTCAAAAAACTTTTGGCTCGTATTCGTGATATTCGCTCCAGTGAAAAGATGTTATACCGTCGAAAAAATTAAAGGTATTCAGAAACAGGTTGAGGAAAAAGTTGAAAAAGATAATAAAAAAATAGTATGAAAATAGATTTACACAAAATTAAAATTGCGGAAGTCGTAAAAGACTATAAAGATAGTGCCGAAGAAGGTGTTAGTGCATATGGCGGTAAATTGGATATTCGTCCGAAATACCAAAGAGAGTTTGTATACAGTGGAAAACAACGAGATGAAGTAATCAGAACGATCAAAAATGGTTTTCCTTTGAATGTGATGTACTGGGTAAAAAAAGAAGATGGAAATTTTGAAGTGCTTGATGGACAGCAACGGACAATCAGTCTTGCCCAATTCGTAAATGGAGATTTTTCAATTGAATTCAATGGTAGAACGGCAATGTTTCATAATCTAACCAAAGAAGAGCAGGAACAGATTATGAATTATGATCTTATGATTTATCACTGTGAAGGAACTGATAAGGAAAAACTCGATTGGTTTAAAATTATTAATATCGCTGGTGAGAAATTATTTCCTCAAGAATTACGAAATGCTGTCTACACTGGACCTTGGCTTTCTGATGCAAAATTGAAATTTAGTAAAACAAATTGTGCGGCATATTTACTTGCGAATGACGGAGGACAATTGGTAACAGGTTCTCCTATCAGGCAAGAGTATTTAGAGGCTGCAATTTCTTGGATAAATAACGGAGAGATTGAAGCATACATGGCAAAGTACCAGCATGATAAAAATGCGGATGAATTGTGGATTTTTTTTCAAAATGTAATTGCATGGGTAAGAAAAACTTTTACTACTTATCGAAAAGAAATGTCTGATGTGAACTGGGGCGAGCTTTATAATGAATTTGAAAATCAGAAATTCAATGCCGATAAGTTAGAAAAAGAAATAAAAGAATTAATGCAAGACGAAGATGTAACAAAGAAGTCTGGTATTTATCCTTACGTTCTAACTCGAAAAGAAAAATACCTTTCTATTCGAGCATTTACACCAAACATGAAACGGGAAGCATACGAACGACAAAATGGTATTTGTTCTGCATGTAAAAAAGGGTTCTCAGTTTCAGAAATGGAAGCAGATCATATTGATCCGTGGCACGAAGGGGGAAAAACGACCGCAGAAAATTGTCAGATGTTATGTAAAGAATGTAATAGACGAAAATCGGGAAAATAGATGAACTAAATATGAGGCATTCTTCTCGTTGTTAAAGTTCTGACTCTTCTTCACTAGATTTCAAGGGTTTTTCAAGATTCGTTATTTAAAAAACAGGGCTTCGGCTCTGTTTTTGGTTGTTATCTCAAAAAATGTTAAAATGGAAGAAATATTTTATTTTTTCTATGTTGCGAATTGGTATCAATGGGTTCGGTCGTATTGGTCGAACGACGTTGCGTGCAGGTTGGGAACGAAAAGAACTTTCTTTTGTGGCGATTAACGATCTTACACAACCTAGCACACTGGCTCATTTGCTTAAGTATGATTCCGTGTTTCGGACATGGAATTTGGATATACAGGCAGGAAAAGATCATCTGAAAATAAATGGTCAACAGATCCCTGTTTTTAATCGGACGGATCCAACACTGATTCCTTGGGGTTCTCAAGGGGTTGATGTGGTTGTGGAGTCCACTGGACGATTCACTAAACTTGTCGATGCTCAAAAACATCTGGAAGCAGGAGCAAAGAAAGTCGTTATTTCTGCCCCATCGGACGAAGCACCCACATTTTTAATGGGGGTTAATCATACTCTTTGTAAAAAAACCGATAATGTCGTCAACAATGCTTCCTGTACCACAAACTCCGTTGCACCGATTGCACAGATTCTTTCAGAAACTATTGGCGTCAAAAAGGCCATGATGACAACGATTCATTCTGTGACAGCAGAGCAAAATATCGTTGATAGTTTACCTCCCAAACTCAAACCAGATTTGCGACGCGCTCGCTCAGCTCTTATCAATATCGTTCCCACATCCACAGGAGCCGCTAAGGCAACGACGGAAGTGGTAACAAGTTTGAAAAATAAATTTGATGGAATTGCCGTACGTGTCCCAACGATTGATGTGTCTTTAACAGATTTTACTTTTGTTCTTAAAAAGAAAACATCTGTTGATGAAGTCAACATGCTGTTTAAGAATGCAGCTAAAAGCAAACGTTGGAAAGGAATTCTTGGTGTAACAGATGAACCATTGGTTTCTACAGATTTTATCGGCAATTCTTATGGCGCCATTGTTGATTTGGGAATGACAAGAGTTGTGGATGGCGATCTGTTGAAAGTATTGGCTTGGTATGACAATGAGTGGGGATACACCCAGCGTTTATTAGATTTAGTCACTTACGTTGGTAAACTTTCCTGACAAACAGATATGAGGAAATCCACGTCGCTTGATGTTTTTATAAAGGGATCCTATTTAGGAGGTATTTCTTGGGCTCTTATCATTCTTCGTCTTGTGATGGGAATTCTTTTTTTTGTTGCAGGTTGGTCAAAACTGATGATTGATGATGGATGGAGTGCTGCCGGCTATCTTCAACAAGCAACCGGTCCTTTTGCTTCGTGGTTTCAATCCTTGGCAGGGAATGTTGTTGTGAATCAATTAAATATTTGGGGATTATTGTTGATTGGTTTATCTCTTTTTTTCGGTCTATTCATACGTCCGGCGGCATTTTTTGGAATCTTGATTATGCTGCTCTATTATTTTTCTGATTTTGTAGGCAACACAGCTTACGGACTGATTGATAAACATATCGTCTATGCAGCGGTTCTTTTTTTGTTTTTTGTTGGTGGATTTGGTCATATTTTTGGAATAGACGGTTTGATCGAAAGGCGATTGGATCAAAGACACAAATGGATCCGAGTATTTTTTGGTTAAGAGACCTTTAGATGAAATTACTGCATGTCCGTTATGAAATTACGTAAACTTGGAAATACAATAAATTTAAAAGGCAAACGAGTCCTGATACGGATTGATGCCAACGTTCCTGTTGTCGGAGGCCGTGTACAAGACGGACCTCATGGACGTATTGCGCGTTGTGCGGTTGATATTAATTGGTTGGCACAACGTGGAGCTAAAGTGATTATTATGGCTCATCTTGGTAGACCAAAAGGAAGACGTGTGTCTGCTTATTCGCTTAAACCTGTTGCCAAGCGTTTGTCTGGTTTATTGGGAAGTAAAATTAAACTCACACGCTCTGTTGTGGGTAAAGATGTGGAGAAATCTGTCGCTGCTATGCAAGAAGGGGACATCCTCTTATTAGAGAATCTTCGGTTTGATTCAAGAGAAGAAGAAAATGCTCCTTCATTTGCTGAAGCTCTTGCGAAGTTTGGCGATCTGTATGTCAATGATGCATTTTCTGTTTCGCATAGAGCTCATGCATCTATTGACGCTATTGCGTCTAATCTTCCTTCCTATGCTGGACCACTTCTTGCCCAAGAAATTTCCGTATTGAGTCGTTTGGAACAGAAAGCAAAACATCCGTTTGTTTTAGTGTTGGGGGGATTAAAGATGAGTACCAAACTCCCGATCATTAAAAGATTTATTGATCAGCTGGACACCGTGCTCATAGGAGGGGCTTTAGCAAATATTTTTTTGGTGGCACAAGGGTTATCTGTTGGAAAATCTATTTTTGAAGAAGGAGTTCTTGAAGAGGCAAAATTACTACTCAACACCTATGGGGAAAAGATTATTCTTCCTGTGGATGTTGTCTGTGCCCGTTCGTTACGTAAAGACGCAAAGAAGACGGTTTGTTCTATCAACCAGATTAACGAAAAAGACCGTATTGTCGATATCGGTCCTCAAACACAAAAACAATTTCATCAGATTCTTCAACAAGCGAAAACCATTGTGTGGAATGGTCCTCTTGGATACTGTGAAATTTCTGCCTTTGCACAAGGAACTCAACAAATAGCAAACGTGATTGCTCGCCAAACAGAACATGCTACAACGATTGTAGGAGGTGGAGATACGCTTCCTGTGATTGAGTCCTTTCATTTAGCTGATAAATTTACCCTTCTTTCAACTGGAGGCGCAGCTCTTCTTCAATTTCTCTCAGGGGAAGCACTTCCCGGAATTGACGCTCTTAAAATATCATAGGATTTTTTTACTTGGCACATCTGACATCCAATTGAGAAAGTTTTACATCATAAATATGAACATTGAATCTATCCACGCCCATGAGATTCTTGATTCTCGTGGCAATCCGACACTAAATGTGACTGTGCTTTTAGAAAATGGTCTTTCTGGAAATGCCTCGGTTCCAAGCGGAGCTTCCACAGGGATTCATGAAGCTCTTGAATTACGCGATGGAGATCCTAAGCGCTACCATGGTAAAGGTGTTTTAAAAGCGGTTGCCAACGTACAGAAAAAAATAGCTCCTCTTTTAGTAGGGATGTCTGTTGTGCGTCAACGTGATATTGACTCGGCCATGAATACATTGGATGCAACACCAAATAAATCCAACCTTGGAGCTAATGCTATTTTAGGTGTCTCTCTTGCTTGTGCTCATGCAGCAGCTCGAGCAAAGCAGATGCCTTTATATGCCTATATTCGTCATATCTATCAACTCCCTCTTGAAACGTATCGGATGCCTGTTCCTACCATGAACGTCTTAAATGGTGGAGCTCACGCAGGATGGATTTTGGATTTTCAAGAATTTATGATTGTTCCAAAACAATCAACCTTTCGTGAACGGGTGAGGGCTGGGTCAGAAATTTTTCATGAGCTCGGAGCTCTCTTAAAGAAAAAAGGTTTTTCAACCTTGAAAGGAGATGAAGGAGGATATGCTGTTTCTCTCAAAAACAATGAAGAAGCCTTTAAGGTGATTATGCAAGCGATTAAGAATGCTGGATACCAACCAGGAAAAAATATTTTTTTGGCCATGGATCCAGCTGTTTCTGAGCTTTATGATAAGAAGACCAAACAGTACAAACTTAAAATTGAAGGAAAATCTCTTACCAGCACACAGCTGATTGCTATGTGGGAACGTTGGATTAAAAAATATCCTATCATTTCTTTAGAAGACGGATTAGATCAGGATGATTGGGATGGATGGGTGGAAATGACAAAAAAACTGGGAAAGAAAACGATTTTGGTAGGAGATGATTTTTTGGTGACCAATGTAGAACGTCTGACACAAGCGATTGAGCGTAAAGCAGGAAACGCTATTTTGATTAAAGTCAATCAGATAGGAACCCTATCAGAAACGATTGACGCTATCCTGTTAGCTAAACAGTATGGTTACAAGGTGAGCGTCTCGAATCGTTCAGGAGAGACAGCTGATACAACTATCGCAGATTTAGCCGTTGCAGTAAACGCGGATTACATTAAAACAGGTTCGCTTTCTCGTTCTGAACGTTTAGAAAAATATAATCGACTCATGGAAATTGAAGAGGAGATTTTTACCTATGTCAGACAAAATAAAAAAACCTAATGTTCTCATTATTGTTGATGGATTTGGCGTTGCGCCCGATGGAGAGGGGAATGCCATTACTCAATCACAGACGCCAAATTTTGATCGTTTTATTCGTACCTATCCGACGATGACCCTACGTGCCTCAGGAGAAGAAGTAGGACTTTCTTGGGGAGAAATGGGAAATTCAGAGGTGGGACATTTAACGATCGGCGCGGGACGTGTTTACTATCAAACGTTTCCAAGAATTAATCGCGCTATGGATGCGGGTGAGTTTTCGACTAACGAGACGTTTGTTCATGCTTTTGAACACGTCAAACAACACAATAGTCGTTTGCATCTGATCGGAATGGTATCGCAAGGCAGAGTTCATTCTATGGATCTGCATTGTCATGCTCTTTTGCAGGCGGCAAAAGAAGCTGGGGTGAAGGAAGTTTTTATTCAGGCTATCTTAGATGGACGTGACACTCTTTATAATGTTGGAATTGATTTTGTCGCAAGTCTTCAAGAAAAAATTCAGGAACTTGGTATTGGGAAAATAGCTTCTGTGTCTGGACGTTATTATGCCATGGATCGCGATACACGTTGGGATCGTATCAATAAAGCCTATAACACCATGGTTTTGGGTGAAGGGGAACAGACACAGGATCCTCTTTTAGCGATCAAGGCTTCTTATCAAAAAGAGATTTATGATGAGGAGTTTGTTCCCACGGTTATTGTTAAAAATGGTCAACCTGTTGGTTTGGTTCAGGATAACGATGCCGTGATCTTTTTTAACTTTAGACCTGACCGTATGCGTGAATTGGTCAAAGCATTTGTTCTTCCATCCTTTGATGAATTTCCTCGCAAGGTTCTTCAAAATCTTTTTCCTGTGACTTTTGTCGAATATGAAAAAGGTCTCCCTGTCGAGATTGCATTTGCTTCAGAACAGATAGATAAGTGTTTGGCGCAAGTACTCTCTGAAGCAGGGATGACACAACTTCATATTGCGGAAACAGAAAAATATGCTCACGTCACATTTTTTTTAAATGGAACAAAAGAGGATTCGTTTCCTGGTGAGGAGCGTGTCATTATTCCTTCACCGAGCGTTGCCGCTTATAACGAAGCACCTGACATGAGCGCTCGTAAGATTACTGAGTGTGTCATCAAAGAAATGCGGGAGAATACCTTTGATTTTATGGTCATGAATTTTGCCAATCCGGATATGGTTGGGCACACGGGAGACTTGGAAGCGACCATTAAAGCGATGGCGGTCGTGGATGAATGTTTGGGAAAGATTGTTGAGGAAACACTTTCACGTGATGGGCATGTTTTTATCACAGCAGATCACGGAAATGCTGAAGAGATGCGCAATTTGCGCACGGGAGAAATGGATAAAGAGCATGCGACGAATCCCGTTCCTTTTGTCATCATCGGAAATGCGTATGAGGGTCAAATATCTATTGCAGGCGAAGTGCCAGAGAGCAATCTTTCCCTCATGTCTCCTGTTGGCATGTTGGCGGATGTGGCACCAACTATTTTAGCCGTGATGGGAATTAAACAACCTCCTGAGATGACAGGTCAGTCACTTTTATAATATTTATGTCTGTTGATCAAACATTAAGTACCAACCTTTATCGCATCACGAAGGATTCCTGCATATTACGTCCTCTGGCTATTTTTTGTGCGACAACGCTTTTGTTCGTGATGGTAACAGCTCTCGTATTTAGCTGTTCCTCAGCGGATTGTGTAGGGGGTTTTTGGACGCGTATTTATGGGAATACGTTTTTTCTCGGCATCCCATTATTTGTCACCTGGTTTGTGACCTTCGTTTTACAAAAATTAGTGAAGCGTGCACGACCGTTTGAGCAAGGAAGAGGCGAACCGCTCATAAAAATGGTTTGGATTGAGCCGTCATTTCCTTCCGCTCATGCTTCTGTGGCTTTTGCCACGGCGATTGTCGGTTTCTACTTTTACGCAGATTTGTTTGGTCCGTGGCTCTTTCTTGTTGCAACAGCGGTGGCGGTAGGTCGCGTGGCTGTTGGTGTTCATTATTTTACGGATATTCTATTTGGCGCTTTTGTTGGTTTGATGATCGGCAGCGTCTCACTGAAAGGATTATTATGGCTTCTTTTCGTTTCACATTGGTTTTAACATTATGAGTAAAAAAATCATTGCCGTCTCAGGAGGGTTTGATCCCATTCATGTAGGTCATATTCGGATGATTCAAGAAGCCGCCGCTCTTGGAGATCAACTCGTCGTAATCCTAAATAATGATCATTGGCTCATGAAGAAAAAAGGGTACATCTTTATGCCGCAGGATCAACGTAAAGAAATTATTGAGGCGATTGCCGGAGTTTGTGCGGTCGTGCTCACCAATCATCAACCAGACTGTACAGACATGAGCGTCTGCGATGCGTTGCGAGAGATTAAACCTGACGTGTTTGCCAACGGAGGAGATCGTTTTGCCGATAATATTCCTGAAGCCGTTCTTGCCCGCGAACTCGGGATTGAGACCATTTTTAACATCGGTCATGGAGGAAAAGTGCAATCGAGTTCCTGGTTAACCGCCATCGATCGAGAACAGCGCGACTGTTTTTGCCATTCTGGATTTAAATACATTGAGTGTCATGGAAAATAGAATATGAACCCATGGCGAGTTTCCTCCTCATATTCCCTGAGTGAGAAGTCCTCGACGAGTCGAAGGGGTATTTAATAGATAAGTTATATGCAAAAAAAATCAGAATATAGATCTGAAAGTGAATTTGAACAGGAGAAGGAAAAAGAAAAAACAGAACCTAGAATTTTAGATCTTTGGAATGAATGGAGAAAAAAAGCTCCAATCATAGAATCAAAACATTTGCCAACTATTGAGGAATTAGCCCTTCAAGAAGGGGTTGAGATTTCTTCCTTTGAAGAACATATTTTCAAACGGATTAACACCTGGATAAAACAGCTTGAAACGAAAGATCAGTATACAGATGATGAAGATGTTGCATTTGCCGAAATGCTGTATGTTTTATACAGACGAGGCAACGCTTCTTCTCTTGAAGAATTTTTGACTCGTTATTGTCCAGATGCCAGCGAATACGCTCAATCCATGATCTCTAAGGTATGTCAGTACATGTCTGAGATGTTAGTCAACACAAGGCGTGTGATTAAAGTAGGTACATGGCATCCGCATTGGAAAGCGATCGATGGGCGACGAAAGGTATATGAAGGCGATGGGACATGGGTCGTGATGCCTCATTCAGAGGGTTGGTATGATTCAGAAAGCGGATATGAATTTGTTGATGCTTCTGTTCTTCAGGAAATTTTGGTTCTTCTTGAATCTGGTTATCAGAGACCTGATTATTCTCATGCCACAGGTTCAGCGGCTCTCCCAGGAATTGCGCAACAAAAAGCTATTTTAAGCATGAAAGAAAGTCTTCAAAGAGATCAGAAGATTAAAACGGGGGAATATGTGACAAAAACCAACAAGTCTTACGGTCGACTAAAGAAAGATAGAGGATGCTTAGTTATTCTTGATTCTGTCTATGTCGATTTGGGATCTCCTCGTTTTGGGTACAATACCCTCAATTGGTTTGATGAATATTTTGTGACCTTTGGAATTGATAAAGCTCGTCAGGAAGCATTTTTACAAACAACGGATTTTAGATATAACAAATATACAGAAGAAGACGAAGGAGACTTATCCTATGATTACGGTAGCGAAGGGTATCTGATCGGTCATATCGTTCCTCTTGAATCTGTGACTGTCGTTTACGGTTTGAAAAAACACGAAAACGAATTGAAGGAATGGATGACACAGCATTGTCCTCATGCGTCTTTCATTTCTCTTGAAGCATCTCAGGTATTATCTAACTATGGTAGGGCAGTGAATAGCATTGCATTACAGGAAGAAGTGGATCCCAAAGAGATCTGGAAAACATTACTGCAGTAAGGAGTGAATTCTTGAGAAGTTTTTTCAGGATTTAAGCATTGATCAGTTTTTAATATGTTACGATTCATTGGAATTATTTTAGGAATAGCCATTATTGTAGGAGTGGTTATGTCTGGTTCGTATCTTTTTGATGCTTATTTGACTAAACCAGACGAGGGGACACAAGCTATCGCGTTTTCTATCGAAGAAGGAAGCTCTGTTGATACCATTGCTCGTCGTCTTGAAGAAGAAGGGTTGATCACAAGCAAACTTTTTTTTAAAGCGTATATTCGTTTTTCAAAAGCCACGCCTCAGGCTGGAGAGTTTCAATTGACTCCAGGAATGAGTCTGCGTGCCTTGGTTTCAGAACTGAGTTTTGCCAAAGCACGCGAGGTAAAAATAACCATTCCAGAAGGGTATTCTGCCTCAGAAATTGGAGAGGTTGTCACAGCGGCTTTACCTGGAATTTCAAGCCAACAATGGGAAGAAGTCATAAAGAAGAATGGAAATGAGGCAATAGCGGTAGACGATATTCTCACGGGTATTCCACAAGATCAGGGATTGGAAGGATATTTGTTTCCTGATACGTATCGATTCCGAGAGGATGCTGATGCAATGATCGTAGCACAAACAATGATTTTGACTCTGAAGCGTCGGCTTGCAGAAAACGATATTACGATTCCTCGAAATTTGATTTTTGAAGGGGGATTAACGTTTCACGAAATACTTACCTTGGCTTCTATTGTGGAACGGGAAGTCAGGGATCCGGAAGACATGAAAATTGTTGCGGGAATTTTTTATACAAGGCTCAAAATTGGCATGGCTTTGCAAGCTGACTCAACGGTTAATTACATTACAGGTAAAACAACCCCTTCTGTTACTCTCGAGGATACTTCTATTGAATCATCTTACAATACCTATCAGAATTTAGGACTTCCACCAGGTCCAATTAGCAACCCAGGAATGAATGCGATTTTAGCGGCACTTCATCCAGTGGATTCAGAGTATCTTTATTTTCTTACGACTTCAGAAGGAGAGGTTATTTATAGCAAGACGTTTGATGAGCACGTCGCGAATAAGTATCGGTATTTGAAATAATATTCTTAAATTTATTGACGTAGAGAGCTTTTTTGATTAAGTTGATATTCTCAGATTTTTGAGAAAGAAGGTTCTTTTACACAAAGGAGGTCATTCGTGTATGAGCGATATCGATTCTCGTGGCCGGATCTGGAATGTCCGAATATTGTTACTCGGGATTTAACGATTCTTAGAAAAGGGAAAAAGAAAATTTCAGTAAAGCTCACAGGAGTGAAACTGAGGGAATTGATTCCGTATTGTCTGTATGAAGTTCCCGAATCCGCGCATGAGCAAGCCGGTGCAATTCCCGAATTGCGGCCAGGGCGAATTCTTTCACGCAATCTGAAAATAAGTGAGGAGATGTATGGAGGATCTGTTGAAGAGGAGATGGAGCAGTGTTTTATCTCTTACGATGGCGTCTACAAAGCTCGGCGGGGATTGAGTCATATAGAACGGCGATATGTTTCTACAGAAATTCCTGACTTGCGCAGATGGTCTGCAACGTTAGATTCTTTAACGCGTTCCTCTTGGGGGTTGGAAAAATCAAACCAAGAAGCCCGGCAGGCGCTTGTGTCCATGTCCGCACATGCGGCTATCGAACATGGGCGCGTGATTGACTCTCATAAGGTTTCAGCTCGTGAACGAACCGTTCAGGCGGGGACGCTTGAGGATTCCCATGGGAGATTTAATTCAGGCCGGATTCCGTTGATTTGTTTTGCTGGCGAAAAGAAGTTGCGCAAACGGACTCAAATCGTTCGTGGTATCGGGCGCAAGATGAGTTTCAGGGAAGTGGTACTGGAACAGATGATTGATGCGTTACGAAATATTTGTACAGGTGTCTGTCGATCACAAGAATATCGCTTACGCTCTGGATGGTTCGCTCAATCTCCGGATAGAACTCCAAGACAGGTAAGACAGGAAGCCGATCGATTGATTCAAGAAGCAAGACGTCTGCGACAAATGGTGACTCGACCTTTTGCTCGTTCGTTCAATCGTTGTGCGGTTGATTTGGAAGCAGCAGCTGCACTTCTTCAAGAGGCGGCAAATAATAGGCGAAGCGAACCGATTTCTCAAGCAAAGGAAAAGATTGGTCAAGTATACAGAGCCATGAAGGAATTAGAATGTCATTGGCGTTTGGAAGAAGTGTTGTTTGAGGTCTCGATTCTTCGCGAGAGTAAACAATTCGTGTCCGCTTTGCAACAACGAATTTGGCATCGCACTCTTCAATCCGTGTATCGCCAACTCACAGGCATGGAACCTCTCACAGGTAAACATCTGGAACACGGTTTCAAACGTCCCGTTTTGCAGCGGGTCGTCCCTCATATTCAACTGGCAGATAAGTCTTTGATGCAAGACCTCCCTGATCTCACAGGTGTTTATAAAGAGTTAAAGATTGCCTGCGATCCTATCTGACCCATTTCCGGGTCTTTTTTATTGACAATGTTGAATTTTCTTGTAGTGTGGATGACTTCAAACGATTCGGTCCGTTTGAATGAAAGAACATATGCAGGAGGAAGGAACATGAAAGGAAGAGATTTTTACGCTGTGGGTAGTTTTGGATCAAGCGCAATTTAGCTGGGGACACTCTGGTTAAAGGAAAGAAAAAGTATTACCGTTTGGGTAGTGCTTTTTCTTTCCTTTAACCTTTCTTTCACT
>Ga0076257_111_pt1 | contig 56293 bp, 53 predicted proteins | sample RifGroF2_FD_67746 | JGI IMG/M metagenome (GOLD analysis project Ga0076257, IMG submission 67746) | Parcubacteria (Uhrbacteria) bacterium GW2011_GWF2_39_13 | reverse complement strand
GATAAGACGCAAGAAGGTAATCAACTCGAGATGAGGTGGGTCTAGCCCCTTTGCAGGGGCTTTCCTGACGCTACCGGCTTTGCCGGTAGCTTGTTACTAAATCATCCTTTTCTGTCATCCTTTTTTATTGACGAATGTTCTTATTTTACATATGATATTGCCGTTTCCCGATTAGGCCCCATCGTCTATCGGTTAGGACGCCAGGTTTTCATCCTGGAAAGGGGGGTTCGACTCCCCCTGGGGTCACCACAAAATCTCCAAATTTGGTGTCTCGCTTGTGCTTCGGCAAAAAATTGTTTCGACGTATGTAAATACGCCTCAACCATTTTTTGCCTGCAACCCTTCGCGGTCCATCCAAATTTGGAGATTTTGTATCATATTCGCTAACGCTACCGTTGGCGAAACAAAAAGACGCATCATGACTTTTTCGCTACCAGTCATTTGATGCGTCTTTTTATTTTTTGGGAAAAAGAAATGAGAAGTAAATTGGATACGCATTAAACCGTGATGCCAATTTTTGTTTCGATAAGTTCCAGTCTTTCTTCCAGACGATTGTACTTGCTTCTGAGCATGAGGAGTTCTTGGTCGAGCGTTTCATGCAGTTTCGCAAATCGGTCAACAGATTCTAAAATATCCGATCTGAATTCAATAAGATCCTTTCGTGTGGCGTATTCAGTGAGTGTCTCACGAAATTCATCTTTTGTTACCATGTTTTCTTTCAGAAATTCCAAGATTTCGTTTGTTGTGACGTCATTGTTCATACGCAGAAATAGTATCATCGTCTTATACCAGTGACAATGTGATATTCTACAATGAAGGATATTCCTTTAAGGAGTCATTCCTGAAGTAGAGCGTCTTTATCTTGAGATGATAAACGTTAAGTCATCGCAGATTCGTTAGAAAAATAAAAAGAGGGTATTCACGTTGTTGTGAAGACCCTCAGCTGTTTTGTTCTTTGGTGTCGCTGTAGACCACAGCCATTCCACCATTGATGTAAATCCATTGGTGGATGTTCATCTTTCTTCCTTATCGGTTTGTTTGATCCTCGGGATCTTTTAAGCCCTTTATTGCTGTTTTTAGTGTATTTATGTAAGCTTTATTAAAAAAGGACGTTAATTCATTTATTTTTTTGATAAATTTTTTATGTCCACTTCTTTTAAAAATATATTAGATCGTTTCCAAAAATCGACTTTATTGATGATGTTGGGAGCGACGATTGTGTTCGCAACGTTTTTTATCAGAAATCCTTCCTTTGTTTGGATTGACCTATGGTTCGTGTTTGAGATTTTTATTCTTACTCTTTTTACTAAAACAGTGAGTTTTCGTTACGGACTTCAACTCTTTTTTCAAGGGATTCTGATTGCAGGATTGGGTTCTATTCTTTTTTGGAATCTCGTTGGTCTGCTTGGTTTTCATGATACGATTTTTGGAGAAACCCTTATTGCTGTTGGGGAAGAAATACTAAAATTTCTTCCAGTCTTTATTCCCGTCTTTTTTGTTTATCGAGATAAAAAGAATCCTTTTAATTTTTCTGATGTTCTGTTTCTTTGTGTGATGTGTAGTGCTGGATTTAGTTTGTTTGAGAAATCTTTTTGGCAGGGAGTTTCCTTTCCTTTTACTTACGGTCCTCATATTGGTGATCTCTACTTTTTTTCTGATGCTTTGGGGATTTATGTTGATGGAGAGAAATTTGGTTATGTGGGACACGCAGCCGCAACGGGGCTTATTGGAATGGGAGCGGCGATTGGTCTTTTTTTGAAAAACAAACAGCGAACATGGTGGTGGATTGTTCCTGTCTTTGCATTTGTGTGGATTGTAGGAGAACACGCTCTGTCCAATTTTTATTATGTAACAGGAACCACTGCTCTTCTTTCTTTTGGTGGAGGAATGTTGACCCCATGGATTTTTCTTGTTTTTTTGGTGTTTATTTTACGCACAGACATCAACAACCTTCGTCAGTTTTTTGTAACTCATCCTCAGGAGCAAGAGGTCGTAAAGAAAAGTGGAAAAGTGTTCTTGGATTCACTTAAAGCAAAAAAGAATTGGGTAGACGCTGGTTCTGCTTTTTCCAGAAATCTTCGGGCGGCTAACTCATTGGCTTGGGAAGAGTCTACAAAGATTCAATCAAAATAATTTTTTCTTTTATGGATTTTTTTCACATTCTCCAATCCGTTATTCATTCCGTAGGTGAAGCCTCGGAAGGATCTCAAGGATGGTTTCCAAGTGCTATTGGCTCAGCTCTGGGGCTTTCAGGTGGATTTTTTGAGTCAGCCGTTAAATCAAAAATTCAACAAAATCAGCAAGATCAATCTTCAGCAGATCAACGCCTGCAAGACCGAGCAAATTCGCTTCCTTAGAATTTTAAGAAAGAAAATTTTCGTAGATTTTAAAAACAGAAAATATATCCGGATTGTTATCTTATGAGAGAAGGGCAAGAACGATTTCAGGGTGGACATATGCACGATAAACCGTTTATTAAGACCGACGCTCCTCTTCAGCATGTAGAACAGGAGGCCCGTAAAAAACAACGCGATCGTTTTGGAAATAGAGTCTTTACGTCTCCAGAGCTTGCTTACCGTGATCGTGAAGGCAAGGAAACAAAATCTTCCCTTCTTGTTTCAGAAGTGGGAGAACAATTTTTAAAGGAGAATTCAGGAATTTTAAAAAATCTTGATAGAGCCCTTCAAGAACTTTCTCCAACGTTTGAAGATCGTCATCTTGTTATTCCAAAAAAACGTTTAGATCTAGGACGGGGTCGTTCTCTGGAATACTTGGGTCAGGGCGCACAGTCTGTTGTCTATAAACTCCAGGTAAATGAACGGATATACATTATCAAAATTCATCTCTCTTACAGTAAGGTTCATCAACCCTATATTAATGAAATGCTTCAAATACAATCCCTCCAACTTGATCTCAAGGATTCATTTCAAAAACTTGGAGTGGAGTTTCCACAATTTTTGTTTGCTTCAGGACAAATGACTTGTGTAGAATTCGTTCCAAAAGAAGCCACGTTCTCTGAAGATTTCGAATCCACCTATTATGCTGCCGCGACAATATCGGAAGATTATATAGAAGAACAAAAACGTAAAGGAGTTGAACTTTGGAATTATGTAGACATCGATAAGGTTCATCCACAAGGTGTTCCTAAAACAAATTTTCGAGAGCGTGATGATGGGAGTGTTGTTTGGATTGATCCCGTGGCTTACTTTCCTACAGGAGGACAAAGAAAGCCCGAAACTCGTCTGAGTGATAGGGAAATAAAAACATTGAAACCATTGTCGGTTCAGGAAATGAAAGAAGCCTATCGTTTAGCAGCAGACGAAGTTAACAGCTTTGTTGGAACCATCATGGGTTTCGATGACTTTGATGAGGTAGGTTGGATTGAACATGCATGGGAACAGATTCGAAAGTATGGTGTACAACCATATTCTAATCCAGACCAAATCATTGTCTCCATGGCTCGGGTTAAAGCGATTATTTTAAAAAAACATAACGTCCGCTGGATTTTTGAAACGTAAAAAATTTTAAAAACAAAAACACCCATAGCGCTTCAAGAATACGAGCATGTATTCCTGACGCTAAGGGTGTGTTTTTATTTGAGGAGGGTGTGTTACACTTTGATCATAATTTGAATGGTTTTTAGATTGTTATGTTTTTAGAAGACGAATCAACTCACGCAGTGGTTATCTCGCTTGAGAAAGAGCGAATGGATCGTCGTTTGCGAGAGGTTTTTCAGAATGTTCGTTTGCGTTTTGAGCGTTTTTCTCCCATGCTGCAAGAACATTTTCGTCTTTTATTGAAAGAACAACAAACGTTTGAGGACGAAGTTGAATGTGCCTCTTTAACACATAGTGTTGATTTGATGGATTCTGAAAGAAGATTAGATGTGATGGATTGGTTACATATTCAACAAGCCTCTCTTTTTACAGATATTGGGAAAACAGGACCTATTGATGCCGTACAAGAACAAAAAGAATTGATTGCCAAAATATATGGATCTTCAAAGAGCTTACCTGGTAATCCCCGCGATTTTACTCTTTATGATTTTTTCGACATAAATAAAGAATTGAAGCTTGAGGGAGAAGAACATTTTAAACTTCTTGAAGCAATGGGGATTGCTCCAAATACAAACATGCGTACCTTTTTTAATCTGCATGCAGGGTGGACCTATGGACTTTTACAAAACGAAACCGAAATTTCTCAAGAAGTGAAAGTCCTTGCGAGTTTGCATCATATCCTTGAAGGAGTGAATCCCGATGGTCTTGTTGATCTTTCAAGTGAGATATTAATGATTCCGTCTTTGGGGAGACCATTGGAGCGTAAAGAGATTTGGACGGTGTTGTTTGATAAATATCAAGCCCAACGCGCTCCTCATCGTGGAAACCAAACACATCAAGCGGCTATTGCCTGGCTTCGTCGTTTTGTGAATGAACCCGATCTTATAAATAAACGCGGGGTGCAACTTCAACCCTATCCAGAATGGTTACACTCGCTGCTCAACACCTGTATTACGGAATTAGACGAAGGTTTTAAAAAATCTCAAGAAAACGAACGTGCTCTTGCTGTAAACGAATAGCAAACTCTACAAAACAGTTATGTATCCAACTCTTACCTTGTTAGAAGGAAAAGAATCTTCCGTTATTTTTGGTCACCCTTGGATTTTTTCGGGAGCTCTTCAAAAATCATCAAAATCCGTTCCTCATGGAAGTTTTGTTCATGTGTTGAATTTTAATGGAGAGATTATTGCCACAGGAAGTTATTCTTCCCATGGTTCTATTGCGGTACGCGTGTTTGATCGCCAAGAGGTGATGATTGATTCTTCTTGGTTAGAGAGACGTCTGCGACAGTGTCTTGTCAGACGTAAACTTATGGGATTTGGACCTGGAACACTAACGACTGGATATCGCCTGGTGTTTGGAGAATCTGATGGAATCCCAGGTCTTGTTGTTGATTGTTATGAAGAGACGATCGTGTTTCAAATTGCGACGGCTGCCTTGGATCGTTTGCGTGATCAGATCGTCAAGGCGTTGGTGGCTGTTTTTTCCCCGAACGTTCTGATTGAACGAAGCGATATCGCAAGCCGAAGTGAGGAAGGATTAGAAGATGTGGTTAAGGTCCATCTTGGAGAAGATCCCGGAGCCGTTTCTTTTTTAGAAAATGGAGTCATGTTCAGCACAGAACCTTTCACAGGACAGAAAACAGGATTTTTTCTTGATCAAAAAAATTTACGTCAATGGATTCTTGAACATTCTTCTGTTTTCAAAGGAGGTAAGGTTTTGAATGTTTTTTCTTATACGGGTAGTGCAGGGATTGTCGCGATGAAAAGTGGTGCGCAAAAGGTCTTGAACGTTGATTCCTCTCAAACCGCCTTAGAAGGATGCTTAGCGCAGGCGCAACTTAACGATTTGAGAGCAGGAGTTTTCGATATCCAAAAGGCAGATGGATTTCAGTTTTTGAGCCAGGCTCCTGAACGCTCCTGTGACGTGGTCATTGTTGATCCGCCGGCTTTGATCAAATCCAGACGCGATACAGAGGAAGGGAAGAAGGCCTATCACTTTTTGAATCGTGCAGCGATGAGGCTTGTAAAAGATGGCGGAGTTCTGATTACCTCTAGTTGTTCTCACTTTTTATCTGAAGAAGATTTTATTTTTCTTCTTCGTCGGGGAAGCATTCAGACCGGTTGCCGTCTTGAAACGCTGGCAGCGTTGGGACAGTCTATGGATCATCCAACAAGCATTTATTTCCCAGAATCAAAGTATTTAAAGACGTTTTGTTTCCAAGTAAATCGTTAATCTTCTTTTCTTGATGAATCTATCGAGAACTTATGATTTGAGATTGACCAAAAGTTTGTTTTCGCGTATTCTTGCGCCGTTATGAACAAACACATACGAGACGATATTCGAAATATCGCTATTATTGCTCACGTTGACCACGGCAAAACAACACTGGTGGATGCGCTTTTAAAACAATCCAATACCTTCCGTGACGCTGATGCTGCCGGAACAACGATCATGGACTCCAACGAATTGGAACGTGAACGTGGTATTACTATTTTTTCCAAGAATGCTTCTATTGAATGGAAGGGGAAGAAAATTAATATTGTTGATACTCCAGGTCACGCTGACTTTGGTGGAGAAGTAGAACGCATCATGAACTTAGTGGACGGTTGTTTGCTCCTTGTAGATGCAAAGGAAGGTCCTATGCCGCAAACAAAGTTTGTTCTCAAGAAAGCTCTTGAGGCCGGACATCGTGTGATTTTAGTTATCAACAAAATTGATAAAAAAGATGCTCGTCCTGCTTGGGTTTTAGACAAAACATTTGATTTGTTTATTGATCTTGGAGCCACTGATGAACAAGCCCACTTTCCTGTGTTGTATGCTTCAGCGATCAATGGGATTGCAGGAACACAACCGGACATCAATAGCATGAAGGACATTGACCCTTTGTTGGATGCTGTTGTTGAATATATTTCAGGTCCTGAAGGAGATGTTCAGGCTCCTTTGCAGGTTCCTGTGGTGAACATCTTTTACGATAACTATAAAGGACGTATTGCGGTAGGTCGTGTGGTCAATGGAGTGATCAAACAAGGAACACAAATTAAACACATTGATCGTCAGGGTGTTGAAAAGTTATCTCGCATTGCTTCCCTTCAGGTTTATGCCGGACTTGGTCGTAAAGAAGTTCCTGAAGCTTCTGCCGGAGAAATTGTCGCGATCGCTGGAATTGAAAATGTTCAGATCGGGGAATCTCTTGTTGATCCTGTGGAAGGCAAGGCACTCCCTCTTTTGACGATCGAAGAACCGACCGTGAAAATGACTTTTGGAACAAATACCTCTCCTTTTTCAGGAAACGAAGGAGAATTTTCTACGGCTCGTCATTTGAAGGAACGTTTAGAAAAAGAATTATTAAACGACGTTGCTCTTAAAATCGATAAAGGAGAAGGCGATAGTCAGTTTATTGTTTCAGGGCGTGGAGAACTTCACTTAGCTATTTTGATTGAAAAAATGCGACGTGAGGGGTATGAACTTCAAGTTTCTCGTCCCCAAGTTATTTTTAAACAAGAGAATGGAGTTACAATGGAACCATTTGAAGCGGTCTCTATTGAATGTCCAGAAGGCTTTACGGGAGTCGTCATTGAAAAAATGGGTAAACGTCGAGGAGAAATGAAGGATATGTTGGTTGAGAATGGAACAGCTTTTATTGAATTTGAAATTCCAACTCGTGGACTTATTGGATATCGAAATGAATTTTTGACTGATACGAAAGGTCAAGGGATCCTCAATACGTTTTTGTTGGGTTATCGAGAAAAAGCAGGGGAGATCATTTCTGGTAGTCATGGAGCAATGATTTCTATGGAAAACGGAACGACTATGGGATATTCACTTGCCACATTACAACAACGTGGAGAGATGTTTATCGGTCCTGGTGTAGAAGTGTATGTTGGAATGGTCATTGGAGAAAATTCTCGTCCAGAAGATATGGAAGTGAATCCTTGTAAGGAAAAGAAATTGAGTAATATGCGTTCAAAAGGAGATGGAGCTTCTGTCGTTTTCCAACCTCCTCGTGAAATGACCTTGGAGATCAGTCTTGAGTTTCTTGGAGATGATGAACTTTTAGAAGTTACTCCAAAGAGCTTACGTATCCGAAAAGCCACTCTGGATTCTGTAAAGCGTAAGCGTGAAAACATTAAATAAACAAAAAGAAGCAGCCATACAATGGCTGTTTTTTAAAAACCACCAAGCATTTTGGTGGTTTGTTTTGAAGTCCTACGAAGTCAATCGATAGGAAAGGACGAATTCCCGATTTAATGTATTTAAAAAACATGTATTTAAAAAACAGTCCTGATTGGACTGTCCAAAAGGCTAAGGAGCGATTTCAGATGTTTGAAGACGGCTTAACATTTTTCTTGTTTTTTTTTGCCACTCCCGCCACGTTTGTGCGGTTGGCGTATCAGGGAATGACACTGTTTCTACAGACGCTAAGGTTTGGGTGAGAACCATAATAGCATCCTGTTTCCTAGTGTTTGCCGTGTAGGTTTCGGCTAGCACGCGAGCAGTCCAGAGTCGGTAAAGATGATCTCGTGGCACTGTCGTCTGGTGGAGATGTCGTGCAAGAGCGAGCGCCTCTGCCTGGCGTCCGTCTTGAGAGAGCAGAAGCCGGACTCTTGCCACGGAAAAGAACAGATCGTTGGGAAATGCTGTGATCATGGTTTGCAGCACCCGGTCTGCTTCCTCCCAGCGTTCTAAGCGCTTATAAAGATCAACCAGCAACCACGCATACGCGCGGTCATTTTTTGGGATATCCAGCCAACAGGTATCAAGGATGACTTTTACCGATCTTTCCCATAACTCTTTAGCCTGTTCCTTTTTATTTTCTCGTTTCGCCGCGTCTGCTGCAATAAGCAGAAGAGACGCTTGAGTAAAGGGTTCAGATGTTCTTTGGAGAAAAGGCGTGTCTATTGACGACCAGAGATCTGGAAAGAGGGATAAGGCTTCTTCTGTCCATATGTTAGGAACAGCTTGATCGAAAAGCCACTGAGCATCTTCTCTGCGTTTTTCCAGAAAGAACCGCGCTATACGCAAGTCAACACCCTCTTGCGCATTCGCCAAAGATCTTTTGGCGGCTTCCTTCTGGTTATTTTCTGCAAACTCCCTCGTCATGTGTGCTGTGTTTGTTCCAAGATCTTCTTGTGAAAAAGAGAGGCTTCGGAACCACTTAATTGTTTCTTCTCTGTTGGCGTAGCCTTCTCGACGACGGATGGCTTTTCCGTCTGCGTTTATCGCTATGAACGTTGGAAGAACGCGTACCTGATGGGTGGCGACTCGAGGAGCGTTTTCTGTTTTCATCACATCAATCAACTGCCACGGTAAGGAAGAAACATCGGTGTAATATCGGTGTCCAAACAGTTCCTGATTGATGAGATGGCAGATACCGAATGCGTCTGAACAAAAAACGAGAATTTTTACTATCTTTCTGGATGTTTCAGAGGGTTTGTCTTTTTGAGCTAGACCCTGGTTGGTTATGAGACAACAAAGAAAGATGAAGAGAAAAAGAACGTTTCTGTGGCTATTCATAGATTCCTTTCGAGATCCTGATTGGGCTGGAATCTTCTTTTCAGATGAGTTGTTGACGTTTCAACCTTTCAAAGGTTGATGGGCAAGTATATCGTTTTTTCCTTTCTCGTCAACCATAGAAGCTCTAGGATAAAGAAAAAACCTGCTATTTCAGCAGGGATTAGACTATCGCGTGGGAAAGAGGCGGTCGCCCGCGTCACCGAGCCCTGGAAGGATGTAGGCGTGTTTATTAAGTTCACGATCCATTCCTGCCAGGATGACTTCTACGTCAGGGTGTTCACGCTCCAGACGCGTTATTCCCTCGGGAGCTCCGAGAATTCCGACAAAAATGATCTTTGTCACACAAGCTTTGAGCATTTGAATCGCCAAGCTCGCACTTCCTCCTGTGGCAAGCATGGGATCCAATATGAAACCCGTATGAATAAGTGGGAACGCTGCCTCATCAGCCATCTCTGGAATGGTTGAACCTTTGAATGTAGGCTCAAAGGTTTTTTCATTTCGACTCATCGATATATGCCAGACGAGGGAGTTAGGCATGAAAGTCTGGAAGGCTCTGAGCATGCCGCTTCCGGCTCGCATGATTGGAACTAGGACCGGGGTGTCTCCAAAGAAAGTACCTGGTGTTACCTCCAGAGGGGTTTCTATGTCTAGTTCATAGTACTCCAGATACTCTGTAGCCTTGATAGCCAGCAACAAACTCAACTGATCGAGAGTCTCACGAAATTTTTGAGAGTTGGTGTTTTTTTCACGCAGACGTGTCAGCAGAACCTTGGCCAAATTTTCAGAAAGAACATGTGTACTCATGGCTGCTCCTTACCTTTTATGGTGTGTCTTGACCATACTGAGTCTACTGCATTGAGGGATGAGGGTCAATTCATGTCTCAAATCAAAAACGCACCAGAAGAAAAACGTGTATGTCTCTCTTCTGGTGCCAGATTTCGTTAGTCATTTTAACGGATTGAGATCCGTTCTGATGTTGACGGTTCCATTTGCTCCACAGATCCACTTACTGTGGGTTGCATAGCTGGTTCCAAACAGGAGAGAGATGAAGATTCGGAACCCTGCCTCCTGAGCGAGTTCTTTGCGTCTCTCCACGGGACCATAAAGATCCCCATGTTCTCTACAGGCAACGTGGAACTGCTGGTAGTTTTCCCACATCTCTTCTTTCAAAGAGATGGTTTCTTTTGAGATGAGAGGATACACCTCGTATCTTTGTTCGGCTTTTATAGTCAGCCAAACGGGTAGACTCAGAGCGAAACAGATTATTTCTGCTCCAAGAACGATCAAGATCATCCAGCCAATTACTTTCGCGATCTTGATGACGATCCTTTCTGTTGCGTCCACTGTGATCCCCTTTCTTTTAGCAGAGGGTTTCTCAAAAAAGAACGTCGAAGCATATCAGAAATAGCCATTTTGTCAATCAATCCTAGGGGAGGCAAGGGCAAAAAGAAAAAAAGAAAGAAGAAATTATAGTATACTCTCTCTTTAGATGTTTTTGTTCAAAATTATATGCGTATTTTAAGTATTGAAACAAGTTGTGATGAAACTTCTCTGGCTATTGTCGCACAGAATGAAGCCGGCTTTATGGTTGAGAAAAATCTTGTTTCCTCTCAAGCCACGATCCATGCTCAATATGGGGGAGTCGTGCCTGAGGTGGCTGCACGAGAACATGCCGCCTGGATTTTTCCTTTGATGCAAGAATTAGAGATTCCACATGACGGAAAGAGAATCGATGCTATTGCTGTAACGGCAGGCCCTGGTCTTGTTCCAGCCCTTCGTATTGGTGTGGAACTTGGAAAAGTTCTTGCTTGGAGTTGGCATAAACCGCTGGTGGCTGTGAATCATCTTGAAGGACATTTGTATTCTGTCTGGCTTGAGACTCCTCATCCGCCTGTGTTTCCAGCAGTTTGTTTACTTGTCTCAGGTGGTCATACAGAGCTTATCCTTATGAAAAATCATGGGGAGTATCAGTTGCTTGGAATGACTAGAGACGATGCGGCAGGAGAGGCTTTCGATAAGGTTGCAAAACTTTTGGAGTTACCTTATCCAGGTGGCCCTATGATTTCAAAAATCGCTCTGGAAGGAGATTCTACAATGATAGATTTTCCTCGGCCTATGTTTGATTCCCCAAATTTGGATTTTAGTTTTTCTGGACTTAAAACCGCGGTACGGCTTTGTGTAGAGGAGTTTCAACATCAGGGAACATTGGATCCAAGTGTGCGTGCGGGAATTGCTGCGAGTTTCCAACAAGCGGTTGTTGATGTGCTTGTTCATAAGACGCTCAAGGCTGTACAACAAACTCATCCTAAATCGGTTATTCTTTCTGGAGGAGTATCTGCAAATCGTTTGTTGAGAGAGACTTTGAGAGAAAAACTTTCAATGCTTCATTCTGATATCACTTTTCATTCACCTCCCTTGGCTTTTACAGGAGATAACGCGGCGATGATTGGTGTGGCAGGACTCATCAAGGCAAAGCGGAAAGAATTTGTTGATCCTCTAAGTTTACACGCTGATCCCAATATGAGCCTCACTTCTTTATGATGTATCAAACGCATAGCGAACAAGAAACAAAACAAGCAGCTGCACAATTTGCCGCAACCCTTCATGGGGGAGATGTCGTTTTTTTAAGAGGCGAATTAGGGACAGGGAAGACGACTTTTGTTCGTGGAGTGGTTGAATACTTTGGATTTGAAGGCATGGTACGAAGTCCGACGTTTACCCTCATGAACCGATATCCCATCAATCATGGTTCTCTCAAGACGATTCTTCATGTGGATCTTTATCGTATCGAAAATTCTTCAGAGTTAAACACGCTGGCTCTTGAAGAGGAGTTGGGACATTCTGATACTATTGCATTCATTGAATGGCCAGAAAAAGATACACAACATTTTGTCACCCCTACCCATCAGATTCAATTTTCTTGTGTAGGGACTGTTCATGAAATTCAATACGAAAAAGAGACCATCTAAATGGTCTCTTTTTCGTTTTCTTATCCAGCTACACGAATAATTTCATTTACCGTTGTTATTCCATCCAGCACTTTTAGAATTCCGTCTTGTTGCATGGTTGTCATTCCTTGCTGCTTGGCGAGCGCGCGTACTTGATATTCAGAGATGGTTTCAGAAAGAGATCCTTTAATTTCTTCGCTCATGACAAGGATTTCATAGATTCCTATACGTCCCTTGTATCCCGATTCATTACAGACTTTACATCCTTTTCCTTTATAAAATTTCCATTCTGATTCCGGAGTTTGTGTCTCTCCAGACTCTGGTGGAATTTCTGAAACGACTTTTCGTACAAAACTCCATTCTTCAGGATTGAGTTTTGTTTCTTCTTTACAAGAGGAACAGATCTTTCTGGCTAAGCGTTGTCCAATAATCGCGTTGAGAGCAGGAGCCAGAAGAAAGGGTTTTACTCCCATGGAAATAAAGCGAGGGATGGCTCCGGCTGCGTCATTGGTATGCAAAGTAGAGAGCATTAAGTGTCCTGTAAGAGCGGCGTTGATAGCTACTTCGGCTGTTTCCAGATCTCGAATTTCTCCAACCATGACAATATCTGGATCCTGACGAAGGATTGAACGCAATCCTCCGGCGAATGTGTAGTTTTTGCTGTGATCGATTTGGGACTGGTTGATGCCTTCGAGCTTGTATTCGATCGGATCTTCCAGAGTGATAATTTTTACTCCAGGAGTATTAAGTTTACGCAGCACAGCATAGAGCGTTGTTGTTTTTCCGGAACCTGTAGGACCTGTGGTCATGATCATGCCGTGCGGTTTTTGGATTTCTTTGAGAAGTTTTTTTTCCGCAAGCGGGCGATATCCAAGCTGACTAAACTCTACGTTGATGGAACCCGGTTTTAAAATACGCATTACGACAGACTCTCCCCAGGTTGTGGGAATAGTAGAAACACGCACATCAGTATCCCCTAATTTAAGAAAGATCGTAAAACGTCCATCTTGAGGGCGATCTGTTATATTGATCTTAAGACCGCTGATGAGTTTGATGCGAGAGACAATTTTTTTCCAAAAATCATGGGGAAGTGTCGCCACTTCTTGAAGCACGCCATCGATGCGAAACCGTACGGCAATTTTTTCTTGCTCAGTTTCTACGTGTACATCAGACGTTCCAAATTGGAGGGCGGCTGCCATCACAATCGTGATGATATCTGTTACAGAAGCATTATCCATCACGGTTTGAATGTCTGAAAATTGAATGAGTTTTTGTTTAAAATGTTCCAACTCTTCATCTGTGACCTTAACTCCTTTAATGATTTGTTTGATTTTTGGAAGCGTTTCATAAGCTTTGAGAGCAACTCGAAGACTTTCTTCGGAGATTTTGTAGATTCCCCCATTGGCTTTATAGCGTTCTTGAAGTTCAAAAAGAAGATCTTGAACAGATTGCGTTTCTGGATGTAAGGAGGCAAGACGGATGTCTGAACCCGTAAAAAGAAAACAGACCGTTTTAAGGACTTGTGCTCTTTCTTGAGGAATAAGTCGAAGAGCTTCTGGGGACACAGGGAAACCTTTGAGATTGACGTAGGACACGCCTAATTGTTTTGCAATTGTTGCAGCTTCTATTTCTTTTTCTTTGAGTCGCACTTCTTGCATTTTTTCGTCAAATTTTTCAACAGTGGTTTGTTGTGCTCCTGAAGAAGGAACCTGTTGAGGGGTTTGTGCTCCTGTATACTTCAAGAGATCTTCAATACTTTGGATATCATTTGGCATAGCAACAAAAAACTAGAGGAAATTCTTTCCTCTAGTTTACCAGGAATCATCAAACTTGCACGCTCTTTTTTTGTGGGAAGGTTTCCTGTACCCATCGAAGAATTTTAGAAAATAGTTTTTTCCCATGGATTTTGTGTTGTCCTCGTTTATAGAAGACATACCAAGCGCTGTATTGGAAGGTAACAGACACTCCTCCAAATACAAGGATGACAACGAAAATTAAAAAAGCAAAAAGAACATTCATGGTGATAAATAACGCGGTTGATCCTGTTAATAATACAATAGGAGAAAGAAGTGTATAAGGAATAAAAAGTAAACTTGAGGCAAATAACAGGGCAAGACCCGCCGCAAACACCAAGAAAAAGAGGATGAGACCGTATTCAATGGTTGCAACCCATTGTTTTTTAAAGAGTTGGAAACCAAGATGGATCGCATCCAATAGATGAGCATTTTTTTCCACGATATGAATCATGGTAAACATGTATACGATGTTTATTATCACTGAGATTGGAATAAAGACTAACATCAGGATAAAAAAGAGTATGGCATCAATGGTTGATCCTGATACGGCGATCAACCACAAAGGAAGAATCATAAGGAGAGTAAGAATACTCATGAGAATTTTATTGAGTATTCCAACAATAAACAGTGACCAGAAATGGTTGCCAGCAAGGCGTCTGAGTCTATAAGGTTCTTGGGGTTCTTTGGAACCAATTCCTAAAAGAAGAGCTCCTTGTGAAAGAATAGAAATAATCAAAAGAGCCACGACACTTATCGTGATCACACATAGAATTAAACCAACACGGTGCGTTCCCAAAAGGGTCAGTTGTTGAATATATTCTGAAGCGAGGGGATAGCCAATAAAAGAATGATCCATGAGCTGATGCAGGAGCGATTCTGTGCGTTCAACTTTTTGTAGCGTAGCCCCTACCGTGTCGATAACACCGCCAGTTGAAATAAGAGCTGCAAAGATACCAAAAATCCACAAGCTTTTTCGTTGCCATGTGAGAAGCCAAGCTTCACGGAATAATGGGCGATAAAGCATTGTGGATTTTTTTTTCATAATATCCTCTTTAAAAATCTTTCTGAAAGATTTTTCTCTTATGTTGTTTTTGCTAGGAGTGCTTCAAAGGCTTCTTTTTCAATCGTTTCCTCTTCGAGAAGTTTTTTTGCAATTTTATCAAGAGAGAGTTTTTCTTTTCGAATTATATCACGAGCGGTTTGCATGGCGCTATTCACGAGTTTTTCCACTTCTGCATCAATTGCTTCCGCTGTTTTTTCTGAGTAGTTTCTTTGTTCGTGAATTTCTTTTCCTAAGAACACCATTTCTTGATGATCTCCAAATACGCGTGGTCCTAATGTTTCGCTCATGCCATATCGCGTTACAAGTTCACGTGCGAGTCCTGTACATTTGCGAAGATCATCAGAGGCGCCTGTGGTCACGTCCCCGAACGTTTCTTTTTCTGAGATAAATCCTCCAAGCATCACCGCCATATCATCAATAAATTCTCCTCGTTTGTGCAGGCGTCGGTCTTCTGAAGGGAGTTTTAAGGTATACCCTCCGGCAGATCCTCGAGAAATGATGGAAACTTTGTGGACAGGATCACTGTTTGGAAGCAGATGGGCAATGAGTGCATGTCCTGCTTCGTGATAGGCTGTGATTTTCTTTTCTTCTTTGTTCATGATGAAACTTTTTCGTTCAGGTCCTAAAAGAACTTTTTCGATTGAATCAAGCACGTCTTCTTGTAGGACTTTTGAATCATTGCGTCTTGCCGCACGAATAGCAGATTCATTTAAGAGATTCATGAGGTCAGCTCCAGAAAATCCTGGAGTGCGTTCTGCCACTCGTCGTAGGTTTACATCTGGATCTAGTGGTTTGTTTTTTGCATGAATTTGAAGAATAGCTTCTCGATCATTAATGTCTGGCAAATCAAGAATAACTCGTCGGTCAAAACGACCAGGACGCAATAGAGCTGGATCAAGCACATCTGGACGGTTGGTAGCCGCCATCACGATGACTCCGATGTTGGGATCAAAACCATCCATTTCAACAAGAATTTGGTTTAATGTTTGCTCACGTTCATCATGACTTCCGCCTAATCCTGCTCCGCGTTGACGACCTACGGCGTCAATTTCATCAATAAAGACAATACAAGGTGCGGATTTTTTTGCTCGATTGAAAAGGTCTCGTACACGACTTGCTCCTACTCCCACAAACATTTCAACAAATTCTGAACCACTCAAGTGAAAGAAGGGGACACCTGCTTCTCCAGCAACCGCACGCGCGAGCAATGTTTTTCCCGTACCAGGACGTCCCATAAGCAAAACGCCTTTAGGGAGCTTGGCTCCAAGATCTGAGAATTTTTTAGGATTTTTTAGAAAATCTACAATTTCTGCAAGCTCTTCTTTTGCCTCTTTATCACCGGCCACATCAACAAAGGTTACTTTTTGTTTTGTGTCTTTGATTTCACGGGCATTGCTCATGCCAAAAGACATGGCTTTGTTGTTGGCTCCTTGCATTTGGCGCAACATGAACCAGAAGACGAAAATAAGCAGAAAGAGAGGGAGCAAAGAGGGAAGGATCACTCCCAAAATATAGGAGCGTGTACTACGATCCTTTACCGTAATATCTGCTGCTTTGAGTTGTTCTGGATTAACCCCGTAATCAATCAATACTTCTGAAAGAGAAACGGAAGCTTCTTTTTTTGTTTTTTGTTTTTTCCCATCTTCAAGACTAATAGACACGTCGGATCCCTCAATCGTTATTTCCTTTATAGTTCCTGATTGAATTTCATCAACCAATGCAGCCATGCTTATTTCTTCAGGTTTTTCAGATTGAAGAGTGTATCCTGAAAAGATCGCTGAGATAAGCAAAACAGCAATCAGAGCAAAAATAATATTTTTTGAAAGTGGTTTCATAAGAACGATAATGAGTGAAATCTTGATTCTAATGAGATCTCTAATACACGAACGCCGACCTAATGAAAGGATCGGCGTTTATTCTTCTAACTTAGACCGTAGCAGATTCTGATGGAGTTGTTTCCTCTTTCATTTCCGTAGATTCAGTTTTTTCTTCTGTTTTTGTTTCCTCTTTTTGAGTGAGAGCTTTTATTGAGAGTCCAAGACGATGTTCGTCTGGTTCAATGGAGACGATTTTGAATTTCATGCGTTGACCTTCCTGTGCGTATTCATTGACATCGGTTACTGGTTTATCAGAAAGCTCTGAGACGTGGGCAAGTCCATGAATTTGCTCGTCTAATTCAACAAAGAGTCCAAAAGGATTCACTTTTAACACGGTTCCTTCTACGGTATCTCCAATTTTATAACGTTCAGTCACGTTATGCCATGGATCACACACGAGTTTTTTCATGGAAAGAAAGATCTTACTTCCTTCAATTCCGATAATTTCTGCTTTGACAGTTTGTCCTATTTTAAGTAAATCGCGTGGATGATCAATTCGTTGCCAAGCAATTTCTGAGATGTGAACAAGTCCTTCGAGCGCTTCAAATTTAATAAACGCTCCAAAATCCGCAAGAGCAGTAACTTCACCCTCGACAGTATCACCTATTTTATATTGAGAGAGCACATTTTTTTGCTGATCTTCCCAAACCGCTTTTTCTGAAACAATCAGTTTTTCATCTGGTTCATTTACATCCAAGACACGCACTTTCATTTTGGATCCAACGTAACTTTTTAGTTTTTCAAGAATTTTGTTCTTATCTCCGCCGCTGACACGTGGGTAGTGTTCTGGAGAAAGTTGAGAAACAGGAAGGAATCCATTGACGGTGTTGACCCGTACAATAAGACCTCCTTTGTTGGCTTCCAAAATTTTGGTTTCAATGGTTTCACCGGTAGTAAACAGACTACGGATCTCCTCCCACGCTTTTTGCTGTCCAGCAAAACGGAAGGAGAGTTCCATTTCTCCGTTTTCGTTTTCTCGTTCCATGACAGTTGCTTCAACCTGTGTTCCTGGTTCGAGGTTTGCGTATTCAGAAGATTCATTAAAAAGTTCTTTTCCACGAACGACACCTGTGGAAATACCTCCGATATCGATACGAATTTCCCGTCGACCGTTTCCGATCACGACTCCCGTTACAACGTCTCCTATTTGCGGAAGATTAAGATAATTTCCCTCCTGAAGAAGCTGTTCAAACGACGAAATTGGCTGTGTCATATAAAAATACGCCGGCAGACGGCCGAGCCCAAGCCCGGGGATCCACGCGGAATTAAGTGAATTAATGACAGAAAGAGTGTAGAAGGATGAGTCTTGTTTGTCAACGCGGATGAATAGAGATCTCTTTTAGAATGTGTGAAAATGTTCAAATGATTGACAAAACCACCTTTTGTGGTTTAATAGCAGGTCTTTGATTGATCTACCCTAGCAAAAAGACGCTCTAAACGAGGCTGTCCCAAAACTCGCGATCTCAACTTTCACGGGCGCCCGTCGACCGCACTCTCCCTATTTTGAATAGGGTTCTCGGAGCTCGACCCGCCCGAACGAACGTTCGACGGTCGGGCGGGCAGCCCGTTCAAGTTGATCTCATCGAGTTTTGGGGCAACCTCTAAACAGGGCAGTTTCTTGCTACGGTAAATCTGATTTTTTCAGAAACCCTCTGGCATTTTGGCGCGACGAGTTCATAGGAACATGTCGCACAACCAAGGAGAACACGTCATGAATGACCAGTTCAAGATGGGTCAGGGATTGGGTCACCACCTCGAGATAGCCTTCGCTCGCAATAACTGGACCGAGGCAGATGTAAACAAGCTTGGTCAAGGTGATTTGCTTGCGGAAGTTCTGCATCTCGTCCGTGGCACGGGGAACATCCAGATCAGGCATCTCGTTAATCTTGTGTCCGATTGTTTACCTAAAGAGTGGAAGCAGAGAGGATGGAAGATTGAGAGCCATGAAGGTCACGGCATACTCGAGCTTGATCCATCCAAGCTCGGACTCCACTTTTCGCCAAGTCATAATAACGGCAAGAGAATAAAAGGAAACAAGCTCCTTACAGAGCTTCAGAGTGAAAAGATTTCGGTTTTGAACGCATGCGTTCTGGATTACCTCCTCGCTCATCCAGAGATAATTCCGGAAGATTGGAAAATCAATGAGAATGGGAACAACCTTTTTACTTCCTTCTTGGGAACGATTTATCGCGGTTCAAATAATAACCTGTACGTTCGTTACTTGTACTGGAACGGCAATGCGTGGGAATGGGGTTACCAGAGCTTCTACGAAGATTGGTACGACCAGAGTCGCGTGGCAGTGCTCGTTGTTCCTGAGCCGATCAAAAAACGTTGGCGCGAAGTTGATGGTGTGATCTATCTCACCGTCACCTCCAATGGGACCAGTGGCAAAGCATGGATCAAGCGTCTGGAGAAGAAGGGCTTCTGTGTGAGCGATTGGGCAAGATACCTTCTTCGTTCCAAGGAATTCAACTCGATGAGTGGTACCTACGAAATCGCCATTCTGAAGAGTATACTTTTTCCAGGCAGCGATTGTATCACCAAAAACATCCGTCAGAAGGCGAGTGAGATGAACCTCACAATCCCGAATCCGCAGATCGCCTGCCTTATCCGCGATCAATACTCGGATGAGGAATTCAAGGCTATGGGAATTTCCAGTATTGCTATCATGCACGAATCCATCGAAGATTCTTGCGGCAATCCGAGCTTTCTCTCAATTGTTCGCAGGGGTGTTTCTATACCTGAGTTTAGTGGGCTTGATGCTTTCGACGATATCCCTGATTACAGGTTTGGCAGTGAAGATGGGTTTGCGTACGTTCGTATGTAAGTGTCTTAGTTCTTGTGACTTATTGCACCGTAATTTATGTTGAAATCAACATTGGTTACGGTGTTTTTTTATTAGACCATTATTTGGTTTATTGATAGGATAAAGACGATTTATTTAAATAACGATTAAAGCTATCTTTTTATTAAAGAGATCTTTGCAAAACTCGATGAGATTGCGGTGCACGGGCTGGCAGTCGCTGAAAACGTCCCAAAACGGACGTTGAAGCGATGCCTGGGTGCCCGTAAGCCGCAAGATCGCGAGTTTTGCAGAGATCTCCAAAACGTTATGTCCCACCCACACAAGGCCATGCTGGATGAATTTCATTTTGCCATTAGACATTTTGTGCCCACGCTTCCTCAGGAGGTTAAAGATGAAGCGCAAAAGGCTTATGAGGAACTGCTGCAAAATGAAAATCTCGATGAGGATTTTATTAAAAAAGTTTTTTATGAGATCGGATTAAAGGAATATCCTTATCGTAAAGCGTATGAAGAGTTAACGCATTTCAATGCGGAAGCTCAAATGAAGCAAATGGTTTTAGATCATGTTGATGAAACCGTCAGGGGTGTGATTAAACCTCATTTGGACGCCGATGTTTCATTAGAAGAGCTTGTTTCAAGTGATTTATTTACACAACAGCTCGATCCAAAACAACGCTATCAGGTTGAGGACGGTATTCTCGTAGCTAAAGATAAGTTGGCAGAATCGTTAAAAAAACAGGTAGGAGATCAGGTACAAGCATATAATGAACTTGTCAAAAAATGGAAAAAATATGCTCAGGACATGGTAAAAACAATTGATGAATTGGAAAGTTATGTGCAAGGAGGTGATGAAAACCAGCGAGCCGAAATAAAAGGGAAAGCGGCTCGTTTTCGTGAGGGATTTCTTGTGACAGAACCGGATCCTGAATTGGAACTCATCAATAAAGAGATTGAATACTGGAAAGATCTTTTTTCAGAGGAATAAAATAAACGGGGTTGATACCCCGTTTATTTTATTGTTGTTGGTTTTTTTTCATGTTATTATCTTACCCGTATGCAAATCTCATGGAATGGTCTTTCTTCTTTTGAAATCGTCACAAAAACTCCAAATGGAGATGTTCATATTGTTACCGATCCTTATCAAAATACAACAGGTTTACGTTTTCCAAGGACCTTACAGGCAGAACTCGTTTTGGTGTCTCATAACGAAGAAGACGCGGATAATGTTGAGGCTGTTATGGGAGAACCTTACACAATTGATTTGCCAGGTGAATTTGAAGTGAAAGGTATTTTTATCTTTGGTCTGGCTGCTCCTCTTAAACGTGAGGTAAAAGGTATTCCCATTCCTAATCTTCTTTTTCGCATTGAAGCGGAAGGGATGCGTTTGGCTCACTTAGGAGCATTGGATCGTGTGCTAACCGATGATGAACTTCGACGGTTGGAACATGTGGATGTTCTTATGATTCCTGTTGGTGGTGGTCGGGTCATGGACCCAGTGGTTGCTTCTGAGGTTATTTCTCAAATTGAACCTCGAGTCATCATTCCGATGACGCATGCTCTTCCTCTCATGAAGGAGAATTTTGGTACCGTTGACGCCTTTTGTAATGCACTGGGTAGTTGTCGAAGAGAAGATATCAATAAATATAAGTTTACCCGCAAAGAACTTCCTGAAGAGGATATGTTGATTGTTTCTCTCACGAGATAATATGGGAGCACGTCGTTCTTTGCCCAGACCTATTTCATTGCGTCCCATGAATCAAAAACAGCGCAGGTGGTTCTGGGTATTTTTAACAGCAGGAGTGGTGATTGTTGCAATGGGATGGATTGTGACCATTAGTCAGGTCGTTTCATCGAGTCTTCCTGGAATTCGTTTACAGATGGACAAAGGTTTAGAGAAAGCCTCCAATGAACTGAAAAATGTTGAATCCTCTGTAGAAGAAAAACAATCCACATTTTCTGAGGCATTAGAAGAGGCTCAAAAGGGGTATCAACAAGAAAAAGAACGTCAACAGAGACCTCTGTAAAACTCGTGATCTTGCCTTTCACGGGCGCCCGTCGATTCCGTTCTCCCTATGTGAATAGGGTTCTCGGAACTCGACCCGCCCGAACGAACGCTCGACGGTCGGGCGGGCAGCCCGTTCAAGGCAATCTCATCGAGTTTTACAGAGGTCTCAACAACAAGAACAAACCAGTTCACAAGATTTAGAGAAACAGAATCTTCAGTAATTATTATGACAAAACACACACCTAAAAACGATCAAGAATCAGAAGAACCATTAAAACGAGATTCCATTCAACCTCAGAGTTTGGTTTTAGAAATGCAGACTTCTTATTTGGACTATGCCATGTCGGTGATTGTTGGTCGTGCACTTCCTGATATTCGTGATGGGTTGAAACCGGTGCATCGACGCATTTTATATTCCATGTGGCAAACGGGATTGCGATCTTCTGCAAAGTTTAGAAAGTGTGCAGCAGTCGTGGGAGACGTGCTTGGAAAGTATCATCCTCATGGAGATTCTGCCGTGTATGATTCACTTGTGCGTATGGCGCAAGATTTTTCCATGCGTTACCCGCTGATTCGAGGACAAGGGAACTTTGGATCACTTGATGGAGATTCCGCTGCCGCATATCGATATACAGAGGCTAAACTCGAGCAGTTGTCTGAGGAATTATTGCTTGATATTGAGAAGAATACGGTTGATTTTATGCCAACGTTTGATGGAACGCATAAAGAACCTAAGGTACTTCCAGCAAAACTTCCAAATTTGCTCATCAATGGAACGGTTGGAATTGCTGTTGGAATGGCTTCTAACATTCCCCCCCATAATTTAACGGAAATTGCTAATGCCGCTCTTTATTTAATTAAAAATAAAGATGCTTCCATTGAGGAATTGTCACAGATTGTTCAAGGACCAGATTTTCCAACAGGAGCGATTGCGTATAACACAAATGACATTAAACAAGCATTTGCCACAGGCAAAGGTGGAGTCGTTGTCCGCGCGAAGACAGAAATTGTCGAGGATAAAAAAGGCAATTTTGCCATTATCGTGACGGAGATTCCTTATCAGGTGAATAAATCGAATTTGTTAATACGTATTGCTCAAAACGTCCGAGATAAAAAGATTGAAGGAATTCGAGATTTGCGTGATGAATCGTCTAAGGACGGTGTGCGAATTGTGGTCGAACTTAAGAAAGATGCCTATCCAAAGAAAGTCTTGAACCGCCTGTATCAGACGTCTCAACTTCAAGAGACGATCCACTACAATATGCTCGCTCTTGTGGATGGAATTCAACCTCGTGTGTTGAATTTGAAGATGATGTTGGAGGAATATATTAAACACCGTCGAGAGGTCGTGCGACGACGGACGGAGTTTGATCTCCTGAAAGCAACCGAACGAGCACATATTCTTGAGGGGTTGAAAATCGCTATTTTGAAAATTGATGAGATTATCAAAACGATTAAAAAATCCAGGGACAAGGATGAAGCACGCATAAATCTTATTTCTCAATTTCGTCTTTCTGAACGACAAGCTATCGCCATTTTGGACATGCGTCTGCAACAGTTGGCGAATCTTGAAACATTGCGGGTAGAACAGGAATTAAAAGAAAAAACAGCGTTAATAAAAGAACTTGAGTTCATTTTGAATTCAGAAAAGAAAATGATGGGAGTCATTGCTCAAGAAGTTGAAGAGTTGCGTGATAAATACGGACAGGAGCGTCGCACACAGATTATTAAACATGGGATCAAAGAATTTTCTATTGAAGATGTCGTTGCTGATACACAAACCGTGGTCATGATCACAAAAGCTGGGTATATTAAACGCATTCCGCCTGATACCTTTAAAACACAGCATCGTGGAGGAAAAGGTGTGACAGGACTTACCACAAAAGAGGATGATGTGGTTGAACAAGTGTTTACCACTACCACTCATAAAGATTTGATGTTCTTTACCACACGCGGTCGCGTGTTTCGTTTGAAAGCTTATGATGTTCCAGAAGCTTCTCGCACAGCCAAGGGTCAAGCGATCGTAAACTTTTTGCAGCTCGCTCCTGGAGAAACCGTGTCCGCGACGTTTTCCATGGAGGACATGGAGAAAATGAAATATCTTTTAATGGTTACCAATAAAGGAACAGCCAAAAAGGTAGAGCTCGATCAATTTGAGAATATTCGCCGTTCAGGTCTTATCGTAATTAAGCTCAACAATGGAGATAACCTTCAATGGGTTCGTCCTACCACAGGAAAAGATGAAGTGATTCTTGTGAGTCGTTTAGGTCAAGCTGTCCGATTTAAAGAGGAAGATATTCGATCCATGGGACGAAATGCCTCTGGCGTACGCGGAATGAAACTCAAAGCCGATGACCAAATCGTGGGAATGGATGTTGTCTCACACGCAAGTATTAAAAATGGAGCACAACTGATGGTTGTTATGCATAACGGTTACGGAAAACGTAGTGAATTGAAAGAGTATAAAGTGCAAAGACGAGGTGGTTCAGGAATCAAAACAGCAAAAGTGAGCAAAAAAACCGGAGAGATTGTTTCGGCTTATATTATCCAAGCAGATGACGATCATGATTTATTTGTTGTTTCAGAAGCTGGTCAAGTTCTTCGTTCACCACAAAAATCAGTTCCTGTTTTAGGTCGTTCAACACAGGGGGTGCGTATTATGCGTTTTAAAAAAGAGAGAGACACGGTTGCAAGCGTTGTTCTGATCTAAAATTAGTTTTCATCCTTGATAATTTATTTTCGAGAATCTTTGAGAATTGACAGAAAAGAGGGTTATTGGTAATATCTTCGCGTTATTTATTGTAATCACTATGCCTGTACCAGCGCGAAAGAAAAGCCGTTCCGCTGTTAGACGTCGTCGTTCGCACGATCATTTAACAGCACAAACTATTGGTTTATGTCAGACCTGTCAGGCACCTCTCCAGCAACATCGTGCTTGTAAGTCTTGTGGAATGTATAAAGGCCACAGTGTTCTTGATGTTTCAAGACAAACACGTCGAACCATTAAAAAAGCAAAGACTGCACCTGTTCATGATGATCATACGCATGATAAGGATGTTGTCTCTGCCAAACCTACCCTTCCTAAACCGAAGAAGAAAAAGGCATCGTAGATTCTACGATGCTTTTTATGTACGCTAAAATAGTTTCGTTATTCGTTCTTTAAGCTCTTTTTTATGTCTAATAGACATCTTTCACGTACTATTGCTTTACAATCACTCTATCAGTGGGATTTTTTAGGAATGCCAGAGGGGGGGAAATTGGCCGAAATAACCTCTTTTAATAAAGAGGAATTCGCCCCAAAATTTGACGATGAGGGTTTTATCGATGAATTAATCCTTGGAGTGGTTAATCATCATAACGATTTGGATGAAATTATTAAACGATTTGCTTCAAATTGGCCTATTGATTCTATTACGATTATTGACCGAAACGTTTTGAGATTGGGTATTTTTGAACTCAAGTTTGCACAAAATATTCCAGCAAAAGTTGCCATTAATGAAGCGATTGAATTGTCCAAGGGTTTTGGAGGACAAGCTTCAGGAAGATTTGTGAATGGGGTTTTAGGTGCTATTTATAAAGATATGATTTCTCATGGAGAAATTAAGGAGGTTGACAAACAAAAAAAAGAGGAGGAAAAAACCCAGGTAAACGAGAATAAATAGTTTTTTGTATTTAATTTAGAGTTACTTTTATGCCTAAAGAAGATTTTTCCGGTCTAGAACAAACTCTTGGTGTAACGTTTCGTAATACCGATACGCTACGACAGGCGCTTGTTCATCGATCCTATTTAAATGAACACCCAGATTTTCCTCTTGGTCACAATGAACGTCTTGAGTTTTTGGGTGACGCTGTTCTAGAGCTTGTTGTCACCGAACATCTTTATCAAAATTATGAAAATCCAGAAGGTGAACTGACTAATTGGCGGGCAGCGCTAGTTAATTCAGAAATGCTTTCAGGGCTTTGTGACAAATTGGATGTGGAATCTTTTCTCCATCTTTCAAAAGGGGAATCAAAAGATAAAAATTCGAAGGCACGAAAATACATTTTGGCTAATGCCTTTGAAGCTATTATCGGGGCGATTTATCTGGATCTTGGTTGGGACGCGGTAAAACAGTTTATTGAAAATCGTGTTCTTATAGAACTTCCAAATATTTTAAAAAATCGTTTATATATTGACCCAAAAAGTCGTTTTCAAGAAGCAGCACAAGAACATTTAGGAATAACTCCTTCTTATAAAGTGTTGTCAGAAACAGGGCCTGATCACGAAAAAGAATTTGAAGTAGGGATTTTTTTAGGAAAAGAACAGGTGGCATCTGGAAAAGGGACGTCCAAGCAAGAGGCTCAAGTGGCAGCCGCAGAGGCAGGCATTGCAGCCAAAGGTTGGTAATTTGGTCATAAAGAAAAAACAGCAGGTGAACTGCTGTTTTTTCTTTGGTGCGTCGGGTGGGATTTGAACCCACGACCAAGAGATTAAGAGTCTCCTGCTCTACCCCTGAGCTACCGACGCATTTGTTCAATATAACGAGCTCTAATATGCCAGAAATATTGACGATCGTCAATATTTCACGTAGGATCCTTGTGGTATGCGGGCGTAGCTCAGCTGGATAGAGCATCAGTCTTCGGAACTGAGGGTCGCAGGTTCGAACCCTGCCGCCCGCACCACAAAAACAACCACGAATCGTGGTTGTTTTTGGTAAAGACAAAGGATCAAAATTTTGTAGAAACGAAATATGGACCCGATGTCAGGATTCCACTGGCTGTAGATTGAAGACCAGAGTTTCCAACAAGGATTTTATGTTAAAATAATTTTGTTATGAATTCCAATTCCATTATAGTATCAAACCTAACAAAAAAGTTTTCTTTCTCTGTAAGAAATACGTCTTCGGGTTGGTTGAAAAATTTGTTCTCGCCCGAAACGAAAGAGATTGTAGCGGTAAATGACATTTCTTTTTCGGTCAAACACGGTGAGCGTATAGCGTTTATTGGTCCCAATGGGGCAGGGAAATCTACTACGATTAAAATGCTTACGGGTATACTTTTTCCAACTTCTGGTAAAGTAAATATTCTCGGTTTTGACCCGACAAAAGATCGAAAGAAACTTGCTTACCAAATCGGTACGGTTTTTGGTCAGCGTTCGCAGCTTCTGCCAAATTTACCACTAACGGATTCACTCGAATTTTTTGGAGTGATGTATGACATGCCCGAAAAAGAAATCAAAAAAAGAATTGCCGAACTTGTAGAACTTTTTGATCTTGACTCATTCATGACTCAACCAGTCCGTAAACTTTCACTGGGTCAGCGTATGCGAGCAGAAGTTGCAGCCTCTTTGATTCATAAACCCAAAATCATCCTTCTGGATGAGCCGACAATCGGACTTGATGTTGTAGCAAAAAAATCGCTCCGTGATTTGTTGCTCAAAATAAATAAGGAAGAAAATACGACGATGTTTTTAACTTCTCACGATGTCGGCGATATTGAATCTCTTTGCGACAGAACAATAGTCATCAATCACGGAGTCGTAATGAGAGATTTACCTACGCAAGATTTAGCGAAAACGTTTGTCTACGAAAAATATATTGATCTCGTCGCACTAAGTCATTTCAATAATTTTCCTGAACTTCCAGAAGGGATGAGTTATTCCTCAAGAGATAAAAATAAAATTACCGTCGTTGTTGATATTAACAAAATGAGTGTTCAGGAATCTTTGAAAAAATTGCTTGACTTGTTTGAAGTTGAGGACATTGATGTGTACAACGCTGACCTTGAAACAGTCATCAGGCATATTTATGAAAGAGATTCGACTAGCAACTAAAATACTAAAGACACTCGTCAAAGATCGGATTCAATATCCTGATAAACTTGTTGTAGATACTATCGGTGTTATCGCACGATGTGGAATACTTTTAATTTTGTATGGGTATGTTTTCAAATTAAATGATGGCGTAATAAATGGCACAACATTTCTTTTTGCCGTGTGGAGTATTTTTTTCTACTTCTCATTTTCAGTATTGAGATTGCGTGATATTTCTGGGGAAATCATGAGAGATATTCAAACGGGAAATATTGAGGTGCTATTTAGTAAACCAATATCTTATCTTTCGTATCGAATGTGGTGGCAAGTTGGTTCGGGCATATATTCTTTTGTCATCATAACAATATTTGCAACACTCGCTTTGATTTTTATTATGGGTCTTCCGTCAACAATGACCATGAGTATTTTTATACCGACATTGATTTTGACTTTTATTTGTGGAGCAATTCTTTCTTTATTTTTATACTCAATCGTTGGTCTTTTATCTTTTTGGATAGAGGATATAAACCCAGTTTTTTGGATTGTAGATAAAGCGGTTATGATTCTTGGTGGTTCATATCTTCCTGTCGCTTTATTTCCAGCGTTTATGTTTAAGATTGCTTTATGGAGCCCATTTGGTGCTTCACAATTTGTCACACACACTGTCTACGAAACTTGGCAGATAAACTGGTATCAACTTGTTGGTATTCAATTATTCTGGATTGTTTTGCTCGGCTTGGTTGTTTATTTTATGTTTGAAAGAGCAAAGCAAAAAGTCTCTGTAAACGGAGGATAATTTTATGATGAAAGAATTATATTTCGCGTTATACGCAATAAAAAAGAATATTCAAAGTAGTGCGGAACTTCGCACAAGTTTTTTGATGAATATTGTCGGAATGAGTATCAACAATACGGCTTTTATAATTTTATGGGGATTTTTTGTAAAATCTGTTGGCGTTATTGGTGGTTGGACAGTCGCCGATATTATTGGCTTACAGGGTTTCGTTGCTGTGTGTTTTGGTATTGTATTTTCTGCAGGAGCAGGAATAAGAAAACTTGCAGATTATACAGCTTCGGGAGCATTTGATCGCTTTATGCTTTCACCAAAAAATCTCCTTGTTAGAATTGCAACATCATCTTTTGGCGTTTCCGCTCTTGGTGATATCGTTTTTGGGATTGTCTGTTTGGGAATTTATGCTTTTTTTATTCACGCAACTCTTTATCAAATTTTACTGATAGTATTACTCGTTTTCATTTCAACGATTTTATTTTTGGCAGCAGCAATAGCTATTTATTCAACGAGTTTTTTCTTTACAGATGCTAATTCTGTAACGAGTGGTTTGTTTGAATTATTTTTAACCCCCTCACTCTTTCATGGGGGTGCTTTTCAAGGAGTGATGAGATTTATTTTTACTTTCGCGATTCCATCACTTTTGATTGGTGCTTTACCAGTTGAAATAGTGAGGGATGTTTCTTTAGGAAAACTTTTGTTAGTTAGCATTCTCGCTCTATGTTGGTTTATTGTCTCAATCAATGTATTTAACCGAGCCATTAAGAAATATGAAAGTTCCAATTTTATGACCTTTGGGAATTAGTGCCCATTAGCAAAAAAAGAATTAAAAAACGGACATCTCTATTAAAAATGTCCGCTATATTATTACCCCAAACTGGATCGCAGGAGTTTGAGATACTCTTCCAGACCTGCATTCCAGATATTGATTTCGATAAGGTTTCCTCCATTTTCAATCACAGCGTCCAGACTTTGAATCATTCCTGGAACTCCTCCGTGATCGTTGAGTTTGGATTCATCAAGTTTGAACGAATCAAAATTTATCGGATGATCTACCAATGGCATGGCGTAGACAACTGCATAAAAATGCTTGGTCAATTCATCTTTATGTGAATTATCGAGAGTGATCGCGACTTTTCTCAGAGTATGAGCCCATCTCTCTATCTGATAAGGAGAAAACGGATAGACGTGCACCTTTTTTGAGACATAGACCCTCCCATTTTCTTTCCCTTTCCTTACATCGACAATGACCTCGCTTTCAACATCCCAAATGCTCAAACCAATATTTCTTGGAAATGTCACTCGGCCCGGCAAAGAATGAAGTGTCGACAGATCAAACGTTCCACCTATAAACAAAATGTCTGCGTTTTCGCATAAGCCGGAAAAGTGAGAAGCGCCATATCCGTTGGAATGGTCCGCCACAAGCATTCTCAACATCTTCATATTTTCCACTTGTTTTGGTGTGTATGTTTGTTGCCTTTCCACCACAACAAGGGCGTTGCTGAAATGCCGGAATTCAAATGGATTTGGATCTTTTTGAAAGACAGCAAGTCCAGACAGAGCCTCTTGAGGGACAATCAACAGATATCCCTTGATTTGTTTATTCAGATGTTCAAGAGCATGAGCCGTCTGAACGGTCCATTCATGCACATAGATGATTCCTCGACAATGTGCACGACCAAAATGCAGTACATCTGTTCCCTCCAGCAGGAGGAAATGTCCATCATCCACTTCAGGAAGATCATCCGGGAGCCGATCATCATGAGACGAACACTGGACCACATACACTTGATTTCCTACAATCGTCCACTCCAGATAAAATTCTCCATGTGCTCGTAGCTTTGTCAGCTGATCAAACAGACCGTTGAACGACTTAAATCCGCGGGCAATCTCTCCATGGATTTCTGGATATTGAGTGTCAATCTGATTGATTCCGTTATAGGTCAATACATCCGCCTTATCCTGGTCCCACAAATCTCGTTGAAAAACCAACATGTTGTCTAATGGATCCTGATGGACATTTTTTGGTTTGTGATAAATGAGCCCATCGCCTTTGACCGCTTTGGTACACATACCGATGACAACTCGAACGGTTGGGAGTCCTTTGTAAGACGTGTAAGCCACACCTGAAAGAGCCGGCAAAAAAGACTCTTCAAAAGAAAAACCTGCAACCGGTTGAATGAGGATGGCCATACCAACAGAACCTTGTACTTTCTCTCGCCACGCTTTTGCGTTTTGAGAAAACTCGCTTGCATACACCTGTCTCTGGCACTGCCACAATGCGTTCAAATCCTCATCCATCTTTCCTGTGCGAAGGAAAAAGGTAGATTTATAGATGCCTGTGCCGCCATGCTCGGAAAGCGCAGAAGAACGAATGGCGTAATACCGACCCGTTTCCATACTCTCCAAGATGATCGTATTGATTGCCAGCAGGAAATTCGGACACGGGACCGTTTGGGATTTTCCAATCGTTGCCTCGAAATTCTCTTCCTGTACTAGACGATCGAAAATCCCTGTGGCGATGACGAACCCTTCCGGAACCGACAATCCAACATCCGCCAAAAGCGGCGCATACTGATTCAAATCTTGAGCTTTCAAACCCAAGCTTCCATCCCCGAACACTTCGAACGATCCTTGTTTCATCGAATTTTCCTCGTTGATTTGTGTAAAGGAACGACTCAAATTGCCTTTTATTCAAAACAATCCGAAGAAAGTTAAGCACATATTGGTGAAAATGTAAATAGATCTATCTTGAGGTTTGGCGTATTCTGAAAGATATGATGAAAGAATTTTTACCCTTTATTTGGGAGACTCATGGTCAAACTTCTGGTAAAACGATAACCATTATTGGAGGAACTCATGGAAATGAACGAACAGGCGTTGAGGTCGTGTTGAAATTAAAAGCGATGCTTGATTCAGGGAATCTGGCATTAAAAACTGGTACTCTTTATCTTGTTCATGGAAATCCTCGTGCTATTGAGATCGGTGAGAGAGGAAGTGAACCATTTTTAGATTTAAATCGCTCCTTTCCCATCAGTCTTTTGATGAATGAACCCACAGGAGTGTATGAGGATTCTCGTGCGAGGGAAATCGCTCCGGTTTTGCAGAAAAGCGATATTGTTGTAGATCTTCACGCGACCAATAAACCCTCAGAACCATTTGTCGCCTGCATACACTCTCCTTATCACGAAGAGATTTACAAGTGGTTTCCTTGCCAAAAAGTGTTATCAGATCCAGGAGCTGTGTTAGCAGGAGAACCCATGACCACAGATGAATATACAGACGCTCATGGAGGAATCGGGATGTGTTATGAGACTGGCCAAGCATCTGATTTAGCGCGGGTAGATGAGGTAACACAAAACGTCATCAATCTGTTGATCGATCAAGGATTGGTTGAGGGAATTGTTACATCTTCGATTTGTGAACATGAATGTTATGAGCTTACTGAACCCGTTATTTTAACCGATGATGGGTTTATTTTTGCACAGGATTTTGGTGAGCGATCCTGGGAACCTTTTACTCAAGGGACGATTTTAGGACATCACGGTAACACTCCATTTGTAGTGGGATACGAGGGAGTCATCGTATTTCCAAAAATCCCAGGGCATCGCAAAGTTGGCAAACCGCTTGCCTATCTTGCGAAACGGGTGAGTTGAGTGCTGAATAAAGAATAAAAAAAGCGTACCTGTTGGTACGTTTTTCGTTTAGCAAAGATCAAGATTCTTTTTCAGAAGTCGTGTTCGACAATCGTTCCAGATGTTCTAGATATTCGATAGTGAATTTACTTTTCAGGTCATCTCTCCAAGCAACGATTTCCTCTAGAGTCGTGAATGGTTCTGGAGGGAGCTTGGCGTGTCCCATTCCATCAGCGATCCCGCTGAAGGCTTGGAGAGCTGCGCTTTCGGAGCATGGTTTAAATACCTTATTTATATAGTCACAACAATAGTAGGTCAGATCCTCTGGACGTTCAGAATTCGAATTTTTGAGATCCCATGGCGGTTTTCCTGTGATCGAATAAACGACCAGAACGAATTTATAGTCCTCAGAAACACGGATAACATGGAATCGTTTTTCTTCCGACACGAAATCCTCCTTTGGTTGGCAAATGAATATTAGAACAAAGAAAATTAACAAAGAAAGTCATTTTTGTCCAGAAAGAGAGGTTTCTTACGGATTCTTACAGATTCAATTCTTACAGATTCATTGACAAAAATGATTCTTTTGAATAATGTGCTCTGTCCTTTTACGTTACCCTTCTCTTTTTTTGAAAAGAGAGATTATAATTGGGTAAAGTCGGTTGTCTCAACTCTGGATAGAAGGAGTCTTTTGATGGGCTGGTTTCCTTTCAAGAAATCCGTGATCAAGACGTACGTTGTCATTCAATCTCCTGATGACAGGAAAGTTCAAAAAATACTCGCTCTGGAAAATTGGCGAGATTCTTCGTCCCATTCCATCAAAAAGAATGAGATAGAAGCAGTATGGGGAAATGGTGGAATTCCTGATTACCTGTGGTTTGCGATCGGGGATGTTCATTATATCAATGAAACACAAACGTCTCAGATTTTGGCTCAGTTTTTCAAGGATCACGAGCCAAGTTTTGGTGACATTGAGTTGCATTACAGCACGATTGTTCCTGACGAAGTGGCTTTGCGCATTCGTAATGCGGACATTCTTCTTTTGGAAGTCGAGATAGATGGGACCAAATATCCTATGTATCAGGCAGGGCATGGTGGTGGATCTTGTGTTCGATTTTGTTCTAACCCTACTTCTTAGGTCTTTTAAATTATTTGTGGAAAAGACGTACCCCATCTTGATTGGAGATAATCTCTGATTATGATGGGGTTTTTAAATACCTTTATGGACTATGCGTTACTCAAACCTTTTTGGAAAAACAACAAAAGAGGCACCTCATGATGCCGATTGCTTCAATGCGAAACTCCTTACTCAAGGTGGTTTTATTCATCAACTCATGGCAGGAGCTTACACATATCTTCCGTTGGGGTTACGTGTGCTTGATAAGGTCAAACAAATTGTTCGTGAGGAAATGGATGCTATTGGCGGTCAGGAGATCAATATCCCGATGCTCACTCCAAAAAAAGTATGGGAAGATACGGGTCGATGGGGGATCGATGTTTTGTTTAAGTTGGAAGGGGCAGGAGGAAAAGAATTAGCGCTTGCCGCCACAGCAGAGGATATGGTCACACCGTTGGTAAAAGAATATGTTCGTTCGTATAAAGATTTTCCTGTTCTCCTTTATCAAATCAATGATAAGTTTCGTAACGAACCTCGGGCTAAATCAGGGCTTTTGCGCGGTCGTGAGTTTTCTATGAAAGATCTTTATAGCTTTCATTTGACGCAAGAGGGTTTTGAAGAGTTTTACGAAAAGTCCAAACAAGCTTATCTGAATGTGTATCGTCGCTGCGGGTTGAATGCATTGGTAGTTAAAGCCAGTGGGGGAGATTTTACTAAACGGTTTTCCCACGAGTTCCAAGTAGAAACAGAGGCTGGAGAGGATCGCGTGTACATTGATAAAAAAACAGGCGAAGCGTTTAACCGAGAGGTTATTGCGGAAAGTGATTGGGAAAATGCAGATGCGTATGACATCAAAAAAACCATCGAGGTTGGAAATATTTTTCCTCTTGAATCCCGTTTTTCAGATGCTATTGATTTCACAGTGACAGATGCTGACGGTACATTGAAAAAAGTGATCATGGGCTCTTACGGTATTGGACCGTCTCGCGTGATGGGATCCATCGTCGAGGTTCATCATGATGAAAAAGGGATTCTTTGGCCAAAAGCCGTTGCTCCTTTTCATGTGTCGCTCATTACGATTTTCGGAAAAGATGAGTCTGTACAGACACGTCTGGAAGAAACGGCTTCAGATATCCACGATGCACTGGAAGCGATAGGGATTGAAGTATTGTGGGACGAACGTGATGTTCGACCAGGAGAAAAATTTGCTGATGCAGATCTTATCGGTTTACCACTGCGTTTGGTTCTTTCTGAGAAGACTCTTGCGGAAGACTCTGTTGAGTGGAAAGAGCGACATGAAACAGATACGCGTCTGGTCAAGATTTCAGAGATTGTTGAACAAGTAACAGAATGGTTCCAAACACCAGAACGATTAACCTCACATAGATAAAAAAGATGACCTTCCTCATGGAGGGTCGTTTTCGTTGATATTTTAGAGTATCGCGTCAGATCGGGTTAGATCTCCGTTTGACAAGGGATTCACTGTATAGACGAATAGACAATTTAATTCGGATTTACGGATTTATTGACAAAATTAGTATTTTTGTTTAATTTATCACGTCCTTTGACTGTCAAAATATCAGATCTAGTATAAAAGAGGAGGTGCATTTTGAACTGGTATGTATTCGGTTTATTGGTGATGATGGCTTTTTGCATGGGAGCTTCCGATGGTGGAAGAGGTTTGCTTGTTCGTCGCATGAACCGGGTGGAAACTCCGATCGCAGTACTCTACGCGGGGTTTGCAGTTCCTGGAGGACTCATACTCTTGTGGTTCCAGGGGATTCCACAGATACAGAATGGGTTTTGGAGTGCGTTGACTGTTTCGGCAGTTTTGCATATCCCAATAACTCTTCTCTTATACTACGGAATGAAAAAGACCGATCTGTCTCTTTTTGGAGGGATTATTGCGCTGGCACCGATATCAGTTTTGTTTGGGGAATGGATTATCAACGGGGATGCTCCCAATACGTTGGGTCTGTATGGTGTCGGTGTAGCAGTCGTCGGGACTTATCTCCTCAAGATTGACAAATTTAAGGAAGGGCCCTTTGAACCCTTTCGAAAACTTTTTATCGATCCTGGGACGAAGCTCGGCCTTCTTATGCTCTGTTGTTTCGCCGTAGCCGTTCCATTCCAACGTCGAGCGATCCGACTCTCTAGTCCACCACTTGTTCTCCTCATTGAGATGGGATTGGTCGCAACCTGTATGAGCGTTGTTGCTCTTATCGTCGATCGTAATTGGCGACGGGAGATCCATAACAATGCAAGACTTCTCTTAAAGACAGGATTTTGTTGGATCTTGGGAGTTATCTGTATGTACGAGGCACTCAGGTTTACTTTGGGGAGCTATGTACACACTCTTCGCACTTTGTCTGTCTTTGTTCTTCTCTTCGTTGCTGCCAAGGCACTTAAGGAGGATTGGAGACGAATGTTGCCAGGTCTTCTCATCATTGTTTTTGGTGTTTCAATGGTTGCCCTATCATAAACCCACTGAAGCGGAACCATAAACGAAACAGAGCATCTACCCACTCTTCTTACTAAGCGAGAGTGGGTTTTCATTTATACAAAATCAAAAAACAACCTCATTGCTGAGGTTGTTTTTTTTCTTAAACAGTTCGCTTGCCTTTGAGGGTGTCTTTCAATGCTTTTCCTGCTTTAAATTTTGGGACAAGGACTGAAGGAATTTTGATTTTCTCAGAAGGTTTTTGTGGATTGACTCCGATACGGCCTTTTCTCATACGGGAACTAAATGTACCGAATCCCGCAATCGTAACTTCTTCTCCATTCACCAAGGCTCGCGTAATAATCTCTTCAAGAGCAGCAACGAAATCTTCTCCTAATTTTTTGGAGACATTTAATTGTTCTGCAATAAGTGATGCTAAATCTGCTTTGTTCATATTGCTCTAACAATAGCAGAGATTTCACTCTTTGACAAGTCATTTTTACTATACATTACTTTGCAAATTCGATAACACGCGTCTCTCGAATCACCGTCACTTTGACTTCGCCTGGATAAGAAAGTTCTGCTTCGATTTTGGTTGCCACATCTTTTGCCAATCGATAAGCGGTCAGGTCATCAATTTTTTCTGGTTGAACAAACACTCGCACTTCTCGTCCAGCTTGAATTGCATAAGCTTTCTCAACTCCTTCAAAAGAGGATGCTGTACGCTCGAGTTCTTCCATACGCTGAATAAATTGTTCAAGACTTTGTTTACGCGCACCAGGTCTAGCTCCTGAAATGGCATCTGCCGCTTTGACCACCGCTCCTTCAATGGTTCGAGGACGGTCTTCGTGGTGGGCAATGGATTGGTAGCACAGTTCTTCAGGGAATCCGAATTTTTTCATGATGTTGTATCCAATCTCTGGGTGTGCCCCTTGCATATCGTGATCTACCGCTTTTCCAATATCATGGAAAAGTCCTCCTTTTTTACAGATAAACACATCGGCTCCCAGTTCTTCCGCGATCATTCCTGCGATGGTTCCGACCTCAATGGAATGTTGAAGCGCGTTTTGACCATAACTTGTACGGTATTTCATGCGACCCAAAATAGAGATCAATTTTGGATCAATGGAAGAAACCGGGATTCCTAGTTGATAAAGAGCCTCTTCGCCCGCTTTTCGTAAGTCTTTTGCAATCGTTTTTTTTGCGTTTGCAATGGCTTCTTCAATACGAGCTGGGTGAATGCGTCCATCTTTGATCAGTTCATCTAATGCTCTTTTAGCGACTTGTCTACGAATAGGGGAGAAACCAGAAATGGTAATCAGTTCAGGAGTATCATCAACAATAATTTCTGTTCCCGTAAGCGTTTCAATGGCCTTAATATTACGTCCTTCTTTTCCAATAATACGTCCTTTCATTTCATCATTTGGAAGCTCTACCGCTGTGGTGGTGGTATCGCTACAGACACAGGAGGCATAACGGGTGAGAGCCAAAGAAAGGATTTTTCTGGATTTTATTTCAAGTTCTTCTTCGTTGTCTTGTTCCAGCTTCCGCAAGCGACTCATCAGGGATTCTTGAGAATCCTGCTCAATGGTACGGAGGAGTTTTTGTTCAGCCTGCTCTTTATTCATTTCTGCAATTTCTTGGAGTTTTGCAGATTGTTCTTCTTTTATTTGAGTGATTTTTTGTTTAACGTTTTCAATCTCTTTTGTTTTTTCCTCCAGTTTTGTTTTTTTATCTTCAACTTCGAGGATTTTTTGATCAAAGAGAGATTCACGTTTTTCTAGTCTTCGCTGTTGATCTTGAAGATCTCTGCGTCGACTTTGCTCATCTTGTTTGGCTTCGTCGATCATTTTTAGAGCCTTTTCTTTCGCCTGGATAAGTACTTCTTGTTCGCGTGTTTTTGTCTCTTGTAAGATTTCTTGTTGTTTAGCTTTGGCTTCAGCAAGGATTTTCTCAGCTCGATTTTCCGATTGGTCTGCTGATTTTTTGCTTTGAATTTTTCGCAGTGCGTAACCGGATCCTCCTCCAAGAAGGATAGCGGCTATTACTAAAATAATTTGAAATAACATAAAACTTCTCTACTCTGGAGAAGCTCATTTTTTACGGATTTTTGGAAAATTTTTTACGACAACAAACGTATCCTTAAAAAGGAAATCGTTTTTAACACGCACAGGTTAGACTCAAAATGTTGCATAAAACAAGCTTTTTCCGCGAGATCCGTGAGCATCTTCCAGACAATAATCATTAGGATAATTCTTTTATTAGAGTATCAACAAGAGGGTCTCGTGTCAAAGACACTCAATGAGTTTTTCAACAGGAATAAGGGCTTGTTCGACGGTTTCTTTCAAAGATTCAAGCTCATGAGATTGGTCAAGAGAGAACGGTCCAATAGAAGTACGTTTTAATTCTTCCACATATCCTCCACCTCCTAATACTTTTCCAAGATCTCGTGCAATGGCACGAATATAAGTTCCAGAAGAACAGTGGATTTTTAGGGAAAGTGTTGGCTTGTCCACCATAGCTCCAAGAGCGACGGTGGAAGTATTTATCAATTCAATAGAATAAATGGTGACTTTTCTTGGCTTTCCTTCAATGGGTTTACCTGCTCTTGCAGCTTCGTACATTTTTTTACCTCCTACTTTAATAGCTGAATAGGTTGGAGGAATTTGTTCTAATTCTCCTGTAAACTGTAAGAGTATTTTTTCTAAAATTTCTCTGTTTTGAGGGATAATTTTTAGTGGAACAGGTTCAATATGACCGTCCTTATCGTCGGTGTCCGATTGAGCCCCAAGAATAAAAACAGCTTCATACGTTTTATCTAAACCTACAAATCTATTCATTTCTTTGGTTGCTCCACGACCGACTCCAGTGATCAGTAATCCTGTGGCAAAAGGGTCTAGAGTTCCTGCATGACCAACACATTTTTCACCGGTGAATTTCCGGATGCGGTTTACTACATCGTGACTGGTCATACCTGCTGGTTTATTTATAAGAAGAAAACCTTGCATAGTTGTCTTATTCTAAACAGCATTATCAACTCTGACAACTCTCTGACAATCATTGACCTATTCTTCATTTTTCGCTAAACTCTCGAAAGACTTTTCCTTTTTTCCTTTTAACCCCATTTCCATGAACATCACAGAGCTCGCTCGACGATTAAGAGTCCATCCAGAAGAACTCCGTAATAAACTTCCGGAATTGGGTTTTAGCGTTGGAAAAAAGGCGATTAAAATCGATACACGACAAGCTCAAAATATCACAGAAGCTTGGAATGAAATGCGCCGTAAAGAACGTCTGGCTGAGAAGGTTCAACAACAAAAAACTTTGACTTCACGAAGAGATATTCCAGATTCTGAACGTCAATCAATTCTTTTGCCTTCTGTCATGACGGTTCGTGATTTTGCTTCAGTGCTCAACATGCCTGTTCCACGAGTCATGCAAGAATTGATGCGTAACGGTATTTTAGCTGTTATTAACGAGCGTATTGATTTTGATACAGCTTCTATTCTTGCTGAGGATTTGGGATTTAAAGCTCAAAAAGAAGAGGGAAATAAAGAAACGGATACAGAAGGAGTTGATAAAATTCGAAATCGAGCACAGACAGAAGATCCAGAGCATCTCCAAAGACGACCTCCTGTGATTGTGGTGATGGGTCATGTTGACCATGGTAAAACCAAGTTACTCGACGCTATTCGACAAACAAATGTCATTGATACAGAAGCGGGAGGGATTACCCAGCATATTGGTGCCTATCAAGTAGAACGAAAAGGCAAACAGTTGACGTTTATTGATACGCCTGGACACGAAGCTTTTACGGTTATGCGTTCTCGTGGAGCAAAAGTGGCAGATATCGCCATTTTGGTTGTTGCTGTAGATGACGGTGTTCAACCACAAACAAAAGAAGCTATTGATATTATCAAATCAGCCCATTTACCTTTTGTGGTGGCACTCAATAAGATTGATCGTGAAGGGGCAAATATCGATAAGGTAAAAACACAACTTTCTGAATTAGATGTCATTCCAGAAGATTGGGGTGGTAAGATCGTCATGGTTCCATTAAGTGCTAAAACAGGACAACACGTTGAAGAACTCCTTGATGTGCTCTTGATTGTGGAAGAGATGGAAAAAGAGCATATTGTAGCTAATCCAAACGCTCGAGCTATTGGGACAGTGATCGAATCTAACCTTAATCCAGGCACAGGACCTGTTGCCACCGTCTTAGTTCAAAGCGGAACTTTGCGTGTAGGAGATGATTTAGGTGTGCGATCTCTTCATTACGGTCGTGTCCGTGCCATGCAAAACTGGAAAGGAGAAGATTTAAAAGAGTCGACTCCCTCAACACCAGCTAAAATCATTGGTTGGAAACTGGCTCCTACCGTTGGAGATGTCATGGAAGTTCCTGTAGATGTGAAAGAACTCAAAAAAATCAAATCAACGGATTTTTCTTTGAAGGCGACCGAGGAAGTGGCTTCGATCAAACATATAACCAAAGAGTCAGAAGAAGGTCAGGAGGACGTTGCTAAACAGGTTGTAAATTTAATTATCCGTGCGGATGTTCTCGGGTCTCTTGAAGCCATTTTGGGTATGTTTGATAAAATTCAACATCCACAAGTGGGGGTGAAAGTGATCCAAAAAGGATTAGGAAATATTACGGATGCCGATATAAATACAGCTGAAGCCTCTCATGCTATCGTCATTGGATTCAATGTACGTCCAGGCGGAGGTGCAGAGGAATTGGCCCGCGATAAATCTGTGGATTTGCGCCAGTACAAGATTATTTACAAACTGTTTGAAGATGTGATCGAGGAATTAAAGAAGCGTCTTCCTTCTGAAACCGTGATTGAAGAGCAAGGAAGATTTGAAGTGTTGAAGAATTTTAAGAAAACAGACCATGGTTGGATTGTCGGTGGACGTGTAAAAGGAGAAAAAATTACTCGAGGAGCCAAATTGCGTATTTCTCGCAATGGAGAATATGTGGGTGAAGGTTCTATTGAGAGTCTCCAGCTTGGAAGATCTGAATTAAAAGAAGCTCACGCCGGTCAAGAAATAGGAATGAGTTATAAAGGGAAAACCAAACCAGAAGAAGGAGATTTTTTTGAGGTTTATACCGAAGATAGAATCAATAAAGAATTAAAAATTGAAGGAATTAGCTTACGTTAAGTAAAACATGATCTCTGCAAAGAGGTCATGTTTTACTTTATAGGAAAGGCATTTTACAATGAATCGGCAATTCATTTAATTGTATTTTTATGTTGGAACTTATTCTTACTTCGGATAATTTTGAATCCTCTGTTTTACAAGCACAAAAACCAGTTATGGTTGATTTTTGGGCTCCTTGGTGTGGTCCTTGTAAGGTGATGTCACCTATTGTTGAGTCACTTGCTATGGAGATGGAGGACGTCATTGTTGGAAAGGTAAACGTAGATGAACATTCTTCCATTGCTCAGAAATTTAATATCCTTTCTATTCCAACGTTTATTATTTTTAAAGGAGGTCAAGTGGTTGATCAGTTTTCCGGATCTATGTCTCGCGACCAGCTTCGAGAAAAAATTCAACGCCATCTTTAAAGCAATATGGATGTTGAGAACATTGTTATTATTGGGTCTGGTCCTGCCGGGTATACCGCTGCTATTTATACGGCTCGAGCAAATTTGAAACCTCTTTTATTCGAAGGTCAACGTCTTGGAGGTCAACCAGGTGGACAGCTCATGCTTACCACAGAAGTTGAGAATTTTCCTGGGTTTCCAGAAGGCTTGATGGGTCCTGAAATGATGGAGAAATTTAAGAAACAAGCACAACGTTTTGAAACACGCATTGTTTCTGAAGACATTACGTCTGTCGATTTCTCAGCTCGTCCATTTAAATTAACAACTGGAGAGAAACAGATTCTTGCTCAGACGGTTATTATTTGTACGGGTGCACAAGCCATGTGGATGGGGATCCCTGGTGAACAGCGATATCAAGGTCATGGAGTGAGTGCTTGCGCTACCTGTGACGGATTCTTTTTTAGAGATAAAGAGATTTTGGTCGTGGGCGGAGGTGATTCTGCTTTGGAAGAAGCCTTGTTTCTGACCCGCTTTGCTTCCAAGGTTTCTATTGTTCATCGTCGGGACCAACTGCGTGCTTCAAAGATTATGCAAGAGCGTGCCATGAAAAATTCAAAAATTGTATTTATTTGGAATACACAGGTTCAAGAGGTGTTGGGATATGAGACGAAGATGACGGGTGTGCGAGTTTTAAATAATCAAACAAACGAAGTAAGTGAGTTGAAAGCTGATGGTTTGTTTGTGGCTATTGGTCATAAACCTAACACGCAGATTTTTGAAGGTCAGATTGAGCTTGATCAAAAGGGTTATATTGTAACCAGATCCGGATCTACGGTCACAAGTGTGGAAGGTGTTTTTGCTGGGGGTGATGTTGCCGATCACAAATACCGCCAAGCGGTCACAGCTGCTGGAACCGGATGTATGGCAGCTCTGGACGCTGAACGTTGGCTCGCTGATCAGGAATAGTTTCCATATTTCTTTGAGAAAAAAGCAAGGCATTCATAGCCTTGCTTTTTGTTTACTAACAGAAATGATACCGTTTTAAGACTATGAATGATTCATTTCAAAATGTTCTTTTTCAGCTTGAACGAGCAACAAAGCTTGTTTCTTTTTCTCCTGATTTTTTGAAGCGTATTGCGCAGCCTAATCGTCAGATTCGTGTTTCTCTTCCTATCAAAATGGACAATGGAATGTTGAATGTTTATGAAGGATATCGTGTGCAATTTAATAATGCTCGAGGACCGTATAAGGGAGGTATTCGGTATCATCAAGAGACCGATATCGAAGAAGTAAAAGCGCTCGCATTTTTGATGACACTCAAATGTGCGGTGGTGAATATTCCAATGGGTGGAGGAAAAGGAGGCATTATGGTGAATCCAAAAGAACTTTCAAAAACAGAACTTGAACGGTTATCACGAACGTGGATGCAAACTCTTGTAGATGTAGTGGGTCCACATAAAGACATTCCAGCCCCTGACATGAATACTACGCCTGAAATCATGGCGTGGATGGCTGATGAATATGCAAAGGTGACGGGAGATACCACAGGCGCGGTCATTACAGGAAAGCCTCTTGAATTTGGTGGATCACAAGGTCGAGCAACAGCAACAGCGCAGGGTGGTTTTTATGTGTTTGAAGCATTGCAAGAGAAACTCGGACTACCAGAGGTTTGTCGTGTTGTCATTCAGGGATTTGGAAATGCAGGCGAACACGCTGCAGATATTTGGACAAAGGCTGGCCATAAATTGATTGCTACGTCTGATTCCAGGGCTGCGATCCGTAATCCGGAAGGGTTGGATGTCTTGGCTTTGAGTGAACATAAAAAAACGACCGGATCCGTGGCTGGATTTGCTGGAGGTGAGACGTTTGAAAGAGACGAGCTTCTTTATCAAAACTGTGATGTGTTGATTCCAGCTGCATTGGAAAATCAGATTCGAGAAGATAATGTCGATCGTCTGCAATCACATGTTGTCTTTGAACTTGCCAATGGTCCTACAACCCCTGAAGCTGATGATCAATTATTTGCTCGTGGAGTTTCTGTTGTTCCTGACATTTTGGCCAATGCTGGTGGAGTAACGGTCTCGACGTTTGAGTGGGAACAAAATTTGAAAAAGGAGCACTGGAGTGAAGAAGAGGTTTTTGCAAAACTGAAAACCATTATGAACCAAGAATCAGAGCTTATTTTTGAGCGAGCTCAAAGTCTTCAAACAGATTTACGACGTGCAGCATTTGTGATCGCTCTTGAACGTCTTCAACAGGCCATGAAAAGATAAAACCGTCTCTGTTTGGAGACGGTGCGTATCTCTTATGAGAGATTTCTTTAATTTTCTACCAAAGACAGAAGTCCGCGTCTTCGCTGGTGATGCATTTGAGCTAATAACTCTTGAGGCCAGTTTTCATTGAAGTTCCCTCTTAAAAGAGGACCTCCATTCACATTTCCTACATGGACTACAACGGGTTCCATTTCAACATCTTGTGTCATTTGACACAAGCCTCTCAATAGCCGATTCATATCTGCTTGAGCCGTTTGTGTGAGTTCTTGTGTAACGTGCCAAGCCTGAATTTCGCTTCCACGCACGCACTTTACACTCACAGCGATTCGAAATGGACGCTCTAACCAAAACAAGTCAATCCCATCTTTTACATCTTCAAGGATGCTTGGAAGAAAAATTCTCGCATTCTCTCTATTGGCCAGTGTCATAAGAACATAGGCGGCGGCATCTGCACCGGCAATATGTCGCTTCCACTGATTACCGTCGACTCCGTGAAGTTTGTACATTTTTTGAATGCGTGACCACTGGTTTTTATCGACTACAGAAAAGACGAGAGTCAGCCGTTGTTGGATCATGGCTCCCAAGGATGCACAAAAGGTTCCTATACCTCCCAGGTTTGTTAGGCTGAGCGTGGCCTTATTCAGAAGAATCGCTTCTACCAAGCATTGTTCCAAAGAGGCAAACTCCTCTATCTGGAGTTTGAGAATTTGTTCCAACCACTGATCAGCAACTCTCACATGATCCTCCATGGAACTGCTGCTGTCGATGGATTTGAGCAGCGAAGGATTCAGGGCCTTGGCGGCAAGATCGGCTGCAACAGTGAATGCGACGTCTGAAAGAAAGACCCGTCTGTTATCTATAAGACTGAATTCTCGATGATCGAACACGAACAGATCGTACACGTGACCTCCTTTTGGTTCAGTTGACCTGCACAACTTAAAAGAATATGAAGAAAACGTCAATTATTTGGCATAAAAAAGCTGTTTTTGTTATGATCTTCTAGTATGTCGTATAACCATCAAGAAATTGAAAAGAAATGGCAAAACCGGTGGGAGACCTCTTCTGTTTTTCATGCGCAGGAAAGCACGGATAAGCCAAAATTTTATTGCCTCATTGAATTTCCGTATCCCTCAGGCGCTGGTCTTCACATCGGGCATCCGCGCAGCTATACCGCGCTTGATGTGCTTTCTCGAAAACGCCGCCATCAAGGATATAACGTGTTATATCCTATTGGGTGGGATGCCTTTGGTCTTCCAACAGAAAATTATGCGATTAAAACGGGTCGTAAACCTCAAGACATCACGCGGGAAAATACGGATACCTTTCGTCGTCAGTTAAAGAGTCTTGGACTTTCTTTTGATTGGTCCAGAGAAGTGAATACCACAGATCCCGCTTATTATAAGTGGACGCAGTGGATGTTTTTGGAATTTTTTAAGGCAGGTCTTGCCTACAAAACAAAGATGGCCATCAATTGGTGTACCTCGTGCAAGATAGGTCTTGCGAATGAGGAAGTCGTTAATGGTGTGTGTGAACGCTGCGGCGGTCGGATTGAAAAACGTGACAAGGAACAATGGATGATTGCCATCACCAAATATGCTGAAAGATTATTACAGGATTTGGATACCGTTGATTATCTTGAAAAAATTAAAGTGCAACAGCGTCATTGGATTGGAAAAAGCGAAGGAGCTGAGATTGATTTTCTTTTGGATGGGAAGCAAGAATCGCTTAAAGTGTTTACTACACGTCCTGATACGATTTTTGGTGTGACCTACATGGTGGTAGCACCAGAGCATCCTCTCGTGGAGAAGTTGATCACGGATAGTCAACGCTGTGTTGTGGAACGGTATATACATGAGACAGCACAGAAAACAGAGATTGAACGTGGGAAGCAGGAGAAAGAAAAAACAGGCGTGTTTACAGGTAGTTACGCGATCAATCCAGCAAACGGTGAAAAAATCCCTGTGTGGATTGCGGATTATGTTTTGATGGGATATGGCACTGGCGCCGTCATGGCTGTGCCTCAACATGATGATCGCGATCGAGCGTTTGCTGTTCAATATGGACTCCCTATTTTAGATAGACCACTAATTTCTTTTGATGAGGTTCTTGAACGCACCAAAGGTAAAAAAACCGTTGCGTATAAGCTTCGCGACTGGGTGTTTTCTCGTCAACGCTATTGGGGTGAGCCGATCCCACTTGTTCATTGTGAGATCTGTTCGCCACAAACCGGTGGGTGGGTGAGCGTTCCAGAAAATCAGCTTCCTGTTGTGCTTCCTGACGTAGAAAAGTATGAGCCAACCGATACGGGTGAATCACCTCTTGCAACCATAGACGAATGGATCAACACCATTTGTCCTGAATGCGGCGGCCCTGCAAAACGGGAAACCGACACCATGCCAAACTGGGCTGGATCGAGTTGGTACTTCTTGCGTTATATTGACCCGCACAATAACGAAACGTTTGCTTCTGTAGAAAAACTCAAACATTGGATGCCGGTAGACCTCTATAATGGGGGAATGGAACACACCACATTGCATCTGCTTTACTCCAGATTTTGGAATAAGTTTTTGTTTGATCAAGGACATGTACCTGTGAGCGAACCCTATGCTCGTCGCCATAGTCACGGACTTGTTTTGGCTGCAGACGGAACCAAAATGAGTAAATCCAAAGGCAATGTGGTCAATCCAGATGAGATTGTGCGTGAGTACGGAGCAGACTCGCTTCGGATGTATATTTTATTCATGGGTCCGTTTGAAGAGCCTGTGCCATGGAGTTTGAATGGACTTATTGGTGTGCGTCGGTTTTTGGATAAGGTCATGAAATACGTGTCTGTGTGGAATCAAGCACAAGCCCAGGACCTTGGGAAAGTGATCGAACCTCACCTGAAGAAAATTTCTGATGATATTGAATCTTTTAAATTTAACACTGCCGTATCTGCGTTCATGCGATTGTTTAATGATCTTAATGCAGCAATGATGACACATGATCAATTAAAAAAGTGTTTGATTGTTTTGGGACCTTTTGCTCCGCATCTTGCCAATGAATGTTGGGAGATGATTGGCGAGACTAGACTTGTAGAAGAACAGTCCTGGCCCACATTCGACGATTCACTTCTGGTCCAATCCTGTGTTGAAATGGCTGTACAGATTAATGGAAAAGCTAGAGCCACGATTACACTTGCTCCTGACGCTCATGAACAGACAGCACGAACAACGGCCCTTGCTCAGGCAAATATTCAAAAATATCTTGAAGGAAAAGAGATCGTAAAAATAGTCTATGTACCAGGTCGCATTTTAAATATCGTCATAAAGTAACTTATGGGAGAAATACCAGAGCAAGCAAAACGCGTTTTTCAGGGACAGATTTTCGACGTCTATCAATGGGAACAGGAAATGTACGATGGAACCAAGGAGATTTTTGAAAAGCTCCGGCGTTCTTACACGGTTGAAATTATTGCGACCACTCCTGAGGGAAAGATTATTGTTCAACGCCAGCAGCAGCCTGATAGAGACGTATGGTTTCTTTCCTTGGTTGGCGGTCGGATAGAAGAAGGCGAGGAATCTCTTGAGGCAGCCAAGCGAGAAATGCTAGAAGAGACAGGTTATGCCTCACAACACTGGAAACATCTGGACACCTATGACGGCTCTAATAAAGTAGATTGGAAAAATTTTATTTACGCCGCGCGAGAGTGTGAAAAAGTGGGCGAACAGCATCTGGATGCAGGGGAACGCATTGAACTGTTCTTTGTTACCTTTGATGAGTTTATTGAGCTTGTGGATTCACATCAACTAAAACGTGTTTGTGAAAGTCTTCGCGAGCGCTGTATTCGCGCCAGATATCATCAACCAAGCCATCAGTCATTCTATAAAATGATTTACGGATAAAATTTACTTTTGAATATGAAAGACAAATATAGACGTGAGTTTTTTAACCAAGACACAGGAACATTAATAGAAGAAGCAGAAGAGTCTCTCCCTCAGACTCCTGAAGAGATTTTTAAAGAAACATTTGGTGAAAAAACAGTCATGAAGATGCGTAAGTATCGATGGATTGTTAGTGAATACTATGATCATGATTATCAAGAGTGGACAAATGTTTATGCGACTCTTGAGACGTTTATCAAAGATGTTTTTCCAAATGCAGGCACAGATGAGCATTTTTGGCGTGCTCTTTTGGAGAAAGAGGTACAAATGGAATTTTTACATTTAATTTCAGATGTTCCTGATATTAAGTTAAATGATTTTTATGCTTGTTTACCTGACTCGTTGCGACAAGATGAACCATTTTTAGATACGTTTACAGATGCCTTTTCTTTAAATCCCGTTACTCTCTCCAAAGAAGTTCAAGAAACTTTTTCTGTTAACTGGATAACCAAGCGTTGGAAATCTTATTCAACACCGGATTTGCCTGAACACATACAATCGGAGTTTCTGCCTAATATTCCTTGGACATTTTTTTCAGGAGAAGAGCAGAGACAGTTAATCGATTCATGGCTTCAAACGATTGAGGGTCGATTCGCTCTTTTAAAAAATATACCTTTTTTTCCTTCCTCACTTATTCAAATAATTGACTTGCCAAAGGTGATTTTGATGGTCTATACAGATCTTTGTTCTGACTCTCCTTTGTTTGAAGAATTTAAACAATTAAAAGAACGACTAGAAACTGTTTTTAACATTTCTCAAACGACTGTCATGGGTGCTGGTGTCCCTTCAGAACAGATTAGAGCATTATACGAAAAGATGTTGAGAGCATCAGGTGAAATAGAATATTTGGCAGAATTCGAACCATATATTGGGTCCAAACCATCAGAAGTAGGCATGTCAGAAGATACTATTTTTGATGCAGTGGATTATTCATTACAAACGAGTGGTTTAGAAACAACCTCAAAAATTCACTGCCTGTTGACGCTCCTTACAGAAACTCCAGAAAAAAAGCGTATTTTGCTTGTTCTTGATGGAATAGGCCGCGTTTCAAAATACAGGAGGTGAGCAGTATGTAACTGGATTTATTCGTCTTACCAGAGAACTTTATACTTCCTGTCTTCAAGCAGAACATCGAGGTTATCCACCGTTAGCATTTATCAGCACTAAACAAACAAAAGGGAAAATTGATTATCTAGGTTATTTAATTGCTTTTGAAAGAGGACAGAATGAAATATATATCACTGATACAGCCACGGTTTCTAAAGGGAGAGTCACGGCAGGGCATTTGCTTATGACTTTGATGCAAAATGTTGCCAGTGATTCTCGATTGAATACAAAAACGATTACTATGGATTGTCGTGGTCAAACTTCTGCGAAAGCTATTGCTAAACCGATGGTTAAAACTTTTTTGGAACAAATGCGTTTTATAGACAAGACAGGAACGGTTGTGCGTTTCAACGTAGAAGGTCCTGTTTCGGAAGAAATTTCTGGAGATAATCTCTATACATTCCGTTTTGTTCCAATTAAAGATGAAGCGTCTCTGAAAATATGAACACATTTAAAAACCGACTCTCTGCAAGAGGGTCGGTTTCGTTTTTAGGTTTTAAGCGCTCATGCGTACTCCTTCTAGTTCTGCTAGGCGATTAAAGATCGGTGAGTTTTTGAAGACGTCTTCCAGGTTAGAGCCGATATATTCAATTTGGCTTTCTCCAGGAGAAAGAGAGTCGATCGGTTTGAGAACAACGAACAGATCACATCGTTTAATCGTCGAAAGACGATGAGCAATTATGATTGCGCTGGTCTCATGATGAGTCAACAGTTGGTCTATGCCAGACTGCACAGCTGCTTGATTTTCCGCGTCCAGCGAGCTGGTCGCCTCGTCAATAATCATGAATTTTGGACGCTTGAGGATTGCTGCACAAATCATGATTCTTTGTGCTTCACCTCCTGAGAGTTTCATTCCATTGCGGCCAACGCGGGTGTACAAACCGTGTGTCAGACGCGAACCAAAGTCTACACGCAACAGACTCATCGTCCTGAGAATTTCTTCATCAGAAATAACGGCGCGCTGCTGTGCGGACAAGCCATAGAGCAGATTATCGCGCAGTGTTCCTTCAAACACTTTTGACTGTTGGGGAATATACCCGATAATTCGGCGCCATGAACGCAGTGAAATGTCTCGAAGGTCATGTCCGTTAATGAGGATCGATCCTTTCGTGGGATCCATGTAACGCTGAATGAGTCGCGTGATCGTGCTTTTTCCTGCCCCGCTTGGACCGATGCAAGCGACTTTTTGTCCCGGTTTAATCTTGAAGGATAATCCGCTCAAAACCGTTACAGGTGAGATGGTTTGTCCGTTTCGTTTGTGATCGTAGCAATGACCAAGATCCTTAAATTCAATTTCCACGCATGCATCATCGAGTTCTTCTGCCTGTGCGGTTTCTGTAAATTGGGATTGAAGGCCTAAGGCATGGCGCAGGGATTTGAGGCTGGGCGTGCACCAATTGATTTCTCGTTCTGTACGAGCCAGGAAACGCATTTGTTGGCTTGCCATTCCAGCCCACGTTAAAATGGGAATCAGATTTGACACGGTCATTGTCTTATTCCAGACGCACCATCCCGCATACAGGCCTACGAGAGTTACAGAACATCCCGCTAAGAGCGATCGGGGAATGGTTCCGCGGATATAAGTGAGCCATACTTCACGATTGCCATTGAGGGCGACCGCATGTTCCTGATCCATTTCTTCGATTTCTTCCAGTTCTCGGCCGCAGGTGATGACCCGTTCGACTCCCTGTCATCGTTCTCCGCGTTTGCGGTGAAGTTTACGGAAAAGGGATTCAACCGGTTCCATGTGCTGTGTGACAAAGCGATTTAGGCGTAACGAGAGAAAGAAGTTTCCGATCAGAGTGAAAAAAATAATCACTCCACACACGGGGCTTAGTATTGTGAGCATTCCAAAAGAAAGGATGAGCGAAAGGCTCGAATCAATCCCTCCAAAGAGAAGAGCTTTTTGTACGCTGTCTAGATGATTCCATCCCTTCTCCATATTTTCTTGGGTGAGCAGTCCGCCTTCTTCCAGGTGAAGTCCAAGATTTTTAGAGAAAAACAGTTCGTTTATTCTTTTTTCAACCATACGCATGTTCTCTCCAAGTGTGAGTTCGGTAAAATGTCCCGTCCGCCACTCAAAGAGAGACCCGATCACGTAGGTCAGCCAAATGCCAACCAGTGCGCCTATCGCGTATGTTTTGTTGTGAAGATAAAGACCATCGATTCCCAGACCCATCAGCCAGGGATAGACCAGGCTCACCACGCGAGAGAGTATGGCCCAGATGAAAATACGTTTGATAAACCCATTGGATTTTTCGTTCACAAATTGTTTCCAACACCAACGCAGGATATCGTAGGTTTCTTTCATGGACTTAAGGTACTTGAAGGTCGTTGATGAATCCTTGTGAGAATTCTCTGTTTCTTTCACAAAGGCCTCCTGTTGTTTTTTGGAAAGAACTAAAGAACAAAGAAAAATGCCTTGCTTGCACAGCGAGGCATTTCATTTTTTCAAGGTAAACTCTTAAAAACTGAAATTCCGCGCCGAAACAAAAGACAGTTCCGAAGTTGTTTCCACAACTCCGGTTGTTCCTCCAGAACCAAATGTGATGCGGTTTAGCATAACGGGTTTCGGCGTTAAAAAAGTTAAGGGTAAAAAATAGCAGATAAAGCCTTTTACGTCAATCCTCGACCCTGTGGTGTCGACCCTGTGGATCTTTTGTTGTCTGGAAACTTTCTCTTCTCTTTGCTAAGCTTTTTTTACTATGAATCTTGTCATGATTGGAACCGGCTATGTCGGTCTTACTACAGGGGTCGGTTTTGCTACATTAGGGCACAAGGTCGCTTGTGTGGATATTGATGCTTCAAAGATTGCTCGTCTGGATTTGGGAGAAGTGCCTTTTTATGAACCAGGTCTTCAGGAGGCTCTTAAACAAGTGCAAAGCTCTGGGAATATCATGTTTACCACAGATCTCGAGAGCGTGATTGGACAGGCAGATATCATTGTCCTGGCTGTGGGGACCCCTCCCAAGAGTACTGGGGAAGCAGATCTGAGTGCACTGTTTGCCGCTTCACAACAGATTGGTTTTTGTTTGGATCATGAGGCTGTGATCGTTGTAAAAAGTACGGTTCCTGTTGGAACCAATCGCAAGGTATTGGCGCACATTCGCAAGACGATGCAAGAAAAAAACCGTGAGGAACTCTCAGGTTTGATCAACATCGTCTCTGTTCCGGAGTTTCTCAGAGAGGGAACAGCGCTTCAAGATTTTCTTGTGTCTGATCGCATTGTGATTGGCGCAGATGATGCGATTGCCGCTTCGACCATTGATCGTCTTCATGAAGGCATTAAAGCTGTACGTCTTGTGACTACGATCGAGTCGGCTGAACTGATTAAATATGCTGCCAACGCCTTTCTTGCCACCAAAATTTCTTTTATCAATGAAATGGCAAATCTTGCTGATCGCGTGGGAGCTGATGTACGAGATATTGCTCAAGGTATTGGTTTGGATCACCGTATCGGACCACATTTTCTCAACGCAGGGATCGGGTATGGAGGATCCTGTTTCCCAAAAGATGTTTCCGCTCTTGAACAGCTTTCAGGCCACAACGGTTATTCTTTCAAGCTTCTTTCCGCTGTCATTGAGGTGAATAATCGTCAGAGAGATTCTTTTTTTAAGCGTCTGGTTGATGAGCTGGGAGACGTGAAGGGTCGCCGTATCGCCGTATGGGGCTTGGCGTTTAAGCCTGATACCGATGATGTGCGAGAATCTGCCGCCATTGAAATTGCTCAAAGGCTGTGCGCCCAGGGAGCAGAGATCGCGGCGTATGATCCAAAGGCGATGGAAAACGCAAAGCGTGTGTTATCCGATACCGTTATTTTTGCACCAACGGCCATGGACGCTGCCTCTGGGGCTGACGCTCTGGTTGTCTTAACGCAGTGGCCTGAGTTTAAAGAGGTGTCTTTTAAGACGCTTCGTGATCAGATGGTGGAGCCACATATTTTTGATGGACGTAATTATCTGGCAGATCTTCATTTGGAACAGTTAGGATTCATCTATCGGGGCGTGGGTTTGGGGAGGTATGACGCTTCTTGAGATTTTGAAAAGTCCCTCTAAAACACTCGCCAGTGCTCTGGCGGTGTTTTGTTTTGGAGTCGTCTTAGGACTTTTTTTTCCTTTTGGATGGTGGTCATGGTTACTGGGTTTTGCTACAGGATTCCTGATTGCGGGGATTTTTTTTCCGCATCGTGAATGGCGATTCATCTTTATTCTCTTCGCCCTTTTCTTTTTTTCTCTCTTTCGTTCCACTTACGCTCTTTCACCCATTATTTCCTCTGTAGCTTCTGTGCCCAGTTCTGCGATTCGGGTTGAAGGTCGTGTGGATGCTCAGGTGGAACAACGCACAGACTCGCAACGGGTCGTGCTCGATCACGTTCATTATGCGGATGACACAAGAGAAGGGAAGCTGCTTATGTGGGCGCCGCTTTATCCCGAAATTCAATTTGGGGATACAGTGGTTTTTAATTGTCGTGTTGAACAACCTAAACCTTTTAATGGTTTTGCGTATGATCGTTCTCTTGCCATAAAAGGAATTTTTGCTGTTTGTTATCAACCTCTCTATATTGATGTTCATCCATCGACTCAGTGGTCTGTGATAGGAAGTCTTCTCTTATTTAAAAATAAACTTATTGAACATCTTCAAGAGTTTATCCCTGAACCACATGCGGCGTTTCTTGTAGGTTTGGTGTTTGGAGGTTCTTCTGCCCTTTCTCCAGATTTAAAACAAGATTTTACACAGACAGGACTTTCGCATGTGCTGGCAGCTTCCGGATTTAATATTTCTCTTTTTTCGGTTACGTTTCTTTCTTTCATTCTTTCCACAGGGATTGGACGTCGCCGTGGACTTGTTCTTACCCTTGTCTTGTTATGTGTGTACGTTGTGCTTGCGGGTGCTTCTGCTGCTGTGGTGCGAGCGGGGATCATGGGATCTCTTATCGTGGTTGAACGTTGGGTTTCTCGTAAAGCGTATCTGCTTAATTTGTTTCTGTTGACAGCAAGCGTGATGTTATTCGTGAATCCGCTTTTATTTTTTGACGTTGGATTTCAACTTTCATTTGTCGCCACAGTGGCTGTGATTGTTTTTGCCAAACCTCTGAGTGAGCATCTTGAGTTTCTTCCAGAGCTTTTTGGATTACGCGAATCTTTTGCTGCCTCTCTTGCGGCGATTTTTCTCACCCTTCCTTTGATTCTTTGGCATTTTGGTCAGATGTCTCTTGTTGCTCCGTTTGCCAATATTCTTGTGCTTCCATTGGTTCCCTATGCCATGGCACTTACTCTTGTGGGAGTCTTTGTTGCCTTTTTTTTCGGTGGATTTGCACAATTGATCCTTCTTCCTGCATGGGCACTTTCTTGTGTGATGCTTACGGTTGTGAATCTATTTGGTTCTCTTTCCTTTGCTTCTATTGAACCAATCCATAGTCGGCTTTTAGCAATCATTGTCGCTTTCTCTTTTTTTCTTTTTTGGTTTTATCGTCGGTATGTCTCGCGCGAAACCTAAACAACATTTTTTTTCAGCACCGTTTCAAGCGATCATTCTTGTTGTCGCAGTTTTTGGATTATCAATCGGGTTATGGATTTATCACAGTCAGTTTTTTATTCCTTGGGTTGAACAACCATTGCGCGTGTGGATGTTGGATGTGGGTCAAGGAGATGCTTTTTTGATTGAATTTCCCACAGGAGAACAATGGTTGATTGATGGCGGACCAGATAATACTCTTCTGACAAAATTAGGAAGCATTCTTCCACCATGGGATCGATCAATTAACGCCATGATTTTAACGCATGCAGATACCGATCATGTGACAGGCTTGGTTTGTGTATTGGATCGTTATGATATTGGGACTGTCTATGAAAGTGGTGTCCGTGCTCACACCCAGCCTGATAACGCGTTTGTATCTCAATTAAAGACAGATGAAGAATTTTCTCACAAAAAACTTCAGGCAGGAGAAATACTTGTTATCGGAGATGTGCGTTTAACTGTTTTATGGCCAGATGAATTATTTCTTCGAGAAGCGTCTACATCTCGGAATAACTTTTCTATTGTCATCCAGTTAGATTACGGTCAAACAAGCATATTGTTCACTGGAGACACAGAAGAAGAGTTAGAATCCATTTTTGGATCCAGATCCGGAGATATTGATGTGTTGAAAATCGGACATCATGGAAGTCTTACGTCTACAAGTTGGTCGTTTTTGAATCAGGTTCATCCCGAAATGGCGTTTCTTTCTTTGGGAGCTGATAATGACTATGGACATCCTCACCCAACGATTTTACAACGACTTCAAGAGCAGGAGGTACAAATTTTTCGAACAGATCAAGACGGTGATGTTCTCCTTACCTCTTACGGCGGTGAACCGATCGTAGAATCTCATCCTTTGCCTTTTTAATGATTTAATGATATTTTTTGAAAAATAATAAAATGTTTCTATGGCAGACAAACAAAAAACACTTGTGCTTCTTAAACCAGATGCTCTTCAAAGAGATCTCTTGGGTGAAATCGTCGGACGTTTTGAACGAAAAGGACTTAAGTTTGTAGCAATGAAATTTATTCGTTTAACCGATGAACTGTTGAATGAGCATTACGCTCATCATTCCAGCAAGCCATTCTTTGGGAGCCTTAAGCAGTTCATGATGCAGACACCAGTGGTGGGCATGGTGCTGGAAGGGTATGACGCGATCGCTGAAGTGCGCAAAATCGTAGGATCAACCAATCCCCGCGAAGCCGATGCTGGAACCATCCGCGCGGATCTTTCCATGAACATGCCGTCAAACCTTATTCACGCTTCGGATTCTGTTGAGAATGCTTCCGCTGAAATTAAGCGCTTCTTCAAAGAAGAAGAATTGTTCGACTACGAAAAAATCACGGATCGTTATATTTTTGGAGAGGGAGTTTAATCATTTTATGAAATTAATAAACACATCTTTTTTTCACTTCTTTTTTTTCCGCCAGCGCGGGGTGTGTTTGTTATAGTCAATTGAATGTCATTGACGACGACCATCCCGAGTATGGGATGGTCGTTTTGTTTTACTGAAATCTCTTCAAAACATTCATTCCACAGGAGAGAGAACCATGAGTGAGATTCTGATTCGAGAGGCAGTTCAGGCAGATATTCCAGGAATTAATCAGCTTTTTTCAGGGGAATACGGTCATGGATATCCCTATCAACTAGGCATAATCAATCCAGAACAGATTAATCTTGTCGCGTGTGAAGCACAGAGAATTATCGGTTTTGCCCGAGCGGTTGTTTATGGACATTATGTGCATGTCTGGGAACTATGTGGGCTGATTGTTCATCCCAATTATCGTGGATATGGAATTGCTAAGGCATTCACGGTAGAGCGTATCCGTCGTTTACGTCAGATGGGTGTGAAAACACTCGTTTCAGAAGCTGTGACGTGTTATGAGGATTGTGCAAGTCAAAGAAATCTTCTCCAATTCGGTTTCCAGCCTTTTGGTATTCTTCCTTTTATTCATCCATGGATTCGTCCAGAGGTGTTGGGAACCCAGCCGTTGAGTCTGGTGCTCATGATTGTCTCTTTAAACGGAGGAACAGGTTTTGGAAACCGAGAGCTCTTTTTACACGACAAGGACCGACACGCTTTGGAGCTTTTTATTGACCATAGTCATTTAAATCCTCCTTGGAATAGAATAGTGTTTTCACATCCTGTGGAATTACAAGAGACGTCCGGTAAAACCGTCCATGGAATTAAGGGTTCAGATTTTGTGGATGTTCCTCTAAATACGATTGAATCTCTACAGATCTGTGCTCATCTGCGTCAGGAAGGGTTTCGTCTCGCTGGGATCCTTCCTGGGTTTGGACGTACTCTTTCAGGTAATCCCATAGACTTGTTGCGTCTGTATAGGTCGCCTGTTTCAGATAAACCCCTTACGTTTGATCTCGTGCACGTTATTCCTCAACTTTTGTCCCTCAAACGATTCTGTGCGAAAGAACTTGAACTTTTCTGAGACCTTAGAGGTCTCTTTTCTTTTTGAAAACGTCTTTGTGTAACAAGCTACCGGCAAAGCCGGTAGCGTCAGGAAAGCCCCTGCAAAGGGGCTAGACCCACCTCATCTCGAGTTGATTACCTTCTTGCGTCTTATCTT
>Ga0076257_108_pt1 | contig 59900 bp, 51 predicted proteins | sample RifGroF2_FD_67746 | JGI IMG/M metagenome (GOLD analysis project Ga0076257, IMG submission 67746) | Parcubacteria (Uhrbacteria) bacterium GW2011_GWF2_39_13 | reverse complement strand
AGTTCGAGTTGAATTTTGTTTCCGCCGCTCATACAATGGATGAAATAAACGCCGCCGCGGAAGCATCTGTTGAATTTCTTTCAATCCGCACTTGACGCCCGAAAATATTCCAGGGAATTTTATCCCGTTCTATTGATTTTTTGATGGCTTCCAGATATAATTAATACTAAATAGAGTATAATGGTGTTAATTAAGGAGCTGGCTATGAAACTCTCGACTAGGAGCAGATATGGACTGAGGCTGATGTTTGAACTGGCCCTGCATTTCGGAAAAGGGTCTGTGTTCCTGAAAGACATAGCGAAAAAACAGGACATATCTGAAAAATATTTAAGCAAACTGATCATACCGCTTAAAGCGGCCAAGCTTGTGAATTCGGCAAGGGGCGCACACGGCGGATACACCATAGCGAGAGAACCTTCGCTGATAACAGTAAGGGAAATTGTGGAAGTTCTGGAAGGCGACATAAGCCCGGTGGAGTGTGTAAAAAATTCAGGCGTCTGTAAACGCGCAAGCACATGCCCCACGAGAGATATATGGTGCTCACTTGAAAGAGAAATTTTCAACGTTCTTGAGAATATAACCCTCCAGAACATTGTGAGAACGCATGAAACCAAAAGCGCGCAGAGAAATTTCTCATATACAATATAAATGAGGCGTCTATGAAAATTGCAGAAAACATCATTGAGCTTATTGGCAATACTCCTCTTGTAAAACTAACAAAGCTGGATACCGGCAAAGCGAAAATTGTTTTAAAACTTGAATCGTTCAATCCCCATGCAAGCGTAAAAGACCGCATCGGACACGCAATGATTCATGATGCAGAAAAAAAAGGGTTGATAAACAAGAATACTGTCATCATAGAGCCGACAAGCGGAAACACAGGCATTGCGCTCGCCTATGTCGCGGCGGTAAAAGGTTACCGCTTGATTCTCACCATGCCGGAAACAATGAGCATCGAAAGGAGGAAGCTTCTCAGGGCCCTGGGCGCGGAACTTGTCCTTACTGAAGGAGCTAAAGGGATGCAGGGGGCCATAGAAAAAGCAGAGGAAATAGCAAAGTCCAATCCAAATTCCTTCATACCTCAACAATTCAACAATCCCGCAAACCCGGAAATCCACAGGAGAACGACCGCCGAGGAAATATGGCGTGATACGGATGGAAAGATTGATATTTTTGTTTCGGGCGTTGGCACTGGAGGAACCATCACGGGGGTCGGCGAAGCACTGAAAAAAAGAAAGAAAACAGTAAAAATCATTGCTGTAGAACCCGAAAAGTCACCGGTTTTATCAGGAGGGCTTCCCGGGCATCATACAATACAGGGCATAGGCGCGGGATTTGTACCCAATGTACTTAACAGAAAAATAATTGATGAAATCATAAAGGTTAAAGATGAAGACGCGGTACTCACTGCGCGACTGTTGGCACGTAAGGAAGGAATACTTGCCGGGATCTCCTCCGGCGCTGCCTTATGGGCTGCTCTCGAACTGGCACAAAGACCTGAAAACGCAAAGAAATTAATCGTTGTCCTACTTCCTGATACAGGAGAACGTTACCTCAGTACATGGCTCTTCGACGAAGCATAAACAAAGTAGATAAAAGAAATACTATTTTTACACTTTTCACTTCTTGCATTTCAATGTGCCTAAAAACTAAAAGACTATGGCTTGCATTATAAACATGCATTACAATATTGGCTCAGTGCCAGGTTAACCTGAAGGGTACCACATTAAATGGGAAACACTCTCCGCTGCTCTCTGTTTCTTGTTTCTTCTTTATTATCAATGTTTTATTCGTGAAGAAAATCGATTATAACAGATTTTTCAAATAGAAGCTTTTTGTAACGTATTTCTCAAAAACAGAGAGCATTTGAGGGCAAAATAGCCATGGAAATCTTTTAAAAACATTTCTCTAAATTTGATGGATTTTTAAGGAGTTTTTCTGATTCTGTTTTTTTATCTTTTCTCAGCCTCAAATCGCAAATATTGTTTTCATTTCCATGGGTGGGTACCATAATTCCCAGACCTCACTAAGCTGCCTGTTTCACGCGGCGGTATGACCTCAATAATCCGCCCAGGTGGTTGAATTCTACAATATCTCCATCTTTATCTTGGGGCAGGGGATCAATCATACGGCCGCCAGTAAGCTGGAGCTTCTTGCATTTATATTTGTCGCGAAGCACCTCTCGCATGACGGTATTCTCTTCGATGCAGTATTCCAGCGACTTCTGAAAATTCAGAAACGCATCTTTGACCGCATCGTTGTTAACCCCTTCCATCAAGGCCGCAAATTTATTAAAGGTTTCCTTTATCATATCCAGCTCCATACTTTATTTTTTCATGAGCTCAATATACCATAAATTAGCACCTAAACAAAATAGAATACTCTCCGTAAAAACTGAATGTATCTCCGATAAACTATGAATGAAGAAGCCGTAAGTTTGCATTTGCATAATACGAAAGCATCGGCTTTCTGTGAATTTCTCTATTCTCATAACCTCAGCTTCAACGATTGTGCCCTACCATAATATTTCCCCTTTTATATTGACTCTTTTGAGGACGCACCCTCGTCAAGAACTAGATAATTGCATGCCGTTTTTGCTTTATCTACATGGTCTCTTTATGGTAAAATCAAATGTAAAGAACGTCTCGGCGGTTTGCTGAAATACTATTACCGCAAAGCTACGTAACCGACAACCTTGCCATACCTCTTTCAACTTCCCGGATTATTTCCGGTGAGATTTATATTCTCAATGAACACAAAATATGGCTAACTTCGACTTCCTTTCCCATTTCAGAATCATAAGGTTCAAGGTTTACCATGAGAAATCTCGCAGCAAAATAGAATTATTTTCCTCAATTATGTCGTCATCCTTCCCTCAAATTACTGATTCGTATTTTTTGACAGAACGGGGATGGCTGTGATTATTATTGATACTTTCGCCTATATTCGGTTGGGGATACTCCTACCGTATCCGAAAAAACCTTGGAGAAATAATTGGAATCATTGAAGCCTACTTCAAAAGTAATTTTTGAGATGGGAACAGATGTATCCGAGAGTAGTTTTCTGGCAGTTTCAATTCTAACTCGATTTATATATAGAGAACAGGATGTCCTTGTGATTTTGTTGAAAAGCATACTCAAATAACCCGGGCTCAGGTATATATTTTTTGCTATTTCACTGAGAGAAATATTTTTGCGGAAATTGTCCTTTATATATTTTACAGCCTCATTGACAAGCCATTCCTGTCTGGAGATTTTTTTCATTCCGTCATTATTTTTCAGGCTTTCGATTTGCTGAAGATTCTTGTCAGGCATCTTGTACATTGAGTGTCCGGCAATTGAAAAAATAAAAGCAAGGTTCTGAATATGCGGAATTATTTCGCCGAGTTTTTTCAGGCTCTGAATGGCCGACTGTTTATAAAATTTTGTCAGCTTTTTGACGTCCGCATTATTTTCAGTGGAAATTTTTTCCAAAAAAGCTTTTTTTCCTTTATCATTTTTGAAAGTATCGAAATGTCCAAAGGCAATATTCCCCATATATAGATTATCTTTTATTACAGGCACTACTATTTCCCCCAGCCCCATATAACAGGATTTGGAAAAAGGAACTTTCACCTGTCCTGATTTTACAGTTGCGGCATAACGCTCTTCATAGCATTTTTCACGCAAGCGTTGAAATGACTTGACATAAACGCAGAAGGGACAGGCGTGTCCGCGAAATTCATCATCAAGTCTGCACAGATAATAACTTGAAAAACCATAAAGGTCTTTGACGGATATCCATATTCCGTATTTTTTGCACAGCCATCTGATATAAGAATTAATATCATACGGATCATAGCCGTCTGTTTTTTTCAGTATCCTTTGATTTTTCAAGATAAGGCGTCTCCGGTGTTAATTTGAAAAATATGAAAATATTTAAGATACTATATTAATAAATTAAAGGCATAAAAAAGATTTTCAATGTAAAATTAATAATAAATAACATTGGGGGCAGAGCTATGGAACATATCATTGAGACTGAAAGAAAGACTGAAGTAGCGGGCAATTACGATGTAATAGTTGCAGGCGGGGGCCCGGCCGGCATTATTGCGGCGCTTTCGGCCGCCCGCAACGGCGCAAAAACGCTCATTGTCGAGCGCTGGGGTTTCCTTGGCGGAAATCTTACCGCCGGATATGTCATGAATATAAGAAATTACAGTGACAATGCGGGAAACGTGATAATCGGAGGCATTTCTCTTGAATTCGTTCAGCGTCTTGAAAAAATCGGCGGGACATTGGGAAAGCCGTCAGCGCCATTGGTGCGCCAGTCACCGGAGCATGTAAAATTTTTATGCGACACTATGATGTCTGAGGCAGGAGTGGAAATTCTGTATCACTCTTTCATCGCCGGGGCATTTACGGAAAATAATAAAGTCAAAGGGATAATTGTCGAGAACAAATCAGGAAGGCAGGTTTTCCTTGCGGATGTGGTAATTGACGCAACGGGGGATGGAGACGTCATTTATCATTCAGGGGCTGATTTTTTCAAGAGCCCTGATAAAAGCGGGCTTCAGCCGATGACGCTGGCCTTCATAATGGGTGGTGTGCCGACAGATACCTGGCCTGATGTCGTAACCGAGGAGAGATATTTTGCTTTTCAGAACGCTTATGACAAATACGGTTATCCATCTAAAAACAGAAGTTTTGCGCTCTTTCCCACATTAAGGAAGGGGGAAGTTTACGCTAATATAACAAGGTCTTTTGGCGATTGCACCAATGCAAAAGATATCACGATGTCGGAAATTGAGTGCCGGAAACAGGTCCATGAGCTGATTGAATGGTTCAGAAAATATATTCCCGGCTTCAGGGATTGTTACCTTGTTTCTACGGCGCCGCAGACGGGTACCCGTGAAAGCCGCAGGCTCAAGGGCTTATATACCCTGACACGTGAAGACATACTCGGATACAGGGAATTTGACGACAGAATTTGCAGAGGGGCATACGGAATTGACGTCCATAGCGGAAGAGACGACACCGGCATTATGATACATCTTAAACCCGGCTTTTCCTATACGATTCCTTACAGATGCCTTGTTCCCGAGAAAATCGACGGGCTGATAGCGGCGGGGAGGTGTGTCTCGGCTGACAGGGAGGCATTGGGCTCAATCAGGGTCATGGCGATATGCATGGCAATGGGAGAAGCGGCCGGAGCGGCTGCGGCTTTGTCTGTAAGTTCAGGAAAGGAGCCGAAAAACATTGATATAAAAGGGCTTAAAGAAATATTAATAAGGCAAAAGGTAATACTTGACGCATGAACATCTTGCGGCGGGGAAAAACTTTTTTTGTAAAAAGTGTTTTTTTTACTGGAAAATCTCTTGACAATTCGCAAAAAAGTCATATAATTAAATTAAGTTTACTAAACTATGTTTAATAAAGAGGCTTCATGAACAGGCTTCCAACCATCAGAGACGTGGCAAAGTATGCCAGGGTTTCCCCCACGACGGTGTCATGCATATTGAACCACAAGCTCAATTTCAACTTTTCGAAAACGACTGTCGAACGGATTAACAAGGCAATAGAGGAGCTCGGCTATTCCCCCAATAATATGGTAAAGTCGCTTCAGAATGGCAAAACAAACACCATCGGGCTGGGGTACTTCAAGATACCTAATTTATCTGAAATGTTTCAATACATTATAAACGCCGTTTCCGAAAAGAGCGACTATGATGTGATGTTTTATCTCGGGGAAAAAGTAATCAGAGGCACTGATATTGTAAATCCGATAAAATTTCTGGATGGAAGAATAGACGGGGTTATATTCAACGAATCTCTTCGTCAAAACGCGTCAGAATACCTTGGAAAGAAAAATTTCCCGACTGTAGTCCTTCTTAAAAGTAATGTTCCGGATGGTGTTGCCTCCGCCAATTCCGATTATTATGAAATAGCATGTAAAGCCGTCAAATATCTGTGGTCGCTGGGCCATAGGAATATTGCCCACCTGGCTGCCAATGTGAACGATTGGGAAGATGCCCTGAGAACTATGCAGGGATATGCTTTCACGATGAAAAAAAATAATCCGGGCTTCAATGACGACTGGCTTTTCATCAGGAACAGCGTCGATACGTCCCTGTTGGGCAAGACACTTGAGAAATGGCTTGCGATGCCCGCGAAGATAAGGCCTACAGCCATATTTACGGATATGCCAGCAGGCGCGAAACTTCTGGAAATTGCCCCGGCAAAAGGAATAAAAGTACCGGAAGATATTTCGATAATGTGTGTTGGAAACTGCTATGACAGGTATGCTCATTTGACTCCCAGACTCAGCTCTTTTACCGTATCCCAGACAAAAATAGCCGAGTATGCCGTCAGCTCCCTGATTGCCATTATCAATGGAGAAAATCCGGAAGACTGGAGAACTTTTGTTCCTTATGGATTTATCGCAGGCGAAACCGTAACAAAACTACGAAAGAAAAAAGGAAATGAGTATTAAAGGTGAAAAAATTATTTGTCCGTTAAGAAAGAAACTGTATTTTACTCTTTTGGAATTGCTGATAGTCATTTCCATTATAGCAATTCTGGCGAGCCTTCTTTTGCCGGGACTGAAAGCGGCGAAAGACCGGGCCCGCATGATCCAGTGTTCCGGTAATCTGCGTAATATCGGGACATGTCTGACGTCGTATATCGGCGACAACAACGACTGGTGCCCGGTCGGCTGGATGGAGGCAAGCCAGGGGGGGTGCGGGGCGTGGACTTCTCAAAACGGCCTGATTGGATATGCCTTGAATAATCCCAAATACGCTGATTATGCAACCTCAAGTTATTACAGATATCTAAAAGGCACCATATTTGACTGTCCCGGGATAAAACTTCTGCCGATAGAGTCTGATTACCTTGCCAATCCGACAGAAAAAGAATACAATCCTTACGGGTGGAACTCTTACGGATGGGGGACAACCGGAATGGGGTATAAATGTAATCCTGTCGCCAATCAGCTTTACCATGTGAGAAGCCTCTCGGTAAGTCCCGACACAATAGCGTTGAGTGATATACGGAAAAGATTAAACACTTCAGGACTCAGTACGTTCTGTGAACCCCGACGCAATTGGTATGAAGCGGATACTGTGCCGACATTCGGACCGAGGCACATAAATAAAGGAAATGCCTTATTTTTCGATTGCCATGTTGAAGCAAAAAAAACTTCGGACATAGCGGGCTTGGATACGGAAAGCGTCCTCTCAAAAAGAAAATACTGGACACATAATAAAGATTGATATTGAAAATTACTGGGGAAATCCTGTATGAAATTTATTTATCTTGCAGACACTCATATCGGCGGTTCAGATAGCGAGGGCTACCGGCAGCAGCCGCGTTATCTCTTGCATATTTCAGAATTGATGGAGTGCCTTGCCGGATGGATAGAAAAGCAGAAGAATATAGATTTCATAATTCACGGCGGAGATATGGTTGACAGTTCGAGCGCTGAAAACATAGACGCGGCATTGAAATTCTTCAGACAGTTGCCATGTCCCGTCCATATTGCGTTGGGAAATCACGATCTTACTTCAGATGACGCCGTAGGATATTGGTTGAATAAGGCCCCTGAATATTTTTCCGGAAATTCGGTGAATTTCCCATTCTCACATGATGAAATGGATTTTTATTTTCTGACCTGTCACTGGGGAAAGAAACCGTATTTCTGGGACCCGGCGGAAAAACAAATACCATATTTTTCAGCCTCCCAATTGGAAGCGCTGAGAAAATACGGGACTGTTTCCAAACCGCTGTTTTTAATTGTTCATTCGCCGGTATTGGGACTTCCTTGCGAACAGAGCGGTTTGAAAAATCCGCTGCATTTGCCTGAAGGCGATTTTTCCATGACAATGCGAAAAATAGCAGATGAATTGTCTGTAAAAGCAGTATTAGGCGCGCACAATCATATGAATATGAATGTAGAACTGGACGGAGTGAATTACATTACGGTGTCAGCCTTTACGGAAGCGCCGTTTGAGTTCAAGCTGTTTGAAGTCACTGAAACAAAATTGTCCATGAAGACAATTTCCATGGCCGCTGAAGCCGGCTTCAAAAGTGATTACAATTTTGACAAGACATTTGTGCAGGGGCGTTTGTGCGACCGTTTTTTTGAAAGGGACCTGCGATGAGAATTTTATCTGATTTACACATACATACATCTGCTTCTCCGTGTTGTCATGACAAAGAACAGACTATTGAAAATATAACGGAAGCCACGAAAAACATGGGCTTGAAAAAAATCGGTTTTGCCGATCACGTATGGGTATCGGATATGTACAAGCCGTCCGGATTTTACAACAAACAGTCGGGAGAGGAACATTTAAAGCTTAAAGAGATTGCGCAAAGCCGTGATTGGGGGATTGAAGTGCTGGTCGGATGTGAAGCGGACATGATTGCTCCGGGAAAATTCGGCATTACGGATGATTTCAAAAGGCAAATGGACTATGTGCTTCTGTCCTCCGACCATTTTCACATGAAGGATTTTGTTGAACAGCCGGAGAATTCCGATTCCCGGACACTTGGGCGGCATATGCTCAAATTCTTCATTTCCGCGGCGGAAAGCGGCATGGGGGATATTCTGGCGCATCCATTTTTCCCATATGGTTTCATAGATATGTATGATACAGCGATGGCATCAATATCCGATGCGGAACTCTTTGACGCGTGCGCCGTGGCGGCGGCAAAGAATACAGGCATCGAAATCAATCCCTGTTATTTGCCAAACGCGGCTAAAAACCGCTTTTTCAGCATTGAGACGCCGGTGAGATTCCTTGCAATCGCCAAGGAAGCCGGATGCAAATTTACTTTTGGAAGCGACGCTCACGGAATTAAAGAACTCGAAGCTGTAAAAGACTTCCAATATTTTATTGATGCCCTCGGCCTTCAGGCGAAGGATATTCATGATATGGCAAATATTGCAGATCAAAATTAAAAATTTTAAGGAAGGGATATCAAAATGTTAAAGAAGCTTATAATCGGGTTCCTGTTTTTGTCGGCAATATTTGCCGGGGCTGAAAAAACTCCTGAGGTATTCACTTATAAATTATCAATGGATGACGTTGACAATGTGGAGAAAGCCAGGAGATATTCAGGCGAGCGGCCATCCTTAACAGGTTTTGAAGGCAGTTGGACCGCGGAAAAAAGGCTGCCTTTCAAAGCAGGGCCAGGAGAAGTCAGGGCTTATGTAAGGCATTTTCCTGAAAATGACATCAAGGTTACTATTACCATAGGAAGCCTGTCGGAGGAAGCTGTCATTAAAAAAGACACCCACAGATCCAACTGGACTGAATTGAAGTTCCAGCTTAAGGAAGCCTCGGACGAGATAAAGTTCAAGGCCGAAACCCTTGACGGGAAAAAAGGCAGGATCATATGGTACACCACTATTTTCACCAACGACCCGGAATATAAATATGAAACCTTTTATCAACATGGAGTGAAGCGGGAGAAATTCAGGTATCAGACCCTTAAATATGTCAGGGAAATACCGGCCAACCCTGAAGGCAATTTGCTGCCCAATTCAGGTTTCGAGGAGGGAATAAGATGCTGGGACGTGCAGAAGTACCGCAGCAATGAAATGACAAAACCTTTCCTGCTGAATAAAAAAGCCGCGCATGGAAATTATTCTCTTGACATCGGAAAAGTCAAGATAATATCGCGGCTTTTCGTCCTCAAAGGCATTAAAGATTATGCTTTCAGCATTTACACTGCAGATGAAAATAAGACGCCCGTGACTGTAAGCATTGAGGCTTCAAACGATGGCGTTTTTCAGGAAGTGAAAAAAATTGTTGCCGACAATGCAAAAGCCTCCGATGTCAAGGGATGGAAAAAAAGCGCTTTCAGTTTCAAGACACTGCCGGACGAGGATACAAATGGCCTTTACCGCATTTCTTTCGAGAAACCCGTCGATGCCCCCCTGAAAACACCTCTGCTTGTCGATTCGCTTCAGATAACTGAGGGTAATGGAAAAAGTTATGAACCATGCGGCGGGCTTGAAGCCAACTTCATTCCGCCCAATACTCAATCGATATTTGACTTGAATTCACAGGCAAAAGTTCTTTTCAATCTTCAGAAATCTCCCGACGTGCTTGTGAAAAATTGTTATTTCAATGTATATGATTATTTTGACAGGGAAGTCGGAAAAAAGGAAGAGATTGAAGTAAAGGGCAACTCTTTGCAGAAGGAATTCTGCCTTGACACCGGCCGCTCGGGTTTCTACAGGATACGCACAACGGCAGAATATACCAGGAACGGCAAGCCTTGCACTAAGCAAAGCGACTATTTCTATAATGTCATAAGGCCCGTCGGACCGCGAAATAATCTCCGGGAAAAAAGTCTGCTTGGGGCATACTATACACTGGCCCCCGTCCCCGAATTCGGTTACGGGGAAATCATGAAGAAATTCGGAATCATTGAATTTAATCCGCTGGGGCATCCATTTCCGCGCTGGAAACCTAATCTTTCAAAGGACTCAACTAAAGAAAATATCAGGTACGACTGGACAGACGCGGATATGGAAGTTGGACGTTTTGCGGCTGACGGGATAAAGCCTGTTGCTCAACTGCATGTCAATACAGCCGGCTCCGGTTATGGAGTGCCGGAATTGTGTGTGTACAATGGAAGCGACCCCTCTGAATTCATTGAAGTTAAAGCGCGGCGCGAAGGAAAACCTACAAAAATAAATATGGCTTTATGGCTTGACTACGTTAAGCAATTTGCTGAACATTTCAAAGGTCGCGTGAGTAAATATATAATAGAAGATGAGCCAGTGTATTATTTTTCGCCCGAGGATTATGCGAAATTTTATCTGGCCACATACAAAGCTGTCAAATCTGTAGATCCGCAGATACCCGTATTCTTCGATATGTTTGTCGCAAAAGACATGAAGTTGCTGAACGCCTTGAATAAGGCAACGGATAACCAGGCATATAAATATATGGATGGAATTCATGCTTATCTTGACAGCCAGCACAGCGGCAAAATAAGCAAGACGGCAGCCCGTGAATTCAGGGATTACCTGAAAGAACACAATATACCGCTTGTTACCGCGACATGTTATTCTCCTGCCTACTCGCATGATTTCAAGGAGATGAAAGGAGCTCCGGATTTTTCTGGCGAAAGAGAAAAAGAACTCAAGACAGTCCAGGAACTTCTGGATGGCGTGATTTGGGGCGCTTCAAATTGCCGTTACTTTTATTATGGGGTGTTCCCGGGAAAAAATACCGGGGCGTGCCTCTTTGACGAGGCGGGGCGCATTAAGCCTGTGTTCCATTTCTATGCGGCGGCGAATTATTTATTGGGAGGGCACCAGGGGACGGAATCAATCGATGATTTTGAAGAATTAAGAATCGGGCTTGTAAAAAAAGGGGCCAATGAGGGAATTGGCATTATCTACAGCGTGGACGGAAAAGTTTATGATATTTCAATGAATGCCGATGGCATCGCCGACGTCATGGACAGTTTCGGAAATCCGGTAAAAAATTGGAAAAAAGACGGGAAACTGAATTACCATATTTCTTCATATCCCCTCTATTTAAAAATAAATGATTTAAATGCCGCCGGAAAGGAACTTAAGGCGCTGAAATTCACGGAGAAGCTTCCGATTGTTTTCGGGATGGAGAAACGCTCTTCCGGAGCTATCGGGATCAAATTGTTCATAAAACCTCACAGCTCCATTCCTCTCCATGCGGAAACGACTATAGAAGACCCGTTCAATACGAATAAAGTCTCGGAATTAAAATCTGAGAAGCTCCCGGGAAATACATATCTGGTAAATATGCCTTACAGAGAATCTGTAATGAAGGCCGTTGAAAGAATCCTGCCGCTGAATATTGACACGGAATACGGAACTATTTTTGGAACGTATCCATTGCGTTATACCCCGATATTTCTGTCAGAAAACAGGAAAACTCCCGGGCAGGATTTAAATCTATATGGCAGCAATGCAAATAAAGTTGCTTCCGTTTCCTTTGCGATTGCGGAAAATAACCTGAATGTAACATTTACCGGAACAGTAAACGGAATGAGCTTTAAAAGTTTTTCTTTTACATTTATTCCAATAAATCTTTCAGACGGAGAATTGCTGATGAACAAAAAAACCTGCCTTGAAATAACAACAAACAATAAGAATGGAATTATATCGGGCGGCGAAAAAGGAAAGGACAAAACGGCGGAAACGTCCTTTCCCGTCACTGTCACAAATACGAAACCTTATTCTGTCAGCTTCAGCATACCTCTTGTTAAAATACCTGATTTCACAAGTGCTCCGGGAACAAATTACGCCTGTGACATAAAAGCCGTGTCCCTTCAAAACAAAAATGACGTTGTTTATACAAATAATATATATTTTCCCGACTCGCGAAAAGTGGAATTGATAAATCCTGAACAATGGGCCCGCCTGATGATTGTGGAATGAAAAGACAATAGGCAAATAAGTTTAAAATAATATGGAGGAACATAATGGACTTGTTAAATTTTTACAGTAAAATTCCGGCTTCAAGCGTCAGACCGCTGAGAGCAAAATATTTATTGCCGCTGCTTTTTTCGCTCTTCCTTCTTGGAGATAATTCTGTTCGGGCGGACAAAGAAAACAGTCTTTTTAAAAACAAAATAACAGAAGTTCCCCGTGAGCCGGTGAATATAATTGTGGAAGCTGAAGATTTTGACAATCTCAAAGTATATCCGGATTTTCATCGTGAAAAAGGACAGGGGTTTTATGTGAAAGAACATACCCATGCCTCGGGAAGGGCATTTGCCGTCTGCGATTCGGAGAGCGAAGCGGCAAGAATGCTTAAAGTCTTCGACCGCAATTTTCCTCCAGGAAATTATCTCATAGGCGCACAGATCGTGCTTACCCGCTGGACTAAAAACAGGAGAACTGATTACGGCGCGCCATCAGGCAATATCGTAAGGATTGAACTTGGAAAGGCCGATAAAACTGGTTTCACCCCCGTTGCGATTTTAAAGCTGTATCCTTTTTTCGGGAGCGGCTACAGTTTTATTCCCTGTCTGAAAAGCAGCAGCACTGCATATATTGAAAATACGGCAAACGGTTTTGTAAAAGAAAAAAACAGCATCGTCCTGGAAGACCCTGTCGTCAAAGCAAACTCGGACTGGAATGCATTAAGGATCACTGCGGAGGAGATAGCCTCGGGCGGCATTGGCGATGTCCCTGAATTCAGTCTGCCATACATAATTATAGATAAAGTGAAGATAAGCAACGAACCGGGATATGAGTGGAAAAAAGGATTGAAGAGCAAGTATGACCTCACCCTGGCATCCGAAAAGAAAGAAGGAAAAATAACGGCGGCTTCAACGCCGGAAAAGAAAAATGCGGATGAAAACAGAAAAAAATATAAAGGCAATCTTGTGACTGACGGCAGTTTTGAAGCGGGAGGAAGGCCTTACTGGAATCCGGGAATGGATGGAGAGGACGATTTTACTTTTGACGTCGGAGACATAATAGAAGGAGATGCCCCTCATGGCAAAAGATACGCCAGGATGCAAGCTGTTCAGGCAGGCGCTTACCCGGATGATTATAAGGGCGCAAAGAAATATCGTGCCGGTATTGGAAGTAAATATTTCGAGATTCCTATTGAAGGCTGCGATATCAGTTTTCAGGCAAGAGCATATAAGCCCGATACAAAATTGTCTTTGAAAATCGTCAAGTGGTCCGGTTCACCGCTTAAAGGAAAAAGAGAACAGATCGCAGTGAAAGAATTCAAAATTGGCAATGAATGGAAAAAGTATGATTACGAGTTCAGATCGGGAAAGCCTGAAGAAATCGCTTTGCTTTTCGCGCTTGAAAGCGAAGAGCCCGGAGCCACTCTGGAGCTTGATGCAGTCCAGGCTTATGTCCCGGCTGAAAAAGCCCATCCTTTATACATGGAAGGGGAAGGTGCTTCCGTTCTGGTAGCGGTACTGGCACCGTATTCGGCTTTCCATGACAATGAAAATATAAAATTCGAAGCCGTGCTCGTTAATGACACGGAAACGCAAAAAGAATTCAAGCTTAAGTATACAGTTAAAGATGTCGCAGGGAATACATATGGTTCGGGAGACCTCAAAATATCGGGAGGCAAAGGCGTAAGCAGAAAAAGTTTCGAGTTTGATAATTTTAACGGATATGGAAATTTCATGCTCACAGCAAAAACAGACGATGGAAAAATATTGAACGTGCCCTTCAGCAGAATCCAGAATCCTGCGGCCATGGAAAAAGCTTCAAAACATCCGGTTTATCTGGGGGCATTGGGCAGGAACATCAGGGAGCGTTCAGGAAAAATGTTAAGGCATTATGGGTATGAGTTTGTCACTACGCTGAATGATGTTGTAATCAAGGCTGACCAGACGTGCCGAGGATATCATGACCATGCCCTTTACAGAAACGAAGTCGAGAAAAATATCAATTCAGGTTTGAAATGGATACCATGGATATTTCCTGTTCAGCTTCCTCCTTATGATGTTCCGGTCTATTCGGACACGCCGGCGGCAAATGGCGGAAAACCGTGGATGTCCCCCGAATTCGGCGCATGGTATGTTCAGTCCGTTCTCGAGAATTACAAAGGGCTTTATTACAATATGATAATCCTTACCGATGAACTTACTAATAACATGTCTGCCAGGTCTGCCCTTCCTTATCTTCTCGCGACATACAAAGCCGTAAAAGAAAAATATCCGGATGTCGAAGTCATGAATTCCTTCGAGTTCCTGCCCGCGGAGGCATATAAAAAGGAAATCGGAAAAGTGAAGGGCAAAATTACCGATACCTACGGAGGAAGCCGTTACAACACCGGGAAATGGTGGTATGTCCGGGAAAACAGGTTCAACAAAGAAAACAATCTGCCGTTTTTCATAGATGGGGTTGGCTGGTACTACAATTGCGCTGACATCCAGCAGTTCGATAAAACCGGAAATCCCCTCAGCGCGGCAAAATACTATGATTATTTCAATGAACAGGCATGGGATTTGGCAGTCATCACGTCAATATACCGTCCGGTCAGATATTCCGTATATGTCGGTAAATACGGGATGTATGCCACCGATCCTTTTAACCAGTTTTCCATTTATGACGGGCGTCCTACTTTCGCCGCCGCCCAATGGATAATTCTTGAGCAGTTCATGCGCGAGGCGGAGGCGGGAGGTCTCCTTTTTCCCGACAGGGCCAGCAATATCGAAGTATGTTATTTTACTATAAAAGATATGACATGGGTTGTTCTTCATGCTCCGGCCCCCGCGCTGCTGAAAGAGCTGAAGCTTGGTATTGATCCGAAAGAACTGACTGTTCTTGACTTTCACCTGGCGCCTCTCAACCCTGAAAAAATCATCATGAAAAGAGGTCAGACCCTTTTCATAGGAAGCAAAAACAGGAAGCTTCTCGAGGCCGTAAAAAAAATGCAGGTTATTGATCTGCTTGAAACGCGTTTCATTATCGCTCGGAAAAATGATCAGACCGAGTGCATCGGCTTTATAAAGAATAACACTGCTGAAACGCTTTCCGGAAAACTTACAATGTATAAGGATATGCTTTATAAAAAATCCCCTGAAATATTTGATTTTAACGTCAAGCCGGGCGAATGGAAAATCTTTACCAGCATACAGGACAAAGGTGTTTTTGACGGCAGGGCCATAAGCAACTATCCCGTTTACGCGCAGCTTGAGATAAATGATTTTTTCTCCACTGCCGTTGAGGAGAAGACAGACGAACTCCTTGTCAATACGGCAGAGGGAAATTACATGAAGTCAGGAGATTTTTTCTGGCTCCATTATGCGGAGCCGGAGAAAAGCGGGAAATTTGATTTGACGCTCCTGGAGCAATGGGAGAAACTCCAGTCTCCGGCGTCAGTTTACGTCAACTGGGGCTTGAACGGCTCATATCAAAGGTGCCAGATCAGATGCGGCGGAGAAAATACCGACCCCAATATGCAGCTCGACGGATCAATGGAACATGATTATATGTCGAGGCATTTCATCCGCTATGATGACAAATATTTCTATGTCGGCGGTATTATCGAGGACGAGTTGATTATTCCCGAAAAAACGGATATCCCGGGTGATTGGAATGAAAGCGTTGAATATGTTTTTCAGCCGGACCTTATGAAAAACATCGGAAACAGAGAATCAAAGAACCTCTTCAAATTGAAAGTAGTCTTTATTAAAAATGATAAAGCCGATGCGGAATTTTTATTGCCCGACGGAAATAAAATTAAGGTCGAAACCGTTTCCAGGGCGGAAAAATTCCAGAGGCGTTATATTGCAAGAATTCCACTTGAGCGCTCAGGTTTTGGAGTAAAGAAAGGAGAGACTTTCGGGTTTGATATCAGTTGCCGGGACAGCGACAGCAAGGACGGAAAACTTGAAGCTGAATATGATTGGTCCGGAGCCTCTTTTGCAAAAGACGATGTTTTCGGTTACGGACAATTGATATTTAAATAGGGCCATGAACGTATAAAATTGTAAAACAGGACTTGCATTGACTATGGGCATTGAAACAGAACAGAACATTGAGAAGAAAATCATGGAGACAGGATACTGCGATTTTCATTTTCATTGGGAAAAAGATGAATGGTACCCTGACGGTTCTTTCAGAAACACAGGACGTGCCATCCGGAATCCGATTGAATTGCTGTTTCAGGATTATGCGGGTAATTTATTTGTGAGAGCGGAAAGTTTTCCTTACAAAAACAAGTGGGAATTCCTGTCCGTATGCGTTGAAAACGAAATGGCCGCTTATGAGTTGGCGCAACCGTATTTTAAAAAGTTTTCAGGCGAGAAATCTTTAGAAACGCTTGTGGATGGATTTAAAATACTTTACGAGATGCCGGAGCTGGACATGTCCGACAGAAAACAATATGTGGAACTTTCGCTGAGAGTGAAGGCCGCATACAAGGATGGAATTCTGAAACATCTGCCTGGCGCATACAGGAAGGCCGGAATTGTGAGAAGCATAAATATCTGGACCAGCAGATATGCCCGTGAACACTTTGATAATTTGACAGAAGAAAATAAACAACTTGAACTTAAGTTTCTTCCCGCGACTTTCAGATTTGATTATGCGCTGGTCCTCCCTTTCAGGTATCGACGCGATTTCGCTATCGCCAAATGGTTTCTGGAATTTGTGCAGGACATTAATGGACTGCCGGTCATTCCGCTCAGAAAACCATGGGAAATGTCTCAAATTCACATAAGAGAAATTAACAGATATCTGAAAAGCATATCTTTTGACGAATATCTTGTTTTTCTCGATAAAGCTTTTGATTATTTCGCATCCAGAGGAGTATCCCAGATGAAGAGCGCCTGCTGTTTCGCGAGGACTGTCGAATTCAGAGAGCGGGAAGAAAAAGATGCAAGAAAGGCTTTCAATAAATTGCAGTCTGAATTTCTGGATTCTCAGGATATGGATTTTGAAGAGACGCTTCGGGTTTTTGAAGATTTCATTTTTTTCAGATGCATAAACATGGCCAGAGACCGTAAATGGCAGACAATCCAAATTCACACCGGACATAAAGGCAAAGATATTGAAACATCACGGCCGGCCCTCCTTGAAGAGGTGATTGCCAAAAATCCCGATATGAACTTCATTCTCCTCCACGGAGGTAAACATTATTATAATGAGGTCCTTGATTTATGCGCCAGATATAAAAACGCAATTGCCGATTTTACCTGGATACCGCTGCTTGAACCTGAACTCGGCAGAAAAATGGCAAAAGCATTCATTTCTGAATTTCCATACAGAACTGTCGCCGGCCTGGATATGGCTAATATCGAAGGCAGCGCGGGCATGGCGCATTCCAACAAAAAGCTTATAGCCGAAATATTAAATGAACTTCTGAAGGAAAAAAAGATATCCTCTATGGATGAAGCTTATGCGATAGGTAAAAGCGTTATTAACGCTAAACCCAAAGAGCTTTTCCCGTTAAGTTTTTGACATTTTAAAAGAAAAAATTCAATGTACCAAGCAATATAAATTTGAGGTTTTAAATGATTACGCAACAGAGAAATGACTGGTGGAAAAATGAAGGAATCTATCTTGCCGGAGGATGGCACCCGTTAGCCGGAAGATTAAGGGCCGGAAACGCTCTGGACAATGAAGAGGAATTATATGAATGGGAATACAGCGAAGAGCGGATTGCCAGACTGAAACTGCTCGGAATAAATTTGATAGTCGGACAGTTCGACCGTGGATTAAGCGACACTGATCAGAAAGAAGAACAGGAAAAAGCCAGGCAGTTGGCAGAATTATGCCATAAGCATAACATGAAACACGGGGTATATCTTGCAAACACCGTTTATTTTGAATCCATGCTGAAAGATTATCCGGACTGTGAAGACTGGGTTGTGCATACGCATGACAACAGATTTGTCCATTACGGAGGGGAACAATCATGGCGATGGGTTGCATGTTTCAATTCCCCCGGCTGGCGCGAACACATGAAAAAGCAAATAGAAAAAGCCGTTAATTATGTGAAAACGGATTTATTGCATTTTGATAATTTGGCGGTATGGCCGGAGCCGGACAGCTGTCACTGCCGGTACTGCCAGGAAAAATTCAGGGAATTCCTGCGGCTGCGGTATCCGTCGGAAAACGAACAGAAAAAACGTTTCGGTTTTGGTGGCTTTGAAACATTCAGGGCCCCTAACTTCTATCTCCGTTTCCTTAATCCATGGGAACTGGAAAGAATAAAAAATCCCCTGATGCAGGAATGGATCGAGTTCCGCTGCGACACAGTGACTGATTATATTAAGGAATTATCTGAATACGCCAAAAAAGTGAATCCATGCATAGCCATAGATTCCAACGGCCAGTCGGTGTGGGGCGTGAACCAGGCTTTCACTCACGGCATCAATTCAACGGCGCAGGCTAAATATGTAGATATAGTGTGGGAAGAAAATCCTGATTTGCGTCCCGATACCGATATTGACGCAATACCGAGGGTGACTCATAAGATGCGCGGAATGAACCTCATGAGACGCTTGGGAAAAAGTGTTATTACGGCCTTTAAAACTGATGAGGAAATGAGCTTTAACCTGACATTCTCTGGCAATCCCGGAATCTATTCCAGATGGGGATACGCAGAACCCAGGAAAAATGCTCTGGAGGAGCCGGGCCCCGGCATACAGGAATTATCAGATTTCTTCAACTGCCATAAAAATATTTATTGCGGTGTAAAGCCTTTAGCCCGCATTGCGGTATGGCGAAATCAGAGGTCATTGGCCCTTGTTAATTACGATTCTCATATTTCAGCGTGTGTGATGGAGCATATTCTTTTCAAGCGCCGCATTCCTTTCAGTATTGTCCAGGATGAATTTATAACAGAAGAAGGATTAAAAGATTTTGATCTCCTGATACTGCCTGATGCGGAATATATTTCCGAGACTCAGCTTTCTGTCATTTTTTCGTTTGTTAAAAATGGCGCTGCCCTTCTTGTTACTGAAAAGTCAGGAGCTTTCAATGTTGATTTCAGAAAACGCTGCAATCCTGCTTTCGCTGAACTTTTCGGCGGAAGTTTTTCAGGCAGTTCCGACTCCACTGAGGAAACGGCGAACTACGACCCTAATAAACAATTCTCCACGGCGCAGAAAAATGGAGAGAACATTACCTCAACGTACGGAAAGGGAAAATGTGCATATATCGGAAAAATCGATTATAAATACAAGCCGGGAGTCTTCCAGTCGAAACATAATGTCCATTACAACTCGATAGACAGCCGCTATTGGAAAGACCCATATAATGCGGACGAAATTGTCGGCATGATAGAATGGCTGAAAACCGATCTCGAACCCGTAAAAATATACGGGCATCCGGAAGTCAGACATGACTGGGTCCTGTTTTCTGACAATTCTCAGGGCTGTCTGCTTATGCGCTGCGGAGAATTAAAGGGAGGAGTTGACATGAATTTTTCCATATTAAGCGGTCATATCCCGAAAAATTCATTGCTTTATTTACCGGAAAAAAAAGAACCTGTCAAGCTTTCCTGGCAAAAAAATAATTGTCGACATGAAACAATTTTGAAATCCATAATGCGCCATGCAATTATAAAATATGAAATATAATTTGTAGTCTCCAAATATTGGCTTCCAGAAACTGAAGGATTGATTTGAACAATCCATCCTTCAGTCAACTATTCGTCAAATTTACGATTTTAGTAAAAAGTGGACTTGGGTTTGTTCTTGATGAATGCCAGAGCATCCATGATTTTCGAACTTGTATTATTATTATGTGATACTCTCAAACTCAAAAAAATACCGTTTCTATCTTGTGTGTGTGACCGCAATAAATTATGACACCCTTTAGGAATTAGGGATACTGTTGACCTGTGAGTTTAAGCGTTTTAAAATATTAAACTAATAGAGTATACTTTCTCTAATATTATTACTATCCGTTCTCCAATACTTCCTTTCCGACATCCGATAAGCTCATGCGCTGAAATATGGTCTTGAAATCTTTTGGCAGAGATTTCCGACTCCAGCCCGTAATCCTGAAAAACTCTCTCATAATACCATCATTCAGGCCATAGCGTTTATTTATGTTTAAATGCCTGTTTATAAAGTTTTCTTTGAATTGTTCAGTCGTTGGTGGCTGAATGTTTGCATTCCACGGAAGCCATTCAAAAATTTGCGATTCATGACAGAGCGCCATGGGAACTTTTTTCTTATCGTAAACTTCGCTCACATCTATGCAGAAATGCCACTCGTTTTCTCTGGCATACATGTCATCCACATTTATTATGAGAGGGAAATCCACCCGTTCAGCCACCGCATCACCTGTCACCGGATAAGCATGAGGAACTGTCAGCTGATACCCCAGCATCCTTACCGCCACCGCCGTATTGTAATGGTCAACATGAATGCCTGCCAGAGGATTGTTTATTACAGGAGGGCAGAATATGTAATCGGGACGGAATTTTCTTATCGCGTTCCACAAACCGCCGAGAGCGTTTCTATCCGGGAAGAACTGCGCTTCGACATGATTTCCGTCCAGGCATTTGAGACACTCATATTCAGCGCCGATTGTTTCCGCGCTTCTGCGGGCCTCTGCATCTCTCCTCCTGAATGTCTCTTCAGTGTTCATCTGATGATGCCCCGAAGCCCCGCGGGTGGTGGTCAATATTTTAATTCTGACCTTATCCCCGTAATGTTTTCTCATGAGGGCAAACGTGCCAGCCGCAGTAAATTCAAAATCATCCTGATGCGCCATTATGGACATCAGTCTTATTTCCTGAACAACATCCATTTTTCACCTATTTGTTTTCTTCTTTGAACATCTGATGAATAGCCCTGATGCGTTTGAGATATTCAATGCTCTGTTTTACACCGATAGTTTCCGGGACAATTGCGGACGCTTCATATTCCAGGGAACAGAATCCCTGATAATTATTTTCTTCAAGCAATGCCGCAAACTGTCTGAGCGGTACTTTACCCATTCCCGCGACATAACCTTCCATTCTGCGCAGGTTTGACGTGATTGCTGGGCCCGTGTCTTTCACATGGACATGAACAACATGTTTTTTAAGTCGTTCATATGCGCGCAGAGGATTTTCCGGCTCATCCATTGCATTCCCCATGAAATTAGCACAGTCGAACATCACTTTTACCCAGGGAGAATTAAAATGCTTTATGATAGCTTCCACTTCATATGAATGCCCCGGAAGCCTTCCATGGTTTTCTAGCGCCAGTACCACCTTGTAACGCGCCGCTTCCTCAACGCATTTTTCCAGTCCCTCCATAACTAACTTTAGACCATTCCAATGATCAATTGCGGCTTCCCCGCCAAAATCATAATGATGACCGCCGAAAACACGAAGCATGGGCGCTCCAAGTTCAGCGGCTTCAGCAATTGCCGACTTTACTTTTTCAACAGTAGTTTTTCTGTCTTCTTCTTTCAGTTTAGCAAAATTATTTGCTGTGGCACAAGCGGCAAGTTTGAGCCCGTATTTCTCAAGCAAACCCGGAATTTTCCTGATTTCATTTTTCTTATCTTTCCAGAACCACGGATAATAATTCGAATCGAGCAAGTCAATGCCGTCAATCTCCAGTTCGGCGCAGAATTGCATGAATTTTTCAATGTCCATTTCTCCTGAACGGAACATTCTGGAAACACTTATAGGGGTGATTGCGATTTTCATGGTTTTTACCTTTCTATATTTTAATTTTTCCGTTTCTCAATTTTTCTAATAATTCATCATATTTCTTTCTATCAATGGGAAGTATTATTTCACGTTTTTCGATTGAAGACATAAGCATCGCGTTTGCCCATTCCAGCGAATGTATTCCCTCATCGCCAGGAGCAAGCATACCGCTGTTTTCACTGTCATTGATGATTGCATCGAAGAAATCTTGAAATACTATTTTATGTCCTCTGGGCAAATCAGGAACTTCAATTTCCGTTTTTTAAAATGCAACATCCAGCATAGTATTCTCATTTTCATAAATAGTTTTTTCAATCTCTTCTTCCAATTCAAGGAAAGTGAAAACTTTAGCCATTCGCCCATCCCTGATCAATGTTCCTTTACTCCCTACAATTTCCACTCTGTCGAAACCGGGAGCTTCGCCTGTGGTTGAATAAAACCTGATGGGAAATCCGGATCTAGTTCTGATATTTGCAGTAACTTCATCTTCTGTCTCAATATTGTGGAACCTTTTTGACACTTCTGCTGATACCGCTTCTGCCGGACCAAACCACCAGTAAAGAAGATCAAGATTATGCGGCGCCTGATTTAAAAGAAGTCCCGCCCCTTCGCCTTTCCAGGTTCCTCTCCAAGTCTGTTCATCATAGTATCTCTGTGTTCTGAGCCATTTTGTACAGACCATATCAACTCTTCTGATATCACCCAGTTTTCCCTGTAGCAGAAAATCCTTTATAGCTATGTTTACAGAGGTAGTGCGCATTGAATACATAGTGGAAAATTTAAGTGAAGTCTTCTTCCATTCCCTTATCATTTCATCGGCGGCTGAAACCGTTATTGCTATCGGTTTATCGCTTAGAACGTGCAGGCCTTTTCTGAAAGCATAGATACTGATTTCAGGATGAAACGGATGTGGTGTAACAACAACAACAGCTTTGCAGAGATCTGAGTCTATCAATTTACCGTATGAAGAAAAACGCTGCATTTTTTCACTCAGAAGCCCTTTTCCTTCCGCTTCTTTAAACCGTTTCTCATCTGTATCACATACGGCAACGACTTCACAGTTAGGAACATCATTCAGGAGGGTTTTGATATGCCCCTGTCCCATAGTTCCCAAACCAATAATTCCGACTTGAACCCTTTCATTCATTTTTGCTTTTTCCCTAGTTGATATTTACTATTTTTTAATAAATTTGAAAGCAGCTTCCGCAGTTTTGCCCGTAGCTAATTCCTTTGCTTTTATTATCCATGTTCCGGGTCCATCGTTTTTCGCCAGATCAAGATTTATTTCCTGAATGCCGTCCTTTGCTCCATAATAACCACTGAACTCGGCCTCTTTCCCTTTCGGGTCGATAATTTTTATTTCCATCGGCACAACGGCATCCAACGGTTGAAGTTTTTTATCCGTAACTTTTGCAGATATGCGGACTTTCTGTTCGTCCTCCTTGCGAGGTGCGACATCAATAATAATTTTCTCCAATGGCCTGGATGAAACCATATAAAGCCGTCCACCGCCGGGCGCAAGATCAGCGTTCCATTTTATCCCGTTCTCTGTAGATTTCGTCAGTATCTCACGGTTTTCGGTCAGGTCATAGACACAGACGTTTTTGCGTTTCAGAAATAATTCGGCAGTATTAGGGAGTCCTTTCTCCATAACTTTGCGATGATGTCCGACATAGTCTCCATAAGTACGTTTATCATTGATCGCAAAAATGTAATCGGTGTCTTTATATGCACGTCTGTACACTATTACATCAGAGTCAGATGAATCCAGGGACGGAGTATAGACTTCTTTCAATTCATCTCTGAGTTTTGATGCCATATTCTGTAATTCAGTCTTGGATTTGTCAGGAGGCCCATTGCGGGTAAATTTGCGAAGAAGTATATCAGACTTCAGCGCAGGTGCCAGATTCTGGTCCGCTACTATTATTCCGCCTTTACGCTGGAACTCACGGATTTTTTCAAAAACACTAACTGGAAGCACTGAGCAATTCGGCGTTAACAGCACCTTGACACCATCCAAACCATCGCGTACAATAGTTTCCTCGTAGATTACCTCAGGCTGCAAACGCGCCCATTGCAACATCAGGTGAGCATCGCCAGTCCACCCGCGTGCCCACCCCCAGGTAGCTTCTTCACCGAAGACACTGGAAGTAAAGCTCTCAAGAATAGCTACATCGGGGCGTATGCCCGGCACTTGCAATAGTGTCGGCCCCAATGGAGCTAGCGTTTTATGTAACAATTCCGAAAGTACCTTAAGCGTTTCAGGATTCGTCAGGCGCTGACTTTTTCCTTCTCCAAACAAAACTCCTGTGCCGAAATACATTATCCCTTGTACTGGTCTGGATATTTTTAACCAGAAAGCTTCCCGCAAATGATCAGGAGCTGTTGTTATGAATGTTGCATCAGGTTCTTTCTTTTCCCATTCCGCACGGTACTTTTCTTTTGCAGGTAATGTTGGAGCAGTCTGCTTTCTATACCATATGACCTGGGTCATTTTCATTACTTTCTGTCCGGGCTTTCCTTTTGCCATGGCAAAAAGTTCATCTACCGCAAGAGCCATTCTAAGAGGATCAGGATAAGTATATGTCCAGTGCGATATGGCATCGACATCTCCGCCGCTTCCCCATGTCGGAGGGACGCGCCCTGCCGGATCATTGAAGGTCCAGAAATCCGGCCTGCCGGATGTCTTTAATCCTTCATGGACTTTAGAATTCAAAATGTTCCATGCATCGCCCTCTTTCCAAAACCACTTATAGAATTTCAGAATGGTATTGTCATCTGGAACAATGCCATTCACAGGAACATATTTTTGTTTTAATGCCGCAGACAAACCTCTTTTTGAGGAAACTTCCGCCGGGAAATCCTCTCCGGAATAAGTGATATAAGCATCCCTGTCATGTTTATGGAAACAGATTTCCGACGTGTCACGTACTTCTGTATTAATGTTTACCGCCTGAAACGCCGGATGTTTTCCATAGCTCATTGCAATTGAAGCTCCGACATTATAAAAATAATTCTGGATTTCCGGGAAATTACCACAGAGACCGCACCTTCTGTATGTTCCGCCGTTTCTGTCTATTCTCTGATACTTCATTTTCAGGTTTTCAGAAGCGCTGATGCATTCACCAGGAAGCATATTTATCATGCATCTAATTCCGGATGACATGGCATCATCCATTTTTTTCAGTAGATTATTGCTTTGGAGTCCGAGAGGTTTTCCTTTTTTCCATATATTTTCATAGTTTCTGGAAAGGGGAAGGCCGGCATGGGTAAAGCCGATGCCCTTTATTTTATCAAGACTGGAAACACTCCATAGTATTACGGGAAATTCATCTTTATTCTGCCTTGGCACGATAATAATGATAAGCGTAATCTCTTTATCAAACTGAAGATTTTCCAGCATCCCCGTGAAATGCAGGCCTGTATCATATTTGCCCGGTTTTAATGTTGTATCTATTGGTATTTTTACGGATATACTGCTCTGCGGTGAAATATCCGGGATCGCAATTTTATCTCTCAATATATTATCTGCTGAATTTATGCGGGCAGAAACAGCAGACAGAGTTTTTTCTCCTGAATTCCTGATAGAGAGACAGAGTCCGGCATCCGGTTCCATTCTCTGAAAGACAGTCCGCCCGCTTTCCACGATACTTATTATTTCTTTTTCCTGTCCTGGTTCCGTCCCGAATGCAGATGCTATCAACAGTGTAAATATAAAATATGTGGATATTATTCTGAAACTTATCATAACTTTTTCCTTTTTTATCTAAATTTCAACGCATCTATATATACGGGTTTCCATATTCCCCCGCCGACTTCTGTATTGAGCACGCGAACTGTCAACTGGTTTTTCTCGCCCCATTTTAATTCATTGGTAACATCCAGAGAAAATTCTTTGTTGTATCCCTCAGGACCGATATCGTGATGCCCGGCATACTTGCCGTTGATCCAGACCCAGGCGCTTTCATCCACCGCGCCGAAACGGAGTTCAACCGCCGTAAAATCAGGCTTAGACGGCAGGGTAAAGGAAAGACGCTGCCATGCTATGCCTATATGCGCATCCTTCCATAGTCCTATCGATATATCCTTCCATTTTGAGTCATTCAGATTAGGTTTGAACCATTGCCTCACGTGCCCGTCCAATTTTGTGTCAACTTTGAATTTCCATCCTTTAACAGGCAATTCTATGCTTTGTTCAAGTTTAATCCGGGCAGTGTGATCCGCCATATCAGGGCGGTCCTTCAGCAGGACAACTTCTTTCTGAAACGGCCATAAAGCCGCCGTTACGGGCGCGCGCACATCCATGCATTCATCTTTCTGCGCCTGCTGCATGAGTTTTTTTATTTCTTCCGTTCGCGGTTTAATTACAATAAGTTTTTTTACGGCATCTTCCCTTATGGTCACATCTTTGTCTGCAAGTGATTTTTCCAGATATTGCGTTGACTTATCGGCGCCCGCTTTCGTCAGTTCAAGAAGCGCAATCCTTCTTACAAGCGCATCTTCATTATCCGTTGCCTTGATTAATGCGCCAATGGCTGGTTCACCCATATCAGCCAAGGCACGGACAGCGGCACGGCGCGTAAGAGTGCTCTTATCGTTCAAAGCTTTTTCAAGTTCCGGAATACCAGCAGTTCCCTGTCTGTAAAGGTTCATAATCTGAAGACGGTGCTCATCTATGTTTTTACCATCTTCCGCCAATAATTCTCTGTGCCACGAAAATACACTTCCAGCCAACAAAAAAAACATTGCAGTAAATTTTATTTTATTTCTGTCTTCTAATATTCTCATAACTTCAATATTTCCTTATTTAAATTTTCATTCATATCCTGAGAAAGAATCAAAACCACTCCTGAGTATTGAGGAGCCATTACCTATATCTTCGCGTTTCATGCCATTTACGTGCATATCGCCGAAAAGAATGTTCGCACTTTTGATATGATTAGACCTTATACAGTATCCATCATATGCAGTATTTCCCGAAAACCATCCCATTGAAACTGAATAATTACTGTCGTACCCGTTATCGGCCACCAATATGACCTGGCTTGGCTTCTGCATCATCTCAACCGAATGATTTTTGTAAGTATCCGTTTGTGTTCTTACCCCGAAGAACCACCGGTTGCAGGCATAATCGGCATAAGAGAAAAGTGTTTTATCTGATATATTCTGATTGGGACACAGCATATTTTTCCCATAGCGTTCGTTCTTTGTCGCCAAACTGGCTATTCTGACTCCATAATCAAGTATAGAGTATGGTCCGAAGATGCCTAGAAGTTCATACCACGGACGAATAGATCCGTTTCCAGTTGCTGCGCTTACATAAGGAGTACCGCTCCACATTAGTTTTTCATTGTAATCAGAAACATATCCGGTCATGGCAATACCAATCTGTTTGAGATTTCCCTTGCAAAGAATAGATTGGCTCATGCTCTTTGCGTTCTTCAAAGCCGGCAATAAAAGTCCGGCAAGGATTAATATTATTGTTATTACAATCATAAGCTCTACCAATGTAAAAAACCTATATTTTATTATTTCAAAAGGACATTCCGGATATTTAAAATTTCTGATATCTCTGTTTTTCATAAGATTTTTTCCTACGTCTTTTATTTGCGCAATAAAAATAATTTTTTCAAAGAATTCTTAAGTCCTGTCCTTTTTTAGGTTTATCAACGATTTTTTCAACAATTGTGCCACTGACCCTCTTCCATCCATTTTTTTCATAAGTGTCTGCGATGTCTGTTGTCTGGAATTCAATTTTTACTTTTGCGGGAAAACTGATTTTATACGGTTTCATTGTTTTTATTTTACTCAAGGCTTTTTTAACACCCCTCCCTATCATCAATTGTGCAGCGGAGGGAGGTATTATTTTGGCGCAGGTGCGTGAATATCCTTCTTTCACGGCGACAGTTTCAATATGCGGCAATAGCTCCTTTGCCTCTTTGCATACTGCAAGATCGCCGGTAACTAAAATAACCGGTATATTTCTATGTCCGGCGAGAATTGCGCTCTGTCCAAGTTCTCCCATTTTTATATCATTGATCCAATAGTTATACCATGTTTTCGATGATTGTGTATGGTCTAAAACACCATTTTCGGTTCCCGCCATTGCATGATATCCCAGAAGGATAACTCCATCAAAATCGTCAGTCATTCCCTCAAAAGATTTCTTCCTGTTGGTCCCGATGACATATTCCCCCTCAGGATGCAAATCCTCTACTATGAAATTATATCCGCCAGCATGACCATCCATAACAACGACCTTTTCAACTCCGGCTTCTCTGCATGCCGCAACAACAGTATTGACTTCATTGGTCAGCAACCTTCTTGCCCTTTCATATTCAGGGCCTTTATTATCCCTGCCCGTCTGTTCAAAATTCACTATCCCTGAAATTCCTTCCAGATCAGCACTAACATAAATCTTCATAATTTTCCCCACTTGAAACACCTTTTCACTCAAAACCTTCTTTGAAGTATGATGAACCGTTGCCAATATCATTTATTTTTTTACTGGACACATGCCCGTCGAGATAGCATAAATTGCCTGTTCCGGCAACATGCCTGAATGAAACATTGAAACCATATATGACTCTAAAAGTATCCTTGTTTATGTTATCTGCATAATGGGCGGCGATAGAAGGGCTTTTAATTGTACTGACTTTTCTCAAGAGGTCATAGTCCCCTGTCAATCTCGAATTTATGCCATAATGTGTGTAATAGAAAAATTCGCCAGTATTGGGCCCGACAGCAACATTTTCAGAGGGACATTTGAAATATGATTTGCGACGGCTAATATAGTTACCAACATGTTCAAACCAATAAATAGTGCCGCCGCCGCCGCTGTACATACTTCCGCTGGGCAGCCAGTCATTGTAATCCTGTACGTACATCTGGGTACCCGTTGAAATCTGCTTGAGTATGTTGGTACATGCGATTCTTTGAGTTACGCTTCTGGCCTTGCTGAGGGATGGCAGTAAAACACTTGCCAGTATCATTATGATTGCTATTACAATGAGGAGTTCGAGCAGGGTAAAATTCCTATATTTCATTGCCATATGAGGGTGTTCTGGATTGAAAACTTTTTGACATTGTGTAATTCTCAAGTTACTGTTTTCCATAAGTTTTTCTCCAGGCATTTTATTGCATTATATCCTGAGCGTAGGATAGTTCTGTCATGAATTCTTCATCCGTACCAGGGCGCATATTTTTCTCAGTGGAGCCGCGTTTGATAATTGACGAATGGAAGCGGGTATCTTTGTAAAAAGGATCGTCTGAAGTGAAAATACGGGAAATTTCCCGGCCTATGTCCGCCCATGAAAAATCAAACGCGCTTACAGCAGGAGTTAAATTAACGTATTCAGGCATATCCCTGAAGGCAATTACAGCGACATCATCAGGTACTTTCAGTCCGATTTTAGCGAGCGCTGAATATGTGGCGCCGACAATATTCGGATTACATAAAATCAGAGAATCGAATTTCGTTTTTCTGAAGAGTTCATATACCGTATCACTCATATTGCCTTCAGATTGCTCTGGAGTAATTTCATGAAAGAAATCATTTTTGAAAACCATATCGTAATTTTCATAAGCCGTTATAAAACCTTTTCTGAAGGGATGCTCAGGTTGTTCAGGGCAACGCTTTATTGCGGCAATCCGCCGTCTTCCGAGACGATAGAGATATTCCACGGTTTTCTGTATCCCGGCAAAACGGTCTATCGTAATAAACGACCAGGAAGCATCTCTGATAAGATCATACATTTTCTGCTGCTCCTGTTCATACTGTGCAACGAGAAGAAGCCCTTTGACTCCGCGTTCCACGAGAAAGGGGAAAATTCTATTATACCATAAAGCACTTGCAAAGACATTTGCACCGGCGGGAATTTGCTCCAAGGTTGCCCAGTCTATGGCGGATGGTGTTTTGGTTATGCTCCGGACATTTTGTTTTGAAACAGGAACTAATTGAGGCAATACCCTGGGTGACGGAGCGGATGTTATCCCGTAAAGGATACGATTGAGCATGACACTTGATTCATGTGAAGACGCAATATGCGATGCGTGTGGAACAAGAAAATAAACTGTATTGCTTCTGGAAGTTTTATTTTCCCTGACGAAAGTACCGGAACCCTGCCTGCGCTCCACGAAGCCTTCAATTTCCAGCGTATCAAACGCCCTCTGGGCCGCCTTCGTGCTTACAGAAAAATAAGAAGCCAGTTCGCGGACACTCTTCAATCTGTTTCCGGGCCTCATTTTGCCTGACGCAATTTCTGACTTTACAGCTTCAGCTATCTTATGGGACTTGCCTTTTTCTTTTTTCAAATTCATAAATCCACATCTTTCCCAATTAGGATACTCTTGGATACTGTTTGTATCTTAATGATAACACAAGCGGAGAATTAAGTCAATAGTTTTTCCAAGAAAAAAACAGAATTTTTTTGAAAGTTTCCAATACTCTGTTTTGCGGCGACTGAACAGGCGTCACGGGATATAGGTTACAGCAGTTATTTTCAGATGCTTATCTCAAGAATTATAATTCCATGTGGTGGTATCCGCACACTGAATTTGTTATTATTACAGGCCAGCTCGGTAGCGGGATATTTGCCTTGTATTTTTATTTTATCAGGTTTCTTTGTTATGCTGATTTCCCTTTTCAAATAATGCCTGTCGGTATTTTTAACTGCCAGATGAATTTTATGTTCATCAATTTGTGAACTCATAAGGGTTACTTTGTTATTTTCAGAAATACAGGTACATGAAGTAAGTCCTTTTTCACTGTTATATTCTTCGATTGCAGAGGATATGAATTCCGAAGCGCTTACCCAGAAGAGCTCAAGAACCTCACACCAGGATATATCCTCCTTGAAGCTTAAAGGTACTTTTTCTTCAATAAATTTCCCGGAAAAATACGGGATAATCACGGATTGTCTTTTCATGGATGAATTGATTATGGCACATGCCATATCTCCGCATTTTATAAAAACGGAATTCGATGGAATTTGCTCGGCCTCAAGATTACCAATAAGAATTAGGGGACCGTTTTCATAGGCGAGAATATTTTTCAGTTCGCTGTCAGGCAAAAGATGGGAACATGGTATAAGTAAGGGGCCTTTCAGAAACTCGACATTTTCAATCCTTGCCCCCGTCTGGATTTGAATGCCTCTTTCCATAAGATGAAATGCTGTAAGATGTGAACTCCATGTGCCATTGCGAATATAATCATCAAGTAGTTCATAAAACGCATTGTCAGACCATACAAACGTAAGTTCTCCGCTTTTCCGGGATTTAGCGGCAAAGGACAAATCCCAGCGTGTTTTGAGCCATTCCCATTCTTCAGAAGTTATTCCGTCTCCCAGGCATACCAGAAGACCGTCCACTGCACGGCGCGGTAATTTCTCTTTATCCTGATAATAGATATTGGCAAGAGAATAACAATCCCTTTCCAGTGAAGTCGGAGCATGACTGAGCAGATTGAATTCTTCAACGACATCTTTCACGCCATGCAGAAAGAGCAACTTCATATCAGGAGCAAACGCTTTTATTTCCATAAGCATGGCAAGAAAGTCATGATGCAAATTTCTTTTTATAGATTCATTTATTAAAGATAATCCTTCAGCAACGGTTTCGACCACCATATAATCAACGCCGGTATTTGTTATCCTTCTATAATCAATACCATAACGATACATTGCTTCAAAACATGCTCTGGTCCATGCAGAATTAATCAGCGCTTTCTTCCCATTTTTGTGAAGGGCGTCAACCATTTTTTTCCAGAAGGTTTCCCATCGTGTTACGTTGAAATCTATCCATTCTTTCCTCAGATTGCTCCAAAGCCAGTTCATCCTGTCCTGCAAGGTTCGAACGGTCGGAATTCGAATAATTGAATCACATGTTACTATATCGGGTAACGGTTTTTTATAATAAGCGGCAAACTGTCCCATCATGTCATCGGAACAATCTGTATATGGCAATGCACCGGATGATAACGGCCCATAGCCATCAGGTCCATGCCAGCCGTCAAAACCGTAATCATTAGAGGCTTCTATAACTTTAGCAATGAAAATATCCTCAAAATATCTACCGTCTTTAAGTCTTCGCAGGCAGTTAACGCAAGGAGAACGTCCCTGGAAATCCCATTCCTGCATGACTTCCGGGTGCTTACTCATCCATTCGCCGTGAAATTTATCCATCATATATGATGTGAACATTGAGATATAAACTTCAACACCTTTTTTGTGCAGATTTTCCACAAGTGATTTTATCTGATAATTAGTCCATTCCTGCCTTTCTCTTTCTTCATTTCTCTCGTGTCCGCGCCGTGAACATATATCCGGCGGCAGAATCTTTTCTTCCTTGATACCATCATGAAGCAAAACAAAATCTGGAGATGAAACCAGAAGACATATTCCCTTAGGGATAAAACCGGTTTTTATGAGGTATTCTGATACACCCTGATCTTTCTGTGTATTATCGAAAGCTAAAAGTTCCGTCCATATCCATGCCTCGTAATTCATTTCCTTTTTCTCCTTATTATTATGGAATTTTTTCTTGCTCGTAATAGCTTATGGTAACAAAAGCAATGGCTTCCAGTTATTATAAAATATCTTTACAAAAATGAGTTTGTTAGACATGTGGCTCTCTTTTTTCATTTATTTTTAAGTCGTTGGAATATTTCATCCAGCTATTCTTGTTCCCCGATATGTCTTGCAAATTCATGCTGTGTCCCTATATGGATCTTGGGATTATCAGGGTCAGAATGACTGTCGGAGCCTCCAGATGAAAAAAGCCCGTGTTTTAAGCAATAATCTCTGTAGAAATGGGTCAATTCCATCGGTATCAGGTCATGGGCACATTCAATTCCTTCAAATGAAAGCTCATCTCTGAGCTCATCCATGCGCTCTATGTCGTTTCTATTAAAATAATGTGTCGGATGCGCAATAGCTATAAGTGCTCCGCAACGCTTGAACGCTGGTAAGATTTCCCTTGCTTGTGGATATTCTGGGATTCTGATTTTTTCTTTAAGAAGTTTGGCGTCATCCCCGGATTTTATGTACCCGGCATTTATGAAATAAGCGCTCTGTCCGTACACATGTGTTACGCCCTGTTTTTCTATAACATTGGCAGGCCTGTATTTCTTCAGGAGTTTCAATCGTTCATTTTTTGAATAATTGAATCCGAGTTCCGTCATGCCTCGGGAAAATGCCTCGCCACAATCCCTTTGCCATTGACGGTATCTTTCAAAAATCTCTTCAATTTCTGTTGGAATTTCAAGGGGCATGCCAAAACACAGTATGTCCACCGCACCTACTGAACATGTAACAGTCATTTCAACTGATGGTATAAATCTGACTGCCGGGTATTTTTTCGAAGCAGTAATAATGTCCGGCAGTGAATCCATTGTAAAGTGTTCGGTTATCGCTATCGCACGCAGTTTCAACTCTAAAGCTCTTTGAAAATAATACTCTACGGATGTGCAACCATCATAACTCCAGAAAGTATGAAGATGCAGGTCATAAGATGCCAGCGGTTGTTTTTTCAATTCCATAACTGAAATCCATTTCTTTTATCCAGGAAAACTATTGTTTGTTGTAATTAGAGTTTTCCAAGACTGCATTACCATAACTCAAAATTAACTCTTCATCTTCAGGATTCCTAAACTTTAGAAAATATCACGCCTTGGTACTGCGTTTCATTATCATATCCCGTTCTCTACAAGTTTTCTTATCAATGGCGTTAAAGATTTGGTGTTGGCTTCTGTTATAACAAACCCTTCCTCAAGGCGATTTGATCCATCGGGATGACCGAATAAACTTATATCGGAATTGACGCACATTCCAGTAACAAGCGGATATTCGGCAGTCTCGTCGGGATATGGGCTTTCGGCTTCGGCAAGACCTATGCCGTGCATGGGTGGATAAACGTCATATTTTTCGAGACCATGTTTCTTGAATACTTCTTTGACAGCCCGTACCATTTCGCCGGAGATAACACCATTTCTAAGATATTTCAATTGGACTTCAGCGGCTTCGAAAAGGACATTCAGGAAGCGTTTTTGTTTATCGGAAGCTTTGCCGGCAACAAAAGGATATTCGGCAGTGGCAACATATCCCTCGTATTGCACTGCTATTGCCGCCATTATCATATCGCCGTCCTGGATGATTTTTTCTGTTGCCCTGCCAATTATTGTATCAGCGCGTTTGCCGCTACCAAAGACAGTGAAATTGATGTCCTCGGCCCCAGCCATCCTTGCGGCGCCTTCAGCCGCTCCGGCAGCCATGCGTTCGGTATTGCCTGGAACTGCGTGTTCAATAAGTTTTTCATATGCGATACATGCCATATGTCCGGCCTTTTTGAGGCATTCTATTTCTGCGGGACTCTTGATGATTCTCTGTTTTGTCAGAACGGGAGAAGCATCCAGTATCTGAATGCCGTCCAGTGAATTTCCAATTCTGTCCATAATCGGCGCCGATATATCCCATAGACCTACTATACCAAGCTTTTTACCGCCGTTCAAGACTTCCTGCAATATTCCGGCAAGGGACGAAAAATTAGCCATCGGGTAATTGATTTCTTCGGGGACGGAAACACATGCGAATTCCTTTATATTCCTGACATCATCCCATACGCACATTTCACGGGCATACTTTTCACCTTCGGGGGCTCCCGCGAAAACAGCTTTGCCCTTCAATGGGATAAAACATGCGCCTCTTTCAAAGATAGGCCAGAAATTGCATACATATCTCAGGCTTTCCTTCCGGTATTCATCACCGTAAACCATAATTCCATCAAGGCCGTTCACTTTCATCTCATCCTGAATTCTTGCAATACGTGATTTGAATTCTTCTTTTGTTATTTTCGACATTTTGTAAATCCTTTTTTAGTTTCACAATGTATATTTAGATTTCTCACCTGTTCTTAGGAGAATAATCAAAAACTTTTTTCATAATTTTGCTTTCTTCTGTCCTCTTTACTCCGTCTAACCTATACAAGACTCCACCCGGCAAAGTATTTTCATTCAAGCGTTGGATAAAAACCTCACAAGGTATATCTATTGCTATAGGTACAGGATGAAGTTCTTCTTTCAATACTTCAAGTATTTCCCAGGGAGGAGGATATCCAATGTCATCACTTAAGTAGCAATAGCACAAGCCCTTGATTGTCGCGATTGTCTTACACAAGTGTCTGCCATTTGCATGAATATGCATTCGACCGCCACTATAATGCGCCACAATTCTCTTATGCTGTTCAAGCCCCCATTTCTTATATATTTCAGTATCACACACTCCATAAGCATCTACGCTTAAATCTGGAATATGACTCCTTAGATACTTTTTATATGGATGTTTTCCAATGGCATCATCTGCTGTCCTTCTGAAAAGATTCGATTGGAGGTCGTAAAGTTTTATATTCAAATCAACGCTCCAATCCATGAAACGAGCAATTAGATCAGGATAATCATAAATATCCATATATGCATTTCCGGCTCCCCTTAGTTCAACTAAAAGATTTAAACAGTCGTCAAAAATGAAGGGAGTATAGTCACAAAGAGCACCTATATTATCAACAAAATATTTTGCCGTCTCAAGAAATTTACGTATCCAGAAGTTATCCATTGAGAAATCAGGAAAATTGAAATTTTCAAAGTTTTCTATAACTGGCTTTTCGCAGGAACTCCATGTTGCATTTTTAGTTCCTGCAAAAGTTATTTTCCCGCCAAAAAAACCCGACCATATTGATTCTCCAAATGAGCAGGCGGGATATGAAACAGGTATAAAGTCCCATAAAGAAGCGGAATCAAATTTTTCAAAATAGGTTTTAGCAAGTTTTACACAATTCTCTCTTTCCGTTATAAGCGGACATTCCTTGATATAGGCCTGTTCAGATTCTTTATTTTCAGCATCATAATATGATCTAACGCTTACCAAAATTCCATCTTCAAGGCGGTGTTCGGCAAAAGCCAGCAACCTGTCCAATGTTTGGTTTAAATTTATTTTATTTATCATTATAACATCCTCTTATTTTACCGGATGCGCCATTGTTCCATAGTAGGCCAGATTGGACTGGCGAACATCCATCCTGCCGAATTGGACGATTACCTTGACATCACTCCTTATCCTGAGAGAATACTGTGTCAGTACGGGCATGTCATAGCCGAGCTGTTCAGGGTTGTCTATCCTGATACAGAGGATACGTTCGGCGCCTACAGTTACAGGAATGTCCCTGACGGGGTCTTTATCTTCAAAGTATATGTCCATCCTGACATTTGCTTTTTTATTATTCGTGTTAAGAATCATCAACGCCTCATGGCTTTTCATTTCCCCCTCGCCGCCTGGCGGCAGATAGCCATCCGGGACAACCCATACGAAAGAACCTTCCTGGGAGATTTTCTTATTCATCAAACATCCTCTTTTTATATTTTATCTGTCTAAGGAATCTATTTTATGCTGCAGGAGCAAGCCATCCCGGCAATAATCAATCTGTCCGTCTTTTACCAAAAGCCCGGTATTGAAGAAACGCATTATATCAAGTCCAAGCACCATATTTCCCATTTCATTTAAATGCGCAAAGTCCCTCAATAAAGCCCTGTATAATTCAATATTGTAATCCCTTAATTTTTTCCAGCGTTTTTCAGTGTCAATCAGAAGGCTTCCGGTTTCTTCCGCCACTTGCCTGACAACTGGAATATATTCTTCTATCTTTAGCCATGCTCCTTTTGCTCGTTCCATGTCCAGAGGATAAAAAGTCTGAAATACAAGATCCGCTCCTGTTCCTTTTATCCTGTCGTATAATTCCATCAGATTTTTTTTGAATTTTTCAAGGGAATGCTCCAGCCTGCAATCATTGGCGCCTACAGTAAATAAAACTAAATCCGGTTTGTAAACTGCACATTCATTGTCGAAGCGTTCAAGCCATTGAACGGTACTGTCATTTGATACACCGGAGTTTATAAATTGGCCTACTCTATAATCAGTATTTTTAAATCCCAATTCGACATAATCAAACCAATGCATTCCACACATGAAACGCTGAGTACTGGAGGACCCAAGCGCCACTACTTTTATTGCTTCTTTCTTTGCGATTTTCTTGAAAATTTTCAATTCACTCAACCGCTGTTTCATACTTTTCTCATATCCCATTAAAATATTTACTTATTTATCCTGACAATACTTTTTTATTCTATTGTAGATGTTATAATAAACATGAAAATAAATCCACACCTTTTCGGCTGAATATTTTACGTTTCCTGCTATTTATGGAGAAAAACATTATGACTGAGAAGAAAATCTACGAGAAGATCATCGATGTAAGCAAAGAAAAAATTCTGGCAGAATACCATAATATCGTTTATAGACTTACAGGTATTCCTATGGACTTCGCATCGTCTGACGGAGAATGCTTCAAACTATGTCCGGAGCATCACCTGAATCCGCTTTGTAAACTTATAAGAGCATGCCCCGAGGGCAGAAAAAAATGTGAAATATATGATGCCTCGGCATTAAATGAAGCAAGAATCAAACAGAAGAGCGTAATATATACATGCCATGCCGGACTAACTGATATAGGAGTACCTATATTCATCAACAAAAAATTTATTGGCTGTGTTACAGCCGGTCAGATCTTACGGGAAAAACCCTCAGAAAAAAGCTTCAGAAAATTCAAAGAGATGATATCTGATTTGAATTTGAATACTAGTGATTCTGATTTAAAAAAACATTTCTTCAAAACACCATATTTAGATCAAGAGAAACTCCAGGCAATAGTAGATTTGATTTCCCTTGTCAGTAATTACATCGTGGACAGCCAAAGCAAACTTCTCTTCTTTGAAAAAATACATGAAAAAGACAAAATTTCTGTTATACGGGGCTACATTGAAAAAAAGTACAAGAATAAAATAAGCATAGAAGACGCGGCCTCCCGTATATTTCTCAGCGCCAGCCGCTTCAGTCATCTCTTTAAGAAAGAACTTGGAATAAGTTTTGTTCAGTATCTGAATAAGTTCAGAATAGAAAAAGCAAAAGATTTTTTACTCAATACCAATATGAGCATAACGGAAATCTCTACCGAAACTGGTTTCAGCAATCTGACACATTTTAACCGAATTTTCAAAAAGCTTGAGAAGCAGTCTCCCGTTTCTTTCAGAAAGAGCAGAAAAGGAAAACAAATCAGCAGGAAAGGTGTAGTTTAATAATCTCAAATATAGTACTATTAGAGCATGAAAACATTGAGAGGTTATTAAAATGGAAAAAGTACTGATTCTTGCCGGACACCTTGACGATTCCATTATCGCGGCGGGTGGAATTATAAAAAAGTTCACTGATAACAACATATCGGTCAGTGTGGTTTGTTTTGGAAACGGAGACGAAGCAACAGAATGCAAATCGCAAAAGGCCGAGGACATAGTGAAAGCATTCAAGTCGGAAGCAGTGGAAGCGCATTCCGTAATCGGCGTTTCCGATTTCAAATGTCATGACCTGCCGGATTTTGCGGTACAGGAAAATAGGGAAAATTATAGAATCTGCATTGAAGAAATAAGAAGAGTAAAACCGGATATAATACTGGGGCATTACTGGGCAGAATATTTCCAGCACATGGCAATGGCAAGAATGACATCCGACGCCTGGTGGCAGGCGGCCTGGCATTGCAGCGCCGATCTTGGCGAACCGTGGACGGCAAAATCCTTTTACCATTTCGAAGTTATTCATGATTTGCCTGAACCAACCCATATTGTAGATATCTCCGATACTTTTGACGCCAAGATAGAGGCATGGAAGAAATTCAAGACCGCGGAAAAGCATCTTGATAAAATGGTTGATCAATTAACGGCAAGGGCTCGTTTCCACGGAAGCAAAATCGGCGTGAAATATGCAGAGGTTTTGAAAAAATCCTCATTTGTTCCTGAAGCGATAAATAATATAGAAAGGCTATTGCAATGAAAAGTTTTTTATTCTGTTTCAGCACCGATGACGGATGCCTTGATGGATATTCCACGGAAGCGCATCTCGAGCGACTTTTGGCTTTCTGCGAAGAAGAGAAAATCAAAATGACATTGTTCACAGTTCCTTTGTCCTTTGAAAAGAAAAGCAAAACTTATTCTTCGATATTGAAAAACATGATATCGCAGGGACATGAAATCGGGCAGCATGGATTGGAGCACACCAGGTTCGAATTCGGCATACCTCCTGAAATGATATTGGATTTGCCCCATGAAAAAGAAAACAAGGAATTTGTCAGGACGCATCGCCCGGAAATAGAAAAGCAATTATCAGTCTCTGTGATTACTTCAAGATTGCGAAATGGGCGTGAAATTCTTGAACAGAATTTGAATTGTAAAATCAAAGGTTTCAGGGGCCCGTGCCTTTCCGTATGCGGTAATCTTTTCACTGCGTTAGTCCTTGAAAAATATGCTTACGACAGTTCCAAATGTTTTCAGCCCGGAGCATGGGATATTTTGAATAACAAAAAAGAAATTAAAATCAAGCCCATTACAAAGAAAGATTTTGATGCCGCCCAAGTTAAAGGCGATATGAAAACGCTGCCCCTTACAGCGGAATACACATGGTATCTGGAAAAAGATAAGTTAGAGATAACATTTGACCTGGCAAGACACGACCTTGACGCCTGTATTGAAAATGACATACCTTTTGTTCCGGTGTGCCATGTCTCTCCTATACAGGAAGGAAATGAGCCACTGCTTGGTTTTGAATTTTACAGAAGACTCATCGCTTACGGTCAAGAGAAAGCTGCTTCAATGAATAAAAAATTTGAAGCAGTAACAATGTCAGAAGCATGCAATAAATTCTTCTCGAAATCGCAGGAGTAAATATGTCTAAGCCTAAAATAACATCTTTTGAAGCTTCCAATGCCCAATCTTTTGGAGACATCATCAGTTCCAATCATAAAAACAACAATATAAAAGTCGGATTGCTCGGATGTGGTTACTTCGAGTACTGGAGAATGTATCCGGCATTGGAGAAAAAAGTGGCAGGAGACCTGAGAAAAATCCAGAAAAGACTTTCCTCTTTCTGTGATCTTGTTTATCCCTGCATGGTTGATACGCTGGATGCGGCTGAACTCGCAGGGAACAAATTCGTCCAGGAAAAGATTGACCTGATAGTCATCGCGGAAGGAACATATCTGCCGGATTTCATAGTGCTTCACGTTCTGGATAAAATCAGGCATGTGCCTGTAATATTTTTCAACACTCAGACAGGCGCTGACGTATCGCCTTTTGACGATTATCCGGCAACGATGCGCAACAGCGCGCTTATCGGGCTTTCGCAATTAAGCGGAACATTCAGGAAGACTGATAGAAAATATGATGTGGTTGTCGGAGAAATAAGTGATGAAAATGCTTATTCAATACTGAAAAAGCACATACAGTCTGTCCGGATTGCAAAAAAACTGACATCATACAATATCGGCATAATCGGACATGTTTTCAGAGGTATGTACGACTTGGAATACGATAGATCTAAAATAAGAGGTTTCCTCGGCCCCGAAATAATAAGCATACAGATGGAACATCTTATCGATATATGGAAAAGTGTTTCAGAAAAAACGGCAAAAGCCGAAGCCGCAAAACTTTTTGCGCGCTTTAAATCGAAGCATGTTACAATTGATGACGCGGTGAGATCTGTCAGGCTTGGACTGGCAATGAAAGAGATTGTCAGGAAATTCAATCTTGACGCGCTTTGTTTCCTCGGACAACATTATATCGAAAAAGTAACCGGGGCCCCCGCCAGGCTCGGCGCTTCAATACTCATGGAAAAAGAAAATATCACCGTTGCCTGCGAAGGTGACATCGGCGGTTTAATAATGATGGAAATGATGAAAGACCTGACCGGAAATATTCCGCTTCAGGCGGAATGGGGACAGTTCGACAAAAAGAACAATGCAATATTTCTGCTCGGGCATGGCATCGCCACGCCTGAGATGGCATCTTCAGATAAATCGGTAACTCTCACAAGGTCCCCGGAGGAATGGGGCTTCAAGGGCAACGGAATAAATTATGAACTGATAATGAAACCCGGCCCGGTTACAATGGGGCATTTCCTGCATACAGCCAACGGATGGCGAATGTTCATCTCAGAAGGAGAGGCTATAGAGTTCCCCTGCCTCCCCTGCGATGAAATACACGCCATGATAAAAGTGGAAACTCCGGTCGAAAGCTATATCAGAAACGTTCTGGAAACAGGTACTGCCCATCATGTGATAGTTGTTCAGTTCACGGTTCCGTATCGGAAGAATTATCGCTCATATCCGATAGAATAGGTATCGACAAAGCATTCCTGAAATAGTGAATAATTCTGGCGTAGTATCCAGAAACTAAATCTTGTAATTTGCCGGATTGATTTGAACTCAACTCATCCGTCAAACTTTCAGCTGTTCGTCATTTTATGATTTTGATAAAAAGTGGACGGAGGTTTGTTTTTGAAAGATGCTTGAGCATTCGTAACTTGCGAACTTGTACTACAATGTGATTATCACAAATTCAAAAAACTGCCGTTCTTATCTTGCTGGATTTGACCTCAGGGACTTATGGCTCTCTCTATCATTTTTGCCCTCGATTTTTATTTTCAAGATACTCTGATTCGTAAAATGTCAGATTTTCTGTCAAAGTTCGATTTTTCAATTGAAGTTTTACGTCTCAAATTCTGCGTCAACCGCCCGGCAAATCTCCGAGTTGAATATTTGGATAGGCCGGCAGGTCAGTGAGGTTCTGGATACCACGACTATTTCAGACTATTTTTTTACTACTTTTTAATCGGACTGCACTTGCATTTAAAAACTAATTGTTATATAATGTGCAATGTAATTGTTTAATGCGCAACTTTAATATTAGGTAATGTCGGTTTATGGGAAAAAATCATGAAATTTTTCTTGAGGGGTTTAAGCGCATTTATTTTTACTGCTGCGATCCAGGGGCTTTTTATGCGGCAGAGCCTATGTATGACGACATGACGAGACAAGGTAAAGAAACAGTTTGGATTTTCGATGGCTGGTGTAGGGAAAAAAAAGGAAAAAATTTGCCATTTATTGACTCGAAAACTTTCAGAAGTAAAGCTGAAAAAAATAAAAGAGATTGCGTAATAATATGCGCACAGGTTAATTTCAAGCTGAACTTTCAAATGATTGACTTTTGTAAAAACCAGAAATTGCATACTGTTTTTCTATTTGATTACTGGGGCAATTACTTAAACTGTTTTCAGGACAGGGATGATTTGCGGCTACATCTCACTGACACGATTTTCATAATGGACGAAATTGCCAAAGCCGATCTGATAAAAGAGCTTTCATTGTTTGTAGACGATAATTCATTCTTCGAAAATATTATAATTACAGAACATCGCGGCATTGAAAAAACGGTTTCATTAATCAGGAATATGTCTGAAAAAATTGTACAAGATTTCAGAGGAAAACTAAATCCGTTAAATAAAAAACTTGTTCTACTGGCATTAGAGCCGCTGGACGAAGATTTGGGATGCTTGAAAGATGGAAGACCTTTTCTAGGCTTCAATGAATTCAGCACAGTTGAATATTTCTTCAACGACATGAATTACCGCGATGCGAGAATTTTAATAAAACCTCACCCTCGACATAGGAACGGCATTATAAACAGTTTTATCTCTAAACATTCCCAAATACACGAATTTGATTATACCATAGTGGAAAATGTGGACTTAAGCTTGCTACTCAGCGCCATAGACGAGGTCGTAGGAATGACTTCAAGCGTTCTTGTCATTGCTCTTAAATGCGGCAAAAAAATAAAAAGCATTCAGTTGAAGAGAAATAAAAACGCAGTAAAATTATCAAATCCGTATTTAACTCCGTATATTATAGAAAAATAGTTAACAAGAAAGACAGATTTTTATGGAAAAAGAAGATTTGGCAGGCCCTATATATTCAGTGGCTAAAGCGTTGTCGCTTCTCGAAGAAATAGGCAGGCATCCGGATGGCATAAGGCTGAGCGATATCTCGGCCATATTCAAGCTTGAGAAAAGTTCAGTGTTCAGAATCTTGGAAACACTCGAAAACAACGGTTTTATAATTAAGACCAGTAGCCCGGTCAGATATATGCTCGGATTAAAACTTTTCAGGCTTGGAATGAGCAAGCAATCTGCCATGCCTTTCAGGAGAATGGCCATACCCTTCCTGAAAGAACTCAGGGATATAACCGGAGAAACAGCTGTTTTGGCTGCCATAGAATCCTACGATATGTTTTTTCTGGATACAGAGGACGCTTTTTCCATGTTAAGATGCAGTGTTGATCTAAGCAGAACAAGGCCGACCCTCTATGATGCCTTGGGAAAATGCCTCCTCGCACATAACGATGATGAATATATCGTAAAATATTTCAAGGATAAAACACAGCTTGAAGCCGCGAAAAATACCGGGAGAAAAGTGGATGAAATTAAAAAAGAACTCAAAAGAATAAAAGAGGCTGGGTATTCGACAGATCATGGAGAAAAGGAGGCGGGCATACACAGTATTGCCGTTCCCGTCAAACATCTGGATGTCTGGGCCGGTGCCTGCATAGGTATTATTTATCCAGCATGCAGATATACTCCGACTAGGGAGAAAGAACTGATAGAGAAAACAAAAACGGTCGGTAGAAAGTTGGCCGAAGCCGCATGTCTCATGAAATAACAGCCTGAAACGAGGCAGGATGAATGCTCTTGTAAAAGATACTGAAAACATAAAACTCGGAATGATAGGAATGACCGAAGGCAATGGGCATCCTTATTCCTGGAGCGCTATTTTCAACGGGTATGATTCTGAAAAAATGGCAAAGTGCCCGTTCGCAGGAATCCCGGCTTATCTGAACAAGGAACCGAAAGACACTTTAAGAATAAAAGGATCGAACGTAACCCATATATTCTGCGATAAGAAATCCGACGCGGAGCACGTTGCAAAATGTTCACTGATACCGGATGTAGTTGATAAGCCGGAAGATTTCATTGGAAACATTGATGGAGTTATTATTGGTATTGATATAGGAAGTGAACATGTAAAAAGGGCAAAATCTTTTGTGGAAGCGGGTATTCCCGTCTTCATAGACAAACCTCTTTGCGATAACAAAAGAGACCTTGAAACATTCAGAAAATGGATACTTGAGGAGAAAAGACCGATAATGTCTTCAAGCGCGATGCGTTATGCGAAGGAAATAAAACCCTATCACATGAGGACTGAAGAATTCGGACAGCTCCGTTTCATTTCCATGCCGATGGCGAAAAAGTGGGAGACCTACGGCATTCATGCCCTTGAAGCCATCTATCCGATTCTCGGCCCAGGGTTTGAAACTATTCAAAATATTGGTTCTTACGAACGCAACATAGTTCACATAACCCATCGCAAGGGCATTGATGTAGTTATTGCATGTATTAAAGATATGCAATACGGTGCCGCGTTAAATCTATGCGGAACAGATGGGAATGTGTCAATAAAAACATTTGACACTTTTTATTCCTTCAAAGCACAGTTACAGGCTTTCATCGACTTTTTACGGACGGGTGAATATCCCTTTGCCTTCAGCGAAACTGATGAACTGATGCGCCTTGTCATAGGGGGGATTGAAAGCAGGGAAAAGAACGGCCGAATTGTCAGGATTTAATTATCTTAAATATAAGGATAGCTATGAATGTCATGGAAAGTTTTTCTCTCAAGGGAAAAGTCGCATTGCTGACCGGAGGGGCGGGGAAATACGGGCGTCAGTTCGTGTCCGCTTTGGCGGAAGCGGGAGCTGAAACTTACATCGCGTCAAGAAATATCGTGGCCTTGGGAAAAGTAGCCGCCGAGGAAAATTCAAGAGGATACAATGTCATCGCAATGAAACTTAATTTGGAATCTGAAAATTCCATAATGGAACTCAGGGACAATATCATAAGCCGAAGCGGCAAAATAGATGTCCTTATTAATAACGCTGTAATCCGTTGCGCCATGAATGGATGGGAGCAGAAAATGGAGGATTTTGACAGAAGCCTCCATGTCAACGCATCCGCTCTTTTTACTATTACACGCGTTTTTGGCGATGAAATGAAAAAGCAGGAAAACGGTTCAATCATAAACATCGCTTCAATGATGGGAATGGTAGGAGTTGAAATGGCAAACTATGAAGGCACCGATATGCATCCAAATCCGTCTCCGATTTATTTTTACGAGAAAGGCGGCATGATAAATTTTACCCGCTGGGCCGCAAGTATATTAGGCCAATACAACATAAGAGTAAACTGCATTTCTCCCGGAGGGCTTCTTGAGAAAACGCACGATCCTGTCTTTGTGAAAAATTACAGCGGCAGGACCCAGCTTGGAAGGATGGCAAATGCAAGCGATTTGAAAGGGATACTGGTATTCCTTGCATCTGACGCGTCATTGTATATAACCGGTACCAATATACCAGTTGACGGCGGATATACCGCAAAATAGAGCAATTATGAAAAACACTTCCTTTAATATTCGTAATATCGACAGAGCTATATGGGAAACTGAATTGGAAAATTTTGTTCCCAGCCGCATTTTTGACTTTCATACGCACCTTTGGGCGGAAAAACACAAAGGGAGAAACCGGAATAATACTTCGCCATTGCGTATGGAAGTGAACATGAAAACACTCAGAAAAATTTCTGAAAAAATCTTTCCTGACCGACAGATAGATTTTCTGGCATTGGGAACGCCGCTGAAAAATATTGACATGGACGCTCATAACTCGTGGGTTGCCGGGGAGGTAATCAAAGAAAAAAAATCTTATGCCGGCATGGTTGTAACACCTGAAATGAGTCCTGATTATCTGGAAAAACAAGTTAAGAAATATGCTTTTAAAATATTAAAACCATATCGTGTTTTTGCGAAGGATCCAGCCAACTCCCGTATAAAAGATTTTCTTCCCGAACCTGTAATTGATATGGCAAACTCACTTGCGTTGGGAATAGTCCTGCACATTTCAAAAAAGTCAGGAATAAACGATAAATATAACTTGAATGATCTGCGCGAATATACAAAAAAGTATCCACTTGTGCAATGGGTACTTGCCCACTGCGCAAGGGCATTCAATCCTTTTACTCTTGAAAAGGCAATACACGAACTTAAAGATATACCCAATATATGGTATGATACTTCCGCTGTAAATGATTTATATTCTCATATAATTTTGCTCAGACATGAAAATATAAAGAGGATAATGTTCGGATCCGACAATGTCGCCGCCGGCTGCATGAGAGGCAAATATATCACTTATGCGCATGCATGGGAAGGTTACAAGGGAAATGTATCTCTGGAACATTGCAATCCTGAACCAACTTTTGTCATATATGAACAATTGCGGGCGCAACGGCAGGCTGCTGAAATATTGGGATTAGGGCCGGAAGCCATTAAAGATATTTTTTATAATAATGCACAATCTTTTTTCAAATGTTTAAAGATGAAGGGAAAAACAAAACATGAATGAAAACAAATCACCTGTAACGCAGGAGCTTTATGAACATGCAAAAAAAATAATTCCAGGCGGCACACAGTTGTTGAGCAAAAGGCCTGAACTGTATGCTCCCGGACAATGGCCAGCATATTACAGCAAAGCATCCGGTTGCGAAGTCTGGGATTTGGACGGAAATCACTATTATGATATGTCAACAAATGGTATTGGCGCGTGCCTTCTGGGGTTTAATGATATTGATGTAAGCAATGCTGTGAAATCCTCAATTGACAACGGTTCGATGTGTTCTTTAAATCCGCCCGAAGAAGTATATCTTGCGGACAAATTGTGCGGAATACATCCATGGGCTGAGAATGTTCGTTTTACAAGGTCAGGCGGCGAAGCAATGACTGTAGCTGTTCGCATCGCCAGGGCCAGCACCGATAGATCAGTTATCGCCGTATGCGGTTATCACGGATGGCACGACTGGTATCTGGCCGCAAATCTAGGCGCTGATGACAGCCTCAGAGGGCATCTGCTTCCAGGGCTTGAGCCTATCGGAGTACCAGTGGAACTTCGAAACACAACAGTTGCTTTTTCTTATAACAATATGGAACAGTTTGAAAATATTGTAAAGAAATACGGTAAGCGTCTTGCGGCTGTTGTTATGGAGCCATGCAAATATTCCATGCCGGAAAATAATTTTCTTGAAAAGATAAGGGAAATCACAGAAAAGAATGGAACTGTCCTGATATTTGATGAGATAACAATAGGCTGGCGTTTATGCTTTGGAGGTTCACATCTGAAACTTGGGGTGAATCCTGACATGGCTGTTTTTGCAAAAGCACTTGGAAACGGACATCCTATCGGTGCAGTCATAGGAACAGCCAATGCAATGGAAGGCGCACAGAAATCTTTTATCAGCAGTACCTACTGGACAGAAAGAACAGGGCCGGCTGCCGCGCTTTCGGTCCTTGATAAAATGAGCCGCATCAATATTCCCGAATATGTGGCAAAAATCGGCAATACTGTAGTTTCTTCGTGGAAAAACAGCGCACAGAAATATTCATTGCCTATAGTAATTCCAGAATGTTCCCCATGTTTCGCAAAGTTTAATTTCAAGCATGAAAAAGAGAATGAATTAAAAACACTTTTTGTGCAATATATGCTGAAACAAGGTTTTCTGGCTACCCCGTTTCTCTATCCTACCTTGGCGCATACCGAAACTATAGTGAAACTCTATTCTGAAGCGGTAGAAGTTGTCTTTTCCCAAATATCTCATGATATGAAAGTTGATAAAATTTCAGAAAAATTAAGAGGACCAGTAGCTCATTCCGGCTTTAAGAGGCTCAATTGATATAAATCATTAGAATTTATAATATTTTTGTTAAAGAGTTTTTGATTATTATCTTGTTTTTTATTTTTTATTGTTATATAATAAACAATATGATTGTTTACTGTGCAACAAAAGAATATTTCAACAGAGGTTAGAAATGCTAAATTGTAAAGAAAAATTTAAAGTTTTAAATAATTTCAGCTTCATTTTTGTCTTATCAGCTACACTGTCTTGGAATTTATCCTCTCAAGAGGCCACACAGAAAACATCTGCGGCAAAAACTGAATATTCGGAACTGCGTCAGCAAGCCCTTGAACGCCATCGTGCGATTATTTTCAATGACGATGGCGATGATGTCCGTGCTTATCCTCAAGATAAATTACCCTTCAGTATAGATAAGTTTTTTGAACTGCGCATTGCCAAATTAAAAGATTCCCATGTAAATACTATTTCGTATTCTACCGGGACATTCGGACTTTTCATGCATTCCACTAAAGTCGGTGAATCTATGTCTCAGCCGCATTCGACATCGAAATATATCAACGCCACGTCAGAATTCATCAAATTAAAAACCGATCCTTTGAAGGAAGTCGTTAAATTTGCTCACGCCAACGGGTTTGAAATATGGTGGTCTTTACGCATAAATGATACTCACGACTTTGTTCATCGTCCTGACAAGCCATGGCCTTATTGGCTGAAATTAAAAGAAAAGCATCCTGAATATTTAATGGGGGAGTGTGGTCAGCAATTACCGTTCGGACGGTGGAGCGCTGTTAACTTCGAGTACCCGGAAATCCGTGAATTACTCGTTAAATACGTTAGTGAGGTCTGTGAAAATTATGACGTGGATGGAGTAGAACTGGATTTTTTCCGTCACCTTTACTTATTTAAAAAAGTAGTGCTTGGCGGTCAGGCTGGAGATCTGGAACGGGCTATGCTCAGCGAAACTATTCAAAAAATTCATGACATGACTGAACGTGTCAGTATTAAAAAGGGCAGGGCTGTATTGTTAGCTGTCCGGGTCCCTGATTCTATCCCATACTGTAAAGAAATCGGAATTGATCTGGAGCACTGGATGCAAAAAAAAATAGTGGATATTATAATTGCCGGAGGATACTTCAATTTAAACGCATGGGATTATATGGTAAATGCATGCCGAAAGTACAATGTTAAAATTTATGCCGGGCTTGAAGAGCCGCGAATTCGAAGTTATCACTCTAAAGAAAAAGAACATGAATTGCTGCTGCGCCGTACCCTTTTGGGATACAGGGCTCGTGCCGCTGAAGCCTGGGCCGGTGGCGTTGGGGGAATTTATATTTTCAATGAAGCCGATTTAAACAAATTGCGAATAAAACGCTATTTATGCGAAATTGACAGTCCTGAAATACTTTCTACAAAAAATAAACTTCACTTTGTTTCATATCTCAAGGCCAGTCCCGGAAATTATTTGAAGGGAGGGGTTCAGTACAGAAATCTACCGTTGCTTACTCCGGTAACACCAATAACATTATCTCCGCAAAGCACTCTTTCTTTGCCGATATATCTGGGAAAAATCAATAATGATAAGATGTTCGGAGTAATGTTTTTTTACAGCAGGAATATAGTTCCTTCAGATTTGACTGTAAAAATCAATGGTGAAATTATCGATTTCATGACCAGAGACGGCGACCTGACAAGTTACAGTGTACCTGCAAAATTACTTAAAACCGGACATAATCAAGTAGATTTGATTTCGAATACATCATTTACGCTTTTGGACCTGGCGTTGCTTTTAGTGAATGACCCGAAAGAGAGTGATGTCGAATTGCTGTTGAAAGCATGCGGGAAATTATGACAGAAATACATGTGACATTGCAAACTTTAAAAAAATGAAAAAAGGAGAACCAAAATGAACGGATACAGAGTTGTTTTTCCGGAAAAAGGAAAAGTTGATATTGAAAAATTCAAAATTCCGGAATTGAAAGAAAATGAAATTCTAGTTAAGACTGTAAATACCTTGATCAGTTCAGGGACAGAAATAGCGATTTTACGGGGAGCGCCCAACACAAAGAAACAATTTCCCGTGTTTCCGGGATATTTAAACGCCGGTGAAATTATCAAAAAGGGTAAAAATGTAAAGTCACTGAAAATAGGGGACCGTGTTGTTTCCTACGGTATCCACGCGTCTCATGTTATTGTCCCGGTAGAAAGTTCATTTAACATCCCCCAAAATTTGTCTTCCGAAGATGCCGTTTTTTCATTACTGGCTTCCATTTCCCTTCAGGGAATAAGAAAATCAAATATCGAATTGGGAAGTAAGATAGCTATCATAGGACAGGGCCTTATCGGACTTTTGGCAACACGTTTTGCCCGGATGAATGGAGCATTTCCGGTGATTGCCGTTGATATATCCGACCTGAGATTGAAAACCGCCCTGTCGTCAGGGGCGGATTACAGCATAAATGTCTCAAAGGATAATTTACAGGAAAAAATCAGGACGCTTATTTCAGATAAATATGCTGATATTGTAATTGTCGCGGTGGAAACTTCCTCTGCTATTTTAGAAGCATCTAAAATCGTTAAAGATATGGGAAAAATTATACTGTTAGGCTCTCCTCGGGACGAAGAGAGTAAAATAAATTTTTATTCTGACATCCATTACAGAGGAATTTCCATTATAGGCGCACATGCAAGAAATACTCTGCCTCACAATTCTTTTCATGGATGCTGGACCAGACAGGATGACATCAATTTAATAATCAAGCTTCTTTGCAATAAAAAACTAATTGTAAAGGACCTTATAAGTCACAGGTTCGATTACTCTGACATTATAAAGGTCTACAATGCCCTTACATTAAATCAGGAAAAGTATCTTGGAGTCATCGTAAAATGGTAGAGAATATTTCATACTGAGAGAATGAAAAATGGCAATGAATGAAAAACCGTCTTCAGGAACATTGAGAGCTGGGCTGAAAAAAGCGCTGTCATTTTTCCATCTTAAAGAAGGCTCCTTTTTTTATTCATATGACCGGGAAAAATTAGTTTCCAGAGGGATTATTTTCTTATTGCTGTTAATTTATATTTCCGTTACTGTTTATATTTTTTCCCAATCAGGGAAAATAGGAATTAGCGACAGTCGAAAAATTAAATTGGTTGTGGCGGTGCCTGCCGGACAAGAGACTACAAAAATCTATATGGAGCTTATCAAGCGGTTTGAAGTGAAAAATCCTGACATCAAGGTCGAACTCAGGGATATCGCAGGGAATTATTACCAAAAATTACTCCTTATGATTGTTGGCAATATAGGACCTGATCTGATGTGGATGGGACAAAGTTTTTCTGAATTTGCAGATCGTGGAGTCTTCATGGACATTTCAGAACGCCTGAAAACAGATAAAGATATTGATTTGGCCAACTACGAATCTACTGTGGTCCGGTGGTATACTCAAGACGGACATATTTATGGCATCCCCTATGGAATTGACCTGAAATTTCTGGCATATAATAAAAAATTATTCCGCAAAGCCGGACTGGCATATCCCCGTGACAACTGGACTTACGAGGACTTCTTAGAAAATGCGCGCAAATTGACAGTGGTTGATAAATCCGGGAGGATTAGCCGCTTCGGTTTCCGTGGACGTTTGGACTATTCTCTTTTCGGTGCCCAGGTAATCAGCGAAGACGGGAAAAAAATCCTGTGCAATACTCCCAATATGATCAATTACTTCAAGATCAATCTTGAGCTACAGCAGAAATGGCGTGTAACCCCAAGACCGGAAGATGAACAGCAGCAAGGCCTTGACAGGTACAGTTATTTTTCTCAGGAAAGGGTCGCCATGATGTACTTTTGCACCTGGGATTTGTTTTTCATCAAAACCCGGTTTAAAGATATTGATTGGGATATAGTCATGAATCCCAAAATCAGCAAAAAGACTCAGTGGGCATCCAGCCAGGGAATCGTTATCGCTAAAAATACTAAATATCCTGATGCGGCATGGAAACTTGCAAAAATTTTTCTGAGCCGTGACTTTCAATTGGCTATGTCCTTTGAATGTTTGCCTTCAGATTATCGTTATGCTCAGGAAGCTGTTTCGTTGCACACAGGAAAACCGGAAAATTATCCAATACTGCTGAAGATGATGAAACTTCTTTCTCCAATTCCCAGAGTACCTCACCTGCAGGAACTGTTTGCAGGCTTTAATAATGTTTCCAGCAGAGTATGGAATGGGCTTGACACTCCTGAAACAGCAATGACAAAACTGGAACAATCGCTTAATAGAAAACTTCAAAAATTTAAAACATTGCAACAACATACTGAAGAAAAATGATTATGGGATTTCCAGAGCAAAAACATATTGGACGTAATACCACAGCCTGGCTCTACCTGGCTCCTAATTTTCTGGGATTTTTGAGTTTCACTTTCATTCCTGTCTTATTCGCGATTGTTTTAAGTTTTTTCCGATGGGATATTTTTAATCCGCCGCAATTCGTAGGTTTTGAAAATTTACGTGATTTATTAGGCATGAGCATAGTAAACGGGAAGATTGCCTTCAATGACCCATATTTCTGGAAGTACCTGTGGAACACTGTCTTCCTGATGTTAACCATTCCTGTAAATATGCTGGTTTCTCTATTGATAGCTATAATGTTGAACCATCCACTTAAATGTATTGGTTTTTTCCGTTCCATATTCTATTTGCCGACTATATGCGGAGGTGTTGGGATTCTATTGCTCTGGTCTTTCATTTACAATCCTGAATTCGGCCTTTTGAATCAAGCATTGGCACTGATAGGCATCAAGGGGCCGGGCTGGCTTACAGACTGCACTTGGGCTAAGCCCGCGATTATGCTGATGGGCACGTGGGGTGCTATGGGGGGGACGAACATGCTGTTGTATTTAGCTGGACTTCAGGGCATATCGGAAGAACTGTATGAAGCAGCCAATATTGATGGAGCAAGTGTCTTTCAAAAATTCCGTCATATTACATTACCCATGCTGAGACCTACCAGCTTTTTCATTTTCATCATGTCGGTAATTGCCGGATTTCAAGGGGGATTTGACGCCGCCTTTATTCTGACCGGCGGTGGACCGGCAGGAGCGACAACTACATTGAGTTACTATATATTCAATCATGCTTTTGTCTGGTTCAACATGGGTTATGCCGCAACTATCGCACTGGTATTATTTTTAATTGTTTTAATTATTACCATTATCAATTGGCGATTCGGGGGGAATGTTCATGAATAGGCATGTCTTTCATAAAAATTTGAACACTGTTTTGATTTACGCATTTCTGATTATAATCGGTTTTACTACCATCTTCCCATTGCTGTGGATGCTTGCAACTTCTCTTAAAGACCCATATGCCGACGTTTCAAAATTGACCAGTATTGTCCCTTCCAAATGCCATTGGGACAATTACCGTGCCGTTTTTGTTGAAACCAATTTTCTGCGGGAATTCTGTAACAGCGTATTTGTTACATTCACCATTACTGCTGGAAAAGTGTTTACCAGTTCAATTGCGGCCTATGCGTTTGCCAGGATGATATTCTGGGGGCGCAACCATATCTTTCTTGGTTACATCGCTACCATGATGATACCTCATTCCGTAACTATGATTCCGACTTTCCTGCTGTTGCAGAAACTTGGATGGATTGATACTTATTATGCCTTAATTCTTCCCGAAATGTTTACCGCATACGGCACTTTCATGCTACGTCAGTTTTTTCTGAATCTCCCGCGTGATTTGGAAGAGGCCGCGATGATAGATGGTTGTAATTCGTGGCAAATATACTGTAATGTAATCATTCCATTGTCACGCAACGCATTGATTACTCTCGCAATCCTCATTTTCATGGGTTCCTGGAAAAATTTCATGTGGCCATTGATTGTTATTCATAGCGCGGAACTTTATACACTTCCTGTAGCCCTGGCAAAATTCAAGGAAATGTACGGCATTCAATGGCCTTTGCTAATGGCCGGCTCCGTAATTATGATTCTTCCTATGTTCATTGTTTTCATAGCCGGGCAAAGATTCTTTATCAAAGGTATAACACTTGGTGCGGTGAAGGGATGATTTATAAGTATTCGTACACAGTTATCAGCTGAAGCCAATGGAAAATTCGAAATATTTAAGTAAGTTAATAATTAATGGAGGTAGCAGGGTGATATGAAAATATTTAAATTCAACATGGGAAAAGGAAAATTCACTTTTTATTTTTATCTTAGAAACAACATTAAAAAACTTAAGGTAAATTGTAGTTTTACAATTGTGGAGTTGTTGGTAGTTATAGCTATTATAGTTATTCTAGCCGGTATTCTTATGCCTGCTTTAAGTAAGGCGCGCAGCAGTGCAAATGCCGGAGAATGTATATCCAGAATACGCCAGATTATTACAGCAGTAATGAACTATGATAGTGATTACAACAATACTCCGACATTGAGAACTACTCCTACAAGCGCAATACGCATTTACAGTCCGCAACACCCGTTGGCAGAATATCTCAATTCTCCCAAATCAGTTCTTTTGGAAGAAGGGCTTTCAGTTGATTCATGCACGGCTATGGTGATTTATACTTGCCCGGAACAACAAGTAAGAAAAAATTTGGGATTGGATTACAATTCTTTTGTATTCGGGGCTAATTCGCGAATTATGCAGACAACAGGCGTATCTCCTAATGAATGTAAGCCGTTGAGATTCGTAACCAGTCCGTCACTTATAGCACTTATTATGGATGGGAGCAGCTATTCTTGTGGAAGGCGAACTAATCTTATTTATCCTCATATACAAGGCTCGAACATAGGATTTGTTGACGGACACGTAAAGCGTTTTTCTATAAATGGAGTTAATGATTTGCCTGAATTCTATTTTCTTAAATGGCCCGATACTACTCCGTATTATTGATTTTAACGTAAAAAACATAAAAGGTAAATAATGAAAATTGGAAATGAGAGGATTACTCCTCAAAAATCATTTTTTTGAATACAGAAGTGTTTTCAAAAAGAGTTATATTCTATTACCTTGTAGTGTCTCAAAAGTGAATTTTGCAATTTGACGAATTGATTTGAATGCAAGCCATCCGTCAAATTTTCAGTTGTTTGTCATTTTACGATTTGGGAAAAAGTATAGAGAAGCATGGAAGAACAGAAGTTTCTAGATAATGATTTTTGAAATAACAAAGAAGGAGGTGAGTAGAGCAGAAGGGAAGTAATTTAACAATTTAAAAACTTTTCGGTTGCAGATTTTTTTAGTCTGGCTATCGGGAATATGTGTCTTGTCGGGACGGGGCCGGCATGTGCCGGCGGGCCGTCAAGTAGAGACGCAAACATATTAATAGTGTTGTTGTAAAACGCACTGTTTTTATGTTTGCGTCTCTTTGTTTTTTATAGCTATAAAGAAAGAAAAAGCATGAGTACGTTTGAAAAGAATATCGATGATGCCTGTGATGATTTGAATAAAACAGTTGATAAGTTCCGGGAGCAGTTGAAAAACAATGATGAGGAAGCGAGGGCAAAGTTTACGGAACACTCAGTCATTGAATGGCAGGCACGGCGCATAGGTAATTTAGAGAGAGGGGTTGGGGTGGCAATAATTGTTGTTGACCAGAGCAAGGACTCATTCAAATCAAAGCCCTTGAAGGAATTGAAAAATGATTTGACAATTCTTTTGAAGGAAAAAAAGAAAACAGATGTGAAACCGGATGCATGAGCCGAAGATACAAAAATAAGGACGCATTAACAGCAATTTTAGAAAGGAGGAAAAATGTTAAGATGAAAGAAAATATAGGAGAGGCTTGCGGCCTCTTTCTCTATTTTCGGATTTGCCAAGAGTTTTATCTTATAACGGAATAAAGATTTATAGAATAAAAGTTGTTAAAACTACATTGATAGGAGACGTAATGTATGGAACAGAAATCACCGTTTGGAAGTTTTTTAGAGGAGCTTGAAGATTTCAGAGCGCCGCTGATTGATTGGAAAGACGCAATGTATGGAAAGCATGATATAAGTGATTTCCGTCATGCTTTTCTGTCGTCGACGGACGAATACGCGAAGGCAATACGATGCCCGACGCAGTGCGACAGCCCGTGCCCCATGCGCATTCAGCATAAAGAGAAAAGCATTGAGGCCGTATGCGGTGAAAACATATCCAACAATCAGCCATTGAGCGAACAGGATATTCTCATTTACCGTTTGAATGTGTCAAAGCTGCATAAAATTATTGCCATGACTTTCGGCATTAATTTGAATGAAAACAATTTAAATGACAAGCGAAGATATTACCTCGGAGAGTATACACCGTTTGCCGGAATCAACTATCCGGTTTATATGTCATACTGTAATTTCAGAGCGAGCATGTCTGGGATGGTTAAGTATTTATGTTCCGGGCATCATGGAAAATTCATACTGTTCTCGACATCCAGGCGCTTCCTTACGCCTGAGACAGAACTCCTCTTAAAAAAACGTGAGATCGTCTTTGTATCTCTGGAAGACGAACTTCTCATTGACCGCCGGTGCAATGTCAGTCTCCGGCGCGGACAGGAAAAAATTTTCGCTTCGCTGCTGAATATGCCGGAAACAAAAACAGTAGAATTCTTCCCGACCCCTCTCAATGCAAAATGGGAGGATCTGAATATTCATTTCATCAATGAACATACAGTTACCGTGCAGATTCTGGAAACTAAAGCATCGTTGAATTATTTTGAAATGGGGATGGCAAGTTCTCTCAATAAAGGCCCCGTCGACAGATGGACGTTTATGCTGAATCTTGCTGAAAACTATGGCGTATACGGATGGGATGGGCTGCAGGCTTCCCCGGCAATAAAAAAGCAGAAACAGCTGCTCTGCGAAAACCTTGTAAAGTTTTTCAGGATTGAGGGGGAGCCTATTTACTGGGATGAAGGACGCAAGGCATATATTGCCAGGTTTCAGATACGGCCCGATACTTATTCCACCAGTTGGAAAGGCAAAGGGAAAAAGCTTTCAGTTTAACAATTTTGATTTATTGAAAAAAGTGTTTATATTCCATCTGACCATATGAATAATAATTATGATAAGGAGAAACTATAATGCCAAAATTCTTAGTACCGTTACAGGATGAAATCACGAGACTTGCCCGCAAGGAAGTGGTAAAATCACAGGGAACATTAAAGAAAGCCGTAACTTCTCTCAGAAGAGAAAATACGGAATTAAGGAAACGTGTGAAATCCCTTGAGAAGGCTGTTGATGCATTGCAGAAAATTCTCGGCGGAACAAAGAAAATCAATGCTTTGCCTTCGGATGACGAGGTCAAAAATTCCAGATTCTCGCCGAAGATGATTACAAGGATGAGAAAGAAACACGGACTGAGCATAAAGAAAATGGCTGAACTGCTCGACGTAAATAATAACTCAATAATCAATTGGGAAAAGGGCGATTTCCGTCCACGCCAGGAGTTGAAAAGGAAACTTCTCGCATTTAAAAAACTAACCAAACGCGACGTCAAAAAAATGTTAAAGGAGCTGTCCGGGAAAAAGGCTGATGTTGTCCCTGTTATCGAAACTAAAAAAGTTTCCAGGAAAACAATTAAAAAGTAAACATCGGCAAAGTCCGCTAATTATAGCCCCGGCCCAGTTCCGGGGCTTTTACTTTTACAGCCCTGCTGTTCTGCCCTATTGCTTTTTCAGTATTCCAGATTGGTAGCTGTTACAAAGTTAGCAGTAATATTTATAGTCGTTTTTGCAACATCGCCATGAGATGGATAGAATTACTTAAACTTATTCATAACTATTGGTTTTTCTATCCAGAGATAGCTTAAACTTGAAAGCTGAAATCATATTGTCTTTTTCTTATCCTTTGATGAAATACCTAAAGTTTTAAACATCTATAGGTAAAATATCAATAAGCATAAAAATCAAACAATACCGCGTGCGGATAATTTATTTCAGGATACTTTAATTGACAAACACAAGCAATGCACACAATAAAGCCATGTTTTTTGCTGATATTTGTCAAGTTTGCAATGATTTTACTTGACAAATACAAGCACAATACATATAATTACTATGTATTGTGACTATAATTTTCAAATGAGGTAAATGCAGTGTTGTACGATTTTTTTATAAAACACCCGGTTTTTACGTTTGAGGAGTTCAATGCTTTTCATGCGAATAAAAAAACATGTGGACGCCGTGCTGCGGAATCGCTCCTTGCCTATTATAATAAGGCAGGAAAGATTCAGCGGCTGAAACGTGGGCTTTTTGCTGTTGTGCCGCCGGGAGAAAACGCCGCACAATTTACTCCTGACCCGTTTCTTGTCGCTGGCCGGATGAGCAAAGATGCCGTTCTTGTCCATCATACCGCCTTGGAATTTCACGGGCGGGCTTATTCTGTATTTAACCACTTTACCTATCAGACATCTTTTGCTGTGAGACCTCTTGTATGGCGTAACGTACGATTTAATACGGTGCCTGTTCCTGCCCAATTGCAACGCAAAAAACAAGTGTATTTCGGAGTGACGACCGCGGAACGCAACGGGATGGAAGTGAAGGTCACTTCACTGGAACGCACCTTTGTGGATGTTCTGGATTGTCCTCGCTATTCAGGCAGTTGGGAAGAAATATGGCGTTCTCTGGAATCTGTGGAGTTTTTTGATTTGGAGCAAGTCTTGAAATATCTCAAGATTCTGTCCAATGCAACGACTGCTGCCAAGGCCGGATTTTTTCTGGAACAAAATAAAGATAGGTTGATGGTTAGTGATAAATATCTTGCTTCCTTACAGAAATTATGCCCGAAACAGCCTCATTATTTAAATAGGAAAAAGCGTAATGGTCGATTGTCAAATAAGTGGAAGCTAATAATTCCTGATGAAATATTGAATCAGCAATGGAAGGAAATATCATGAAGATATCACGGGAGAAAGTCGCCTCTCTTGCAACTCTTACCGGTTTTCACGCGGACATGGTTGAAAAAGCTGTCCGCCTGATAAATTTGCTCAATACGATAAATACCCACCCGGCTTTGAAAGGAAAGCTGGCGCTTAAAGGGGGGACGGCGTTGAATCTATTTATCTTTGATATTCCACGCTTGTCAGTTGATATTGATCTGAACTATATAGGTGCGGGTAATCTCAATGAGATGCAGGTGGAACGGCCTAAAATAGAACAGGCAATCCAAGCGGTCTTTTCACGAGAAGACTATAACTTGAAACGAATGCCAGATGAACACGCCGGTGGAAAATGGCGCTTGGGATACCAGAACGCCTTCGGGCATCCTGGCAACTTGGAGGTGGACCTGAATTTTATGTTCCGCATCCCGCTTTGGGAAATTACAATCTCAGAATCACGCCTTATCGGGGAATACCAGTCAAAGAATATACCGGTTCTTGATATTAATGAACTGGCTGCCGGTAAGTTAGCCGCATTGTTTTCACGACATCAGGCACGGGATATTTTCGATGCAAGAGAACTTCTTTCATATCCTGGACTTGATCAGAAAAAATTGCGTCTGGCTTTTATAGTTTACGGCGCCATGAACAGGAAAGACTGGCGGACTGTATCAATTGAAGATATTTCATTTGACCTAAAGGAACTTGAACAAATGCTGCTCCCGGTTCTGAATAAGAATAAGATTGAACAAGTCACCCGGTCTTCAGTTTTATTCGGAGAAAAACTTATTGATGAATGCCGTAAAAAACTCACACACTGGTTTCCTTTTTCCAATAATGAATCGGCTTTTCTGAATGCCATTCTTGAACGGGGAGAAATAAAGGCCGAACTTATAACGAAAGACCTTGAATTGCAAAACCGGATAAGTAATCAATAAATGTCCGAAAACATTTTAATCTTGAGTAAATGCTTTTTAATTCAGTCTTTTTCTCTCAGATGGATTCAGTATTTTTCTTTCGCCGGAGAGATATAGTTTCCGTTGGGATTTTGATAAATCAATATTTCTTCTCTGTTTGATTGGTTTGTCGGATTCGCCGGTACTTGGCAGCCTTGCGCCAAGCATGGATGCGGCAACGGCGCAGCCGACTATTCCGTCGAGCCAGTGGTTGTCGGAGGCTTCGGGACGAAGCTTC
>Ga0076257_101_pt1 | contig 102940 bp, 90 predicted proteins | sample RifGroF2_FD_67746 | JGI IMG/M metagenome (GOLD analysis project Ga0076257, IMG submission 67746) | Parcubacteria (Uhrbacteria) bacterium GW2011_GWF2_39_13 | reverse complement strand
CTAAAACGCAAGACAAATACACAAAACCCGCCTGACGGCGGGTTACGACACAGCATCTTGTAACGCTGTTTTTTTGTTGATGGGTTTTTCAACGGTCTCCAGTAGAAGGTTGACAATATTCAATTTTTGGAACATCTTTTTGAAGGGAGTACAGACCTTAATTTCTTGGTTTAAGGAGAGGAATGTCATGATTACCCTGCTTTCCCAGCGTACACGAGAGAAGTTTGGGATCGTAGATCCAACAAATCCCGTATTCAAAGTAAGAATAGAATTCGACGACCAATCTCCGCCCAAAATTACCATGTCTCCCTATGGAGGATCGTTCATTCGAGACATTTCTCAAGCCGTGCTTCAAGAGCCAGTCCCAAACCAAGGGATATTTGCTTATGAGATTTGTTTAGGAGAATTAGCAAAAATTCAAGCTGACGATCAAGTCATGGCACGGAAATTGCTTAAGCGTTTCGGGCGACTTATGCAAGAATCCATAGACCACTTTTCGCAGATGCTTTCGAGTCTGCCAAAGAAAGAGATTTTTGTTCCGGTTGTGGTTGATGCCATGACCCACGCGCTTGTCGCGTCTCACAATCTGAGCCGCCCCTTTCATTTTAAATGGAAAGTTACCTGTCCTGATTGCGTCCCACCTTCTCAAGAGATAGAGTTGTCCATGGTTTTTTTTGCTGGTGCTGTTACCCATCAACATCCTTTTTTTGAGGTTTTTGTTGAACTGCTCAATGAAGCTGTGAGTCAAATTGTGTTTCAAAAGAAGCGTGAGGCCATTATGCGTTTTTTGGCGGAATTGGCTTTTACTCGGGCTGTTCCGGATCTGAAATGTCTCAATTGAGCTTTCGATGTATTTAGTATTATACAAAGAATTTCGTAGCTTAGAGTGGAGGTGAGTTAATGGAACAATATTGCAGGTTGATCGTTACACCAGAGCGCAGAAGCGAGCAGCGTCTTAGGGAGGAACAAGAGAGGGGTCATGCAGACCGTCGAATCCTGCCAAGGTATCACTTGGATGGAAATAATCCCTATGGGTTTTCAAGTTTGATAGATCCAGCTTTGTTGAATTTTGCCGACTCTGTTTGTTCATTTCAGAATGAGAGTATCCTTCAACATCCAGATCGCGCCAGAGATATGTCTCCACTATCTCTCCATCAATGTACTCGGGCGGCTCTTGAGGGGAATGTTCATGCATTTTTTCAGGAGCAGATGTGTATTGCCTGTTTTTTGATTGAACTTTTGGGAGACCACTCAGGACATCTTGTAACAAAAGGAGGCTACTTAGCTGTTGAGTCCTCCAGAGAAGTTTATGAGTTTGCTGATACCCTTCTTTTGCCAGGATTTCAAGGAATGTGGGTCGTCATGCGTACATGGAATGGCCTTCGACAGTTGCTTCACAGACTTTTGCGTGGCAAGAAGGCCTTTGGACCATGGTTGGAGTACAGTTATGTTGAATTTCAAAAATGTCTTAAGCAAGTGGCTTATCTGTATTTGAGAAAACCGTCTCTGACGAGGGATAGTGCAGATGAGATGAAGGAGGATAACGGAAATATCTTTCTTGTTCGTCCTCCTGTGGGAACAGTATTGACAGAGCAGATGTTGCCATCGAGTTTATCTACAGAGACTCAATCCTGGCTTCAGGAGCGCACAACACGCCAACTTTCTGTCGTGGAAAGAGGGTTGATCGTTCAATACTATGCGAAAATTGAGCGTGCCGGCCGTTTGGGAGGATATTCCGTGCCTGATATTCGACGCTTGACCTATGGTGAGTGTCTGTAACGTTCGCATTCTTAACTAAAGACTCATCAAGGGTCTTTTTTCTTTGAATTTATTGACAAAATACTCTTTTTTTGTTAGTTTTGCCTCATGGGGCTGATCGGTATCGATGGGAGCCTCTTCATAATGATCAAGCCGTGTGGGCACGACCGCACGTACTCAAACTCGTGCACGACGACAACTGCAAACAACGTCATGGCAATGATCAAGAACGCACTACGCGTTCCTTCATTTGCTCCTGTCCTCGCCTAAGGGTTTGAAGGACCATCCAAGTTGGTTTTGCTCAATAGCCAACATCTGGGTGTTATATTTTTGAGCTTTGAGCGCGAAGTCACCGATCTTTCGCGCACAAGAGTTGCGATCGGTTCCTAAACACGTATTGCGTCACACCTTCAGCGTGTGTAGGTATTCCAGGTGTGAATGAGCTTGGAAACGTCATTGTGAAAAACCTTACCACACAGGGGTTCAATTCCCCTCAGCTCCACCAAAAATATCGCATCACTCATGATGTGATATTTTTTTTGAAAAGAAAAACTCCACCATCGGCGAGCTTCCAGTGAGGAAGTTTCTCGTTGATGGTGGGTCAGTTTTGAAAAGGTTTCAGCTTTCTAGATTTCGTCCAGATAGCGGAACCGTCCTTGTGGATATTTGGCAATCAAGTGAAAGAACGGGCGAGTTTGTTCATCACCCTGGAACAGAACGATATCATAGAGCTGTTCGAAACAGCGTTTCTCATCGGTAATGAGGATACCCTCTTTCACGTGCCTTTTGGCAAGTCGTAAAATTTCATCTGATACGGTTGGGTGAACCATGTGTTTGAGATGGCACCCTACCAGTGCTTTCAAGTGTCTTGCGAGTTCTCCTGGGAGAACTCCGTTTTTTTCCAATTGATCCAATTCCTGCCAGTTGTTGGCAGCAGTGAGTTTTATTGGATTCATTTATTCTCCTTCTCTCAGTAGATCATGTACTGGTACACGAGGACGATACTGACCAACAGACCCAGTACGTCCGCAGGTAGAAGGTACCAGACGCGGGCACTCACCTGGTAGGGAATTCGGACACCATACAGGACGAGTGCGACCATTATGAGTACAGGGTCCATTCCGCACTCACCCGCCTTCCAATTGGCATAGATCTGTGATGGAAAGCCCAGAAGGACCATTCCGATTCCACAGACGAGAGTCATTTTGCCAAGACATGCTTTCCACGGTTCCAATGCATGAGCAAGTCGTTCAGCAATTTTGATCATCAAGTGCCTCCATTGTCTTTAAAATAAGATGAAACGACTTTAATTCGTATTCACGAAAATAAAATCGACGTTGAATAATACCAAAAATACAAAGAAAGTCAATTCTACGGGGTTTAACGTAACGAATCGTGAGATCCGTTTTTATGTTATAATTTATTTGTATTATGCAACCTCCTCAGTCCATTAGTATTTCAACAACCACGTTTATTAAAGCCGTTTTGATTGGATTAGGTTTGTGGTTTCTTTGGTTTATCCGCGACATCGTGGCTATTTTTGTGGGTTCTCTTTTATTAGCCTCGCTTATCGAACCGTTTGCTGCCTGGTTTGCTTTGCGAAGAATTCCTCGTGGGATTGCTGTGTTGATTATTTATATTCTTTTGCTTTCTCTTACATCTATTTTTATTGTCCTGTTTGTTCCTGTAATAGGACAACAGGGAGCTCAACTGTTTACTCATTTTTCAGATTACTATACGCAGGCGACTCAATCGCTTGGGCAAGTTCGTCAGTTTTCAGAAGACTATGGATTAAGTACAAATCTCTCCACTTCTTTGACCGCGTTACAAACAAGTTTTAATGAATCTTTTGGTTCTGTTTTTTCTACAGTAAAAGGAGTTGTCGGAGGGGTTGTTGCGGTGTTCATCGTTTTGGTGTTGACCTTCTATATGGTGGTTGAGGAAGAAAAAATGCGAAAGTATTTTCGAAACCTTGCTCCTATCGAATATCAACCGTATGTTGTTCATTTGATAAAAAAATTACAAAAAAAAATGGGGGAATGGTTGCGAGGTCAGCTTATTTTGGGACTTATTGTTGGAGCGGCTATTTATCTAGGTTTGCTTTTTTTGGGGGTCAATTACGCTCTGCTTCTTGCATTGATGGCCGGTGTGCTTGAAGTGGTTCCTTACGTTGGACCGATTATTTCTCTTGTGCCAGCGCTTATTATCGGTTTTGCTCAGTCGCCTGTGATTGGTTTTGGTGTCATCATTTTGTATCTGATTGTTCAACAAGTTGAAAATCATCTTCTTGTTCCTAAAGTGATGCAGAAGGTAACAGGATTAAATCCAATCATTAGTATCTTAGCGTTGTTAGTAGGAATTAAAGCAGGAGGACTGGTTGGAGCTATTTTTTCCATTCCTTTGGCTATGATGGTGGTTGTGATATTAGAGGATCTTTTTCAAGATATTTCATAACTTTTCGTTGACTATGCATTATTATCAAAAACATTCTTTTTTTCCCGTCATCATCATTTTGTTAACCGTTTCACTGGCAGGATTCATGTTTTTTGTTCTTCGTGGATCGTCTACCCAAACATCAGCGATGCAAGAACCTAAACCTGTGAATGAAGAGGATTATCGTGAAGGCGTTTCTATAACTCTTCAAACGTTTGAAGAGCAGTTTGTCGCTTCTCAAGACAACGCACAAAAACGTCTTGCCACTCAAAATGCATTGAGTACGCTGCTTGAACTTCGTGTCCCTGTTGAGTATAAAGAGTTACATCTTCAATTGGCTATTGCTTGGAATCAGATTCAAATGGCTTTACAAAACGACTCAGAAGATGAATTAGATATACCTTTAAAAACGATTGAACAATTGAAAATAACCTATCCTTGGTTGATTCAATAATTTTATGCCACGCATAGAAAAACAAGCTTCATTAGAAAAACAGATTGAGGATGTAAAGAAGAATATCGTTCAAGAAATGGAACCTCAAAAAAAATCTCGTAAGCCTTGGTTTACGTGTTTGATGATTTTTTTCGTTGTTTTTTTAATCTGCATCGGTTATCTTGCTTGGGTGGTTGCTTCTACAGGTCTAGTGTTTATTCCTATCTTTACTCGTTTTGCTTACACACAACCTGCTCCTTTGCGGGAAGTGACTCCGGGTGTTCCTGTTGAGACTGTTTTGCGAGAACAAATGACAACATCTTTTTTACAGCGTTTTCGTGAAGGTGGTCGTTTGTTACCTTCACCAAACCAAATGCTAGAAGTGAGCGTTTCAGAAGCTTCTCTCACCGCCACGTTGAGATCCAAGTTAGAAGAATCTCCTTTGGAAGGTTTGGATATTTCAGCTCTTCAGGTGGTTTTGGAACCTGATTTAGGTGTAGAAGTTTTTATTCCTGTTGAAGAGAGCGATCTTCAGACAGCGGTTATTCTTTTTTTCGATGTGATCGTCAAAGATGGTGCCATCGCTGTGATTCCTAAAGATGTTTTCGTTGGAAGTGCACATCTGCCTTCATTTTTAGTGAACATGTTTTTGACATCTTTGTTAGAGCAGCGTCTTGCTCAATTGAACAAGATTGTTGTTGGATATACCAAGATTTCATCTATAGATATTTTTTCAGGTGAACTTTTGATCAAAGGAACGCTTTCTGTTGAATGGCAAAGACCTTTATGATTCTTTTCTATCGTCTTTCTTCTTTTGTTGCCACTTTTATTGGAGCTCTTGGATTTTTTGCGCTTTTTTTGGGTTGGAGTCATCCGTACGTTGCTGTTTCTCTCTCTACATTTTTTATTGCTGTCGTTCTTGCGCGGTTACTGGGATGGCATCTTCGGACATTTCAGTTTTGGCATCTTTTAGGAACACCAACTCTTTTTTTTCTTTCAAGTTTTGGACCATTTTTTCTTTTAGAACATTTTTTGACAAAAGTTGTTTTGACCGTCCTGGTTGTTTTTTTCCTTTTTTTGTTTGTTGAACATGTGTTTAGTTTTACTCATCTCCCGATGAACTATCAACCCTTTACGCTAGAGTATCTTTCTCAATTATTACATATTCTTTCCGTTTTTTTTCTGTCAACGCTTGGATTTGGTCTTTCCCTCTTTCTTCATACGCCTTTATGGTTTTTGTCTGTGATCTTTTTTTTCATTCTTTTTTTTATTGTGTACGGAACTCTTTGGGCTGGAAAGATCGATCCCCAACGGGCAAGACCCTATGCTTTTGCTGGAGCTCTTTTAACGACGGAACTTTTTGCCAGCCTTTCTTTTTTGCCAACGGGCTTTTATTCTAATGCGGCCTTTCTGGCATTAGGGGTTTATGTCTTTTTGGGACTTTCTCGCGCTCACGCCCTTCATAAACTGTCTAGAGAAATTCTTAAACGGTATCTTATTTTATTCTTTTTTCTTAGCGTGTTAATTGTTCTCACGTCTCAATGGGTATAAGACCTTTTCCAAAATAAGCGATCTTGGCTTTCACGGGCACCCAGGCATCGCTTCAAGCTATATTTGTGTAGCTCTTCAGCGACTGCCAGCCCGTTCAAGTCAATCTCATCTTATTTTGAAAAAGGTCTTATGAAAACAACTTCGTTATCACACATTTTTTCTTTGATTCTTCTTTCTCTTGTGGTTGGTCTTGGAGCGGGAATTATCGGAACAGCTCTTACAACGGATTATCTTTCTGAATATGCGTTCGGGTTATCACGTCTCACAGAACCTCTGCGAATCACACAGGAACTTCCTCGAGTCATTCCAAAAAATTATGAAGACGCGCTTTCTCTTCTTCAAGAACGTGCTCTTCCTGCGGTAGGTTCGTTATTTGAAAAAGCTCAGATGACAGAAACCGGAGTTCCTTTTTCTCTTTCCCATAAACCAGTGATCGCTTTAACATCCGATGGATGGCTCCTTGCCTCTCAGGCTGCTGTGGGGGATCATGTGCAATGGCAAACACAGCAGTGTGAAATTGATAAACGAATTGAGGAACCGTTGACAGGATTTGTCTTTGCTCATTGTCAAACAAATAATGTTTCTGTGGTTAATTTTGGATCCGGATATGATGTAGCGGTTGGCGATCAATTATTTATCGTATCAGCTGCAGGGGTCGTGAATGTTACAACCGTTTCTTCTGTGACATGGGGAACACAAAGTATGGAATCTTCGGATATTCCTTTACGACGTATTCATATGTTGTCTTCCTCTGCTTTTGAACAAGGTTCAGCCGTGTTTAACCTTTTTGGAGATTTAGTTGGTGTTGTTTCTTATACAGAAGGTGTTGCGGAGATGATTCCTTTTGAACAGCTTTCTAACGCGTTCCGTCAGGTACTCCTTCCATCTGATTCGATTGTGCATCCCGCGTTAGGTCTTCAGGGCATTGATCTTTCTCGAACAGTTGGTGTTTCGCCAGAACTTTCTCGAGGTTTGCATCAGGGGTTTTTGCTCTACGCACAACAGACTCCAGAGGCGGTCAATACAACGACTTCCCTAGAGTTACTTGAAGGGGATATTATTTTATCTATTGAAGGCGTTGCTATAGACTCACTTTTTTCGATCGATGATCTTCTTACTTCTTATGTTGTAGGTGATGAAATTCATTTGACGATTGATCGTGCAGGATTGCAACAAGAGGTTACTGTGACATTGGGTGAGCTCAAAATTTAAGTTATACTCATAAACGTATGGCACAACCAAATTACTTGCGAGACGTGTTCGGCCATTGGCAAACGATTTTTTTGTTTGGGCTTCTAGGGCTTGTCTTGGCTTTAATCATCTCCTTTGTTCAACCCCTCAAGTATTCTTCAACATCTCGATTGCTCATTTTGCAGGATGTTGGTTCTGGCGTTGATGCGTATACTGCTTCGCGTTCTGAGGAACGTATTGCTGATAATCTTTCCACGCTTATTTATACGAGTACTTTTTTTGATCAAGTGTTGGATGCAGGGTTTAGCATTGACCAATCTATTTTTCCTGAGGATCCTTCAAGACAAAGAAAAGTGTGGGGAAGAACCGTCAAAGCGACCGTTGCACGAGGCTCGGGACTTCTCTCTGTCACGGCTTATCACACAGATATCAATCAGGCAGAACAGCTTGTTCGCGCGATTTCCTTTGTTCTTACTCAGAGGGTAGGCGAGTATACCTCCGGAGCTAATGTGTCTGTGCGTCTTGTGGATGAACCTCTCAATTCTCGTTGGCCTGTTAAACCAGATATTATTGTAAATATGTCCTCGGGGTTCGTCTTGGGAGGATTTGTAGGGATCGCTTTTACCATCCTCCAAACCGAACGTATTAGACGCAGACATCAATTCGTTCACGAAGATTTCAATGAATAATTAAATAAAAACGGGACTGAGTCCCGTTTTTTGATTATTTGATGTAAAAATTCTACAAAAATCGATGAGATTGCCTTGAACGGGGAAATCGACTCATCACCGTATTCACATACGGTGATGAGTCGATGGGGCCCCGTGAAAGGCAAGATCGCGATTTTTGTAGGATTTTTTTTAAAAAACCCCTTTGAGAACTTAGATACTAGCTTGTCAACACAAGGAGGAGTCGTGTTCACCGCTGTATCTAAGCCCTCAAAGGGGCTTCTTTTCGTTCCTTTAATTCGTGCAAAAGAATACCAAAACGGCCGCTTTTCGTCAATGATTAACAACATTTATGCCAGGATACCTTGACAAAATATGTTTTTAAGGTTATCTTAATGCGTTCACAGTTGATCAAATTCTAATGAATGTGATCCATGTGTGTCCTAAAGCGGTTTGATGTTCACTTCTGACATCTCCTCCTTGTTGGAATGTTGGATGTCAAACCACTTCAGTACATGGTTGGATCAGAAGTTTGTAGGGCAGTAGCAAGTCTACTACTTTTCTAAACACCTCTGATCTGACCGTGGCTGATTCGTAACTTACAATCAGTCTAGGTCTCGCACCGTCAAAACCCCTAAGTCGGGGTCAGACGGTAGGGAAGCCGGCAAAAGGGCTGGTTTTCTCTGATCCCGACGAAGTACCTGAACAAGGAGAAAGAGGAAGATGAAGCGAAATTTGTTCACAGTGTTCGTTATGTTTTCTTTCGGACTGCTCATAACTTCGACGACAGCCTTCGCGGTCGACCCTCCGTGTACGTCGTACGCCGGTATGGTTGACCTCGACAAGGACGGCTACTGTGTGTTCGTCGGAGCAGCAACAGCTGCTTCGACCGGTTTCACCGGAGAGGTCGATTGCGATGACACTCACAAGTCCGTAAATCCTGGAGCCCGAGAAGTTCTCGGCAACACGACCGATGAGGATTGTGACGGCGTTGCCAGGGTTCTTCCGATGAAGGACAGCGAGTTTGCTCTGTTCGTCAAAAACGAATACGGGGGCAACAAGACGTTGGATCACACCTTGTTTCTGGTGGAGTTCGATGCGTGTACCGCAGGTGCCGCTGCGATTCCGCGGACTTGTTCCGTGGATCTGGTCCTCGGCAAGTTTGTGCCCGTCGAGGGCTACCTGTTCGTCGACGCATTCGTGAATGGGACTGAGATTTATCGGAATCATGGCGAGGCGAGCGACGGTCGCGAGGTTGTCAGCAAGGCGCAGTACAGTCATTACAGACCTTGCGTAAAGACATCGCGTCCGAGCCTCACTCGCAAGACGGTGACTGTGATCGCAACCACCCAGGCCAATCTGGCGGTCGGTGGTGAGGCGACTCTTCGTCAGGTCGGTGACATGATCCTTCAGGGACAGATCAACGGGATCAACGCCGCCAATGCGGGGCGAGACAGTGCCGTCAACCTTCTGGGTGGACGGGTGAATGGTCTGAATACGGATCTGGATCAGGAGGTCGCAGATCGCAAAGACGCCGACACGGCCGAAAGGGTCGATCGACAGAATGCCGACACGCTTCTGAATGGTCGCGTCACCGTCAACGAGTCCCGTTCCGTTCTAGTCGAAGGTGGGGCTTCGGGAATGGTGATCGGTCGTCGATCCCTCCAGCAGGTCGATCAGTCAGGGAATCCCAATGGTGAGATGGTGCGCAACACGGCACTGTCCGCCGGCGGGTTCGGACTCCGGATAGGTCTCGAGACCTCCTCAGGCGAGGTTGCCGCGTTTGGCAACGTCGGTTTCGGTGCCGATGGCGAAGGCTCCGGTGCGGATACTGCCTACCAGATCGGTCTGGAGGCGTTGGCCGGATCCAGCACCACCCTGATCGGTGGGTTCGCCACGTTTCAGAGCACCACAGACCATGCCAACTCGGTCGACGCCAGCGTCCTGGACAATGGAGTCCTCGTCGGGCTTTCGCTCAACCGGGATTTCATGCCTGGAAGCGGTCGTATCACCGGTTATGGACGACTCGGAGTCGGATACTCGTGGTACGCCACCAAGGGGATGAATGAGAGTGGTGTCATTATCGTCCCCGGCGGTGGTGTGACGGGTCTCCTCCAGCTCGGCGTCAATTTCGGCGCCGGTGCCTCTAACTGATCATCTAGACCATCCCCGTTTTTCCATGTTTTTCTTGAAGAGTTAATCTGATAGGAAAGCGGGGATACGCCAAACTTTATCAGACTTCTACGCAAAGAGGTCTGATTTTTATTTTAGGTCTATTTTTGTGCCTCATTCCTTGACAATTATTCGATTCTTTGTTATTCTGACACGTCAATTGTTCTTTGAAATATGTTTCAATCATATTCCCTGAGCGAAGGCTCGTCACACGAGCCGGAGTCGAAGGGACATTCTGTTGTATGGAGTCCAGAAGAATGTGTGTGGAAGCCTTTTCCTCACAGACTCTTCTCGATTCCAAAGCATTTGTGCTGAGGATTCGTTGAATGGCAATAACTTTTCTTTGGAGGATGATCAATGGAGCGGTTTTTTATCGGTTTGTTTCTGTGTCTTCTCGTTTTCGTGTCCTGTACTCCGGCCAATGTCGTGGCTCCCGGTGGTGGGGATGACGGTGAGATCGTTGATGTCGACTGTGATGGCTACACCAACCAGGTGGATTGCAATGACGGCAACGTTGCGGTCTATCCCAAGGCCGTCGAGCTCGACAACGGTATCGATGACGACTGTGACAACCTCATCGACGAGGGCTTTCACAACGATGGGGATGTCGATGGCGATGGTTACACAACCGACCCTCAGGACTGCAACGATCAGGACGCGTCCATTCATCCGGGGGCGACCGAGGTCTGCAACGACGAGAAGGACAACGACTGCGACGGCGCCATCGATGGGGCCGACAGCCAGTGTCAGAGCTCGACCCCCACTCCGACGCCCTCCTATGACGGGAGCGAGGTGACCATCACGGTCGCTTACGGCTCCGCGACGCCGGCTGTGGACTTCTCGTTCGGTTATTGCTCCAATCTGACCGACCCGGCCCAGTGCGATGCCTGGAACCAGAGTGTGACCACGAGGACCGACGCGTCCTCGGTGACGTACACGATCAAGAACGTTGTTGGTGGAGTAATCCGGGCGAACTCGAGTCGGTTCTACCAGTCGTCGGATTATAATTCTTCCACCCAGACGTGGAGCAATGCCGACTCCTGGCTGTGCGAAAACGGGGTTACCTCGCCTGAGATGACTGGAACCGTCTCCGTCGCCATTGACGGAGTCAGTGTCGGAAACGGAGGGGCTTACTGCCTCTACTACGGCAATGGGTCCAGTCTGGGCATCAAGTTGGATAATTTGATGTAAGTTCTTTCTCTTGGGGTCTCTGTCTGACAGGTATGAGTGGTGGTACAGAGTCGCGACGGCGCCTGTCTTACACAGACCCCACTTTTTCTACGACACCTTCTCTGCTGAGGAGGTGTTTTTCTTTATTTAATATTCCCTGAGCGAAGCGACCCAAGGGAGCGGAGTCGAAGGGGAAGTTAAGAATGACTACCCTTCGACTCCGGTTCGTCGAACGAACCTCCGCTCAGGGAATATTAGGTTTCAATCTTGTTTTTCGTACGAGGATTTTGCATGTCTGTATTCATTGACAAAATGGGCAAAATATGGTATAGTTTGACCATCAGAAATAGCTGATTTTGTTCATTATATTGAATAAATTAAAGAAAAAAGAAAATTAGGGATTGTCCGTTTATATCAAACAAATTTAAGTTTTCAAAAATCTCGTTTGGTGATATAAACGGACGACCCCTGATGATAATCAAAAGATGGGGTGTCTAAAAGCTTGTTTAAAAATCGAGCCAGGAGTTTGCCTGGTGGATGGATAAATAAGCTTTCCCCCACAACGTAAGGAGTTCCAATGCAGTTTTCGCGCTTGACTTTCGTATCCTGTTTTATCACTCTCCTTGCCGGTCTGGCGATCGGTTGTGGTCCGGGCGATGTCCCGGTCTACGACGGTCAGCATCCCACCCAGACCGTCACGCCCGGTTCCACTCCCGCTGACAACGACGAGCCCCAGGACATCGACGGCGATGGTCGCACCGATCAGATCGACTGCAACGACAACGATGCCGCGACCTATCCCGGTGCTCTCGAGGTCTGTGAGGATGGTGTGGATCAGGACTGCAACGGCAGCGATCTCGACTGCGATTACTCCACTCCTCCGACCGCCACGCCGTCGCCAGTCACCACCCCGACCACGACACCGTCCGACTATGACGCGGATAACGACGGTTTCGACGACGACGTGGACTGCGATGATGGCAATCCCGCCGTCAATCCCGGCGCCACCGAGACCTGCAACAGCACCGACGATGACTGCGATGGCAGCACCGACGAAGGTTTGACCTTCTACACGCTGTACAAGGATCTGGATGACGATGGGTACGGGAGTTCCAGCAGTGGAACCTCGTCGACCTGTCGCACCGAAATCCCTGACGACCCTGCTTTCATTTGGTCGTCTGTCTCTGGGGACTGCGATGACACCAAAGCCAGCGTCTATCCGGGCGCCGTCGAGCAGTGTGACAGCATCGACAACGACTGCGATGGCAGCGTTGACGAGAACGGTACCGCGATCACCATCTGGTATCGCGATGGCGATGGCGATGGTTATGGGACAAGCAGCGGAAGCGGTATGAAGTCTGCTTGTTTGCAGCCGTCGGGGTACGTCTCTCGTGACAGCGACTGCGATGACACCAAGGCCTCGATCAACCCAGGCGCTGTCGAGATTTGTGATGGTGTCGACAACAACTGTGTCGGTGGAATCGACGAAGGCGTCTCCGCCACCAACTGGTATCGCGACGCCGATGGCGATGGCTACGGTGTCAACAGTACGACACCGGTAGCGGGTTGCTCGCAACCGTCCGGAGGATATGTAAGCAAGTCCGGCGACTGCAACGACTCCAATGCTACTGTCCATCCGGGCGTCACTGAGACCTACAACAACATCGACGATGATTGTGATGGGAGTGTCGATGAGTACACAACATCTCTGTCGTATTATATAGACGGGGATAACGACGGTTACGGCAAGAGCGGTTCGACTGCGACCGTGGCCTCCACCAAGCCCACGGGTTACGTGTCCAACAACACCGACTGCGTCGATACCAACGCCGCGATCCATCCGGGTGCCGTCGAGACCACCAATGGGGTCGATGACGATTGTGATGGGACCATTGATGAAGGCACCGAGGCGCTCGTGCAGGTGAACTATGCGACGAAGGGCTATTACGCCCTGAATGCGCAGATTTTCACTGCGGCCAGCCAGCTCGGCAGCGAGTGGGACGAGACCGCCACGACGACGTCCGGAAACTCGGTGCAGGTGGAATTCACCACCGCCAAGTACGGAAGTCTCTCCGGGTTTTGCGGCGTCCGAATCAACGTCTCGGTCGGCAACCCGGCGTATGATTGGCTCTGCGAAGGCGGGGCCATTGATCCGTCCGCTCAAGTCGATATCTGGTGGCGCGGGATCTGGTATGACGAAAGCAAGCTCAAGGTGTGGGTTGCCAACTCGTCTTCCGGATCCTGTTCCGCGGTGCTGCTGGTCTCGACGGCCAGCCAGTGTCAGTTCTGATCTTTTTCAACCCTCATCACCCTAGTCCCTCGACCCAGGTGGTGTACAACAAACGCACGGACCCCGTGCGAAGCGAACCCCGAGTGATTTCATCACTCTCCGGCTATCGTCTTCGCTCGGGGTTTTTCTTTTGAGATCTCTCTAAAAATCGCGACCTTGTCTTTCACAGGCGCCCTGGCAACCCAACAGACGTACGTTTAGGTACGTCTGTTGGGTTGCCAGCCCGTTCCTGCCTACCGGCAGGCAGGCAAGACAATCTCATCGATTTTAAGAGAGATCTCTTTTGCTAAAATTCGCCCCGTTTCTCTTGACGAAAAACCTCTTTTTTGATAAAAACCTCCGTCCAGGTCGAGGTTCTTTTTATCTTAATCGCGCGTTCATTTTTGTGTCTGGCCTGGATTTTTAGCAGATGCGCGTTTAAACACAGGAGAAATAGAAGATGATGAATTGGAAGTTCTGGTCTGTGGTTTCTGCTGCCGTGCTGTTGAGTGCGTGCAGTGGCAGTGGGACAGGTAATGTCCCCAATTACGGCGAGGATCCAACCCCAACTCCGTCCATGACTCCGGTTTCGGATGTGGATGGCGATAGCGTGCCAGCCAGTCAGGATTGCAACGATTCGGATGCATCCGTGACTGTTGCCGTGACCTGGTATGTTGACAGCGATTCGGATGGTTATGGCAATGCCGATCAGTCCTTTACGGCGTGTCTTTGTCCAGTCGGCTATGTGTCGAATGCCGAGGATTGTGACGACGGGAATGTGAGCATCAATCCCTCTGCCTCCGAGACCTGCAACGGCGAGGATGATGATTGTGATGGCGTGATCGATCCGGTAGACAGCGAAGGCGTGGGTACCTGGTATGTCGATCAAGACGATGACGGATATGGCGACAGTGAACAATATTTGATCGCTTGCTATCCGTTCTCGGGATATGTGTCAGACTCCACGGATTGCGATGATGGAAACATCTCGGTTCACCCAGGCGCATTGGAAGTCTGCGACGGAATCGACAACGATTGTAACAAAGTGGTTGATCCAAGTAACAGTCAGGATGCCGACACTTGGTACATGGACAGCGACGGCGATGGGTTCGGTGATCGTTTCGCCTCTGTGAAATCTTGCACAATGCCTTTTGGCTCTGTGCCGGACGCCACAGATTGCGATGATCGTATGTCCAACATCAACCCGTCCATGCCCGAGATCTGTAACGGGATGGATGACAACTGTGATACCGTGGTGGATGAAGACAGTGCTGACGCGGAAGTCTGGTACTTGGACGCTGACGGCGATGGATACGGAGATACAGAAGATTTGCTCAACGCCTGCACGCAACCAGAAGACCGCGTGTTGGATGATACCGATTGCGATGATGCGAATGCGAAATCGTTCCCTGGAGCCAGCGAACTATGCGATGGCGAAGATAACGACTGCGATGGCAGCACGGATGAGAATCTCTCATCCCTTTGGTATGTCGACAACGATCGTGACGGTTTCGGAAGCGGAGCCGGCGTGAATATCATCTGCCAGGGCGTCTCCAATGGTCTGGTAGATAACGCCGACGATTGCGATGACATCGACGGTCATGTGCACCCAGGCGCCAGCGAAGTCTGCAATGGTGTGGATGATAACTGTGATGGGTTAATAGATCAGTCCGATAGCGCGGATGCCGCGATCTGGTATCACGATATGGACGGCGATGGATATGGCACAGTCGATCATACGGTTGTGACCTGTTCCAAACCTGACGGTTACGTTTCTGTTGCTACCGATTGCGATGACAGCCAAGCCTCGGTTAATCCGAGTAAGGTTGAAGTCTGCGATGGAATCGACAATAACTGTGATGGTTTTGTGGATGTTGATAGCACGGATGCCAAGTCGTGGTACATGGACAGCGACGACGACGGGTATGGCAATAAAGATCACCAGATGCTTGCCTGCAATGCTCCGGAAGGATGTGTCGAAGACGCCACGGATTGCAACGACGAGAATGGTCAGATACATCCCGGAGCCAGTGAGTTGTGCGACGGGATCGATAACAACTGTGATGGACTGACCGACGATGTCCAACAGAGTCAGGATGTTCGGACGTGGTTTGCCGATCAGGATGGCGATGGGTATGGTGACTCCCAAGATCAGCTCAGCGCTTGCGCGCAGCCAGACGGATATGTGGCAGATGCCAATGACTGCAATGATCAAGATAGTCTGTCGTTTCCAGGGGCTTCCGAGTCCTGCGATGGATTGGATAATAACTGTAATGGAGTCAAGGATGAAAATCTGTACTCCACCTGGTATGTGGATGCCGATGGCGATGGATTTGGTTCAGGAGATGCTGTAGATGTCATCTGCTTGGGTGTATCAGACGGCTTGGTAGATAACGCCAACGACTGTGATGACACAGACAATCAGGTTCACCCCGGTGCCAACGAAGTCTGCAACGGCGTGGATGACGACTGCGACGGGTCGATCGATCCGGACACGAGTTTGGATGTCTCTATGTGGTATCACGATCAAGACGGTGATGGATATGGCATGGCTGGTCATACGACAGTGTCGTGTTTCAAGCCTGACGGGTACGTTTCTGTTGCTACCGATTGCGATGACATGAACGCGTCGGTTCACCCGGATGCGCTGGAAGTGTGCGATCAGATCGACAATGATTGCGATAAGGACATCGATCCAAACACCAGTGCGGATGCCAAGACCTGGTACATGGACAGCGACAGCGATGGGTACGGCGATGAAGACGTGATGGTGTCATCTTGTGCGCAGCCCGACGGCTATGTGTCAGATGCCAATGACTGCAATGACAGCAACGGTCAGGTCTATCCCGGAGCCAACGAGCTGTGCGATGGGATCGATAACAACTGCGACATGCTCATGGATACGGACGAGTCAGTGGATGTGCTCAAGTGGTTCGTGGATGTGGATGAAGATGGGTATGGCGATAAAGACGTGATGGCGACTTCCTGTACGCAGCCCGAAGGGTATGTGGCAACGGATACCGACTGCAACGATCAAGACAGCCTGTCGTTCCCAGGAGCTCCCGAGTCCTGCGATGGGAGCGATAACGATTGCGATGGCAGCACGGATGAAAATCTGTCTTCTGCTTGGTACGTGGATGCCGATGGTGATTCGTTTGGCAGCGGAGCTAAGATCGATGTCGTGTGCAATGGGTCCAAGGGGAATCTGGTGGACAATGCCAGCGACTGCAACGATCAGAACCCAGGTGTCCATCCAGGGGCTTCCGAGACCTGCAATGGAATCGATGATGACTGCAGCGGCGAGGTTGATCCGGACACGAGTTTGGATGCCTCGGTCTGGTATCACGATCAAGACGGCGATGGATACGGTGCGGTCGGTTATACGGACGTGTCTTGTTCCAAGCCTGATGGATACGTTTCAAATGCTACCGATTGCGATGACACTTACGACGGTATCAATCCTTCTGCCACGGAAACCTGCGATGGTCTGGACAACAACTGCGACAGCGTGGTTGATCCGGACACGAGCGTGGGCGCTCCGACCTTGTATGCAGATGAGGATGGTGATGGGTATGGCAATGCTGAATCCTTCCGCGTGACGTGCCAGAATCTGGTAGGTTATGTGGGAAATGATACAGATTGTGATGATCAGAATGACGACGTTCATCCGGAAGCAGATGAAGTCTGTGATGGAATTGACAACAATTGTGATGATCGGATAGATCCGGATTCGAGTGCGGATGCTCAGATGTGGTATCTGGATGGGGATATGGACGGCTACGGCAACCGTGCCGCTGCATTCGTTTCTTGTACCAAGCCCGATGAGTATGTGGCCGACGCTACGGATTGTGACGATACGAACAAACTCATTTACCCCAACGGTCCAGAAGTCTGCGATGGTCTAGATAACGACTGCGACGGGGTCAAGGATGAAAACTTGTCCACCAAGTGGTACCTGGACCGTGATGGCGATGGGTACGGATCAGGATCAGCGATCGATGTTGTGTGCCAAGGTTCCTCTGGGGATTTGGTGGACAACAAGGATGATTGCAATGATGCTTCCACATCGATTCATCCGGGTGCCAGCGAGATTTTCGACGATCTGGATAACGATTGTGATGTCGGCATTGATGAAGACTGGCAGGTCGTGATCGACGTGTCATATGACGTGGCACAGTCACGCACTCTGCGCGCGCAGCTGTTTGGTACCGCCAGCCAGTTGGACGATCAAGTTTGGAGCCTTTCCATCAACTTCGTAAGTACGGATATTGGACTTGAGTTCAAGACCAGTGCCTATGGTGACCTAAGCGCATATTGCGGCGTGCGACTGGATGTTCTGTTAGGAGACCCCATGTCTTCCGCCATGTGTGCAGATCTGGATGATGATCAGGTGCTGATCGATCTCTGGTTTGCGGGAGAAGTCTACACGGAAGCAGATCTGCTGACGTGGAACGATCCCGAGACCGGTTTCTGCTCCGCTGTCCTGGTGCGCGACAACGCGCCTCAGGAGTGTTCCTTCTAACAACGACGACCGTGTAATGGTTTACAATCACTACACGGTTTTTTATTTTCAACTTGATGCTTGTGTTACAATAACCCTATGTGATCAATCTGCGCGCGGTTTATAGACGTGCAGAAGAGCATACGGCGTTGGCTGTCGTGTTCCTCTTCCTGCTCCTTGGGTTTCTTATTCTTCTCCAATCCTTTTTTTCTCCCGCCCTTGTTTTGTCGGGAGTCATTGGAGTCTGTCTTATCATTGTGTCGTTTGTTCGTCCCGAAATCACATTGGGAATTCTTGCGGTTTATCTTCCTTTTGAATCTGTTTTATTAAAGTTTGTTCCAGACGAAGTGTATCTTTTTGCTCGTTATGGATCAGAATTATTGATTTATCTGGTTGCCGGTGTCGTTGTTTTTTCTTTTTTATCTGGAAAAAAACAGTACCATCAAACCCCTTTTGATCTCCCTTTTTTCTTATTCGTGCTTGTCTTGCTGGCATCATCCCTTGTTAACTTTGTTTCACCGACTATCGCCATTTTGGGACTGCGACAGATCTTGAGATTCATGATTCTCTTTTTTTTGGTTGCGTTTATTAAACCAAGCAAAGCGTTTATTCGAAAACTCACCTGGATCCTCTTTGGCATTTTGGTTTTTCAATGCGTGTTGGGTTGGGCGCAATCTTTTGTAGGAGAACCATTGGATCAATTCCTCCTGCCTTCTCAAGAGCGCACGTTGGGAAGTATCACGTTAACCGAGGGCGTGGAGCAGTTTTGGGATCCTGGTTCTCGGGTGTTTGGAACGCTGGGCCGTTATGATCGGCTTGGAAATTTTCTCTATCTTATTTTATTGATTGCTACCGGAATGTTGTTTACCAAAGAATGGTATCGTAAATATCCTTGGTTGATTTGGCTTTTTATTCTTGGCATTCCTACGCTTGTTTTAACTTACTCGCGTTCTTCTTGGTTTGGATTTTTGTTAGGATTTTTATTTATCGGTCTTTTTTTAAAGAAAGACCGTCGGGTTTTCATTGGATTAGCAAGCTTTGTTCTTTCTTTGTTCCTGCTCCTGAGCGTGTCTGGGCTCAACGTAGGTCTGATTACAGAAATGCCTGGGCAAACGCTTTCCGAACGTTTTTTTGAGAGTTTTAGTTTGGCGCGCTGGCGTGGGGAATACTATGGATTAGGACGCGTTTTTTGGTATATCCAAACCCCGATGCAGGTGGTTGTTGCTTCTCCATTATTAGGATTTGGTCCGGGACAATTCGGCGGGGGCGCTGCAGCGGCGTTGCACAATACCAAGGTGTATGAAGAGTTGGGTCTCCCGTTTGGAGTGTATGGGACAGAAGGGTATATTGATAACAATTGGTTTTCGTTATGGGGTGAGACTGGAACGCTAGGAATGTTTTTTTACCTTTGGATGTATATTGGATTTTTTTTCTATGCGTTGAATGTCGCTCGAACGCATAAAGATCCTTTTGTGCGTTCTTTGGCCATGGGAATGTGTGGAATTTTTATTGGAGTGGCTTTTAATGCTTTCACTTCAACCTTTTTTGAAATTCGTACCAGTGCCTTTTATGTCTGGCTGTATGCCGGATTCGTCTATGTGCTCGCCCAAGAAAAAACACAACGCGTATGAAGATCATCCAAGCCAATAAATTTTATACCCTTAAAAGCGGGGCAGAGCGTTATTTGTTCGAGCTTTCGCATTGGCTTGAATCACAACAGCACCAGGTCATTCCATTTTCCATGACCCATCCTGATAATGAGCAGACTCCCTTTTCAGATTTTTTTGTGAGTCAGATAAAAACACAAAAAGAAGAATTTCCAGGAGGATGGAGAGGTCTATGGGAACGTTTACGCACGCTTGGTCGAATGACATATTCTTTAGAGGCGCGCAGAAGGCTGGCAACGCTTATCTCTTCAACCAATCCAGATCTTTGTCATATTCATAGCATCTATACCCAAATTTCACCGTCCATTCTGGACACGCTCAAAGATCAACATGTGCCTGTGGTGATGACGGTTCATGACCATCATCTTATTTCACCTCAGTACAATATTTGGGCTCCAGGCTGCGGTCAGGATTATCGCCATGCTGGCATTCTTCGAGGGACTTTGGTGCGGTTTCACAAGCAATCTTTTTTGGGAAGCTTTGCCCAGGTCGCCGTGTACAAGTTTCATCGCTCTTTGATGATGTATGAACGAGGGGTTGATGTGTTTATCTGTCCGTCTGCGTACATGAAGCGTCAACTGATTGCCGGTGGGTTTCCGCAACACAAAATTTGTGTGAATCCGTATGGTATTGATTGTAAATTGATTAAACCTCGCTACGATCATGATGGATACATTTTGTTTGTCGGACGTTTAAGTGAAGAAAAGGGGATTGAAACCATTATTCGAGCGGCAAAGCTGATCCCTGATATCGTGTTTAAAATTGTCGGTCGGGGACCTGAAATGGAGCGTCTGCATCTGCTGGCAGATGGATTAAAAAATATTGAATTTGTCGGATTCCGCATGGGTGAGGAACTTGCGGAGCTCTATCGTGGGGCTCGCGCCGTTGTTCTCACTTCTCGCGTGCAGGAGAATTTTCCGCTTATTCTGTTGGAGGCTATGGCCTTAGGCAAACCCGTGATTGCTTCCCATGTGGGAGGAGTCCCTGAAATTGTGGAAGACCGAGTAAATGGGCTTTTGGTAGATCCAGCTGATCTGCATGGCTGGGTAGAGGCGATCATGCGTCTTACCTATGATGAGGATTTCAGACTCTCATTGGCTCGAGCTGCGCGATTGACGGTTGAGTATAAATTTTCGTTAAAGGAGCACTATCAAAGACTCATGAAAGTTTACGAAGAGGTTATTCGTAAATAAATAAGAGAAGGTGAGTAAAACAAAAACCTCGCTTCTTTATTGAAGCGAGGTTTTTGTTTTGTAAATGTGTTGTTTTGTCAGTTCCGGTTCAAGCCAGAGCAATTCGTAGAGATATTCTGTGGTTTCGGCAATATCTTTCCAGTCGTACTGTTTTGCCACATGCAATCGCGCTTCTTGTCCCACGGCTTTGACTAGGTTTGGATTTTCAATCAGCATGGCGAGTTTTTCTTTCAGATCTTTTTCATCGTTTGTTCTAAACGTCATCCCATGATCTTGCGTGAGCTCTCGATTTTCAGGAATATCAGAGGAAAGCACGCATTTTCCATAACTCATCGCTTCTAAGATCGCAATGGGCAGTCCTTCTGATTCAGAAGGGTGAATAATCGCGTAACTGTTTGCAAACAGACTGTGGAGTGTGTTTCCAGACTGATTTCCTGTGAGAATAATAGATGGTTCGTTTTCAGCCAATTTATGTAGTTCTTTCACATAGCTTTCTGTAAAAGCACTTCCACCCACAATCGCTAATTTTTTGTTTTTTAGGAGTTCTGGATTTGTTTGTTTCAGCTGTTTCCATGCGTTGATGAGCGTGTGAACTCCTTTATGAGGCACGAGTCGGGAACACATCATCAGATAATTTCCAGGATTCAGATCAAACGGTTTCAAGAGATCTGGGTCGGAATCCTCTAAGAGGATTTGTGTTCCATTTGGAATGTATTTAGCTGTCGTTCCATAAGAAAGTCGACAATACGTTTCAAGTGTTTTTGAAACAGCAATAGTGGCATGAGGAATATGACAAGCGATACGTTCTCCTATTTGGAGCATTGTGCGAGCTATAAATCCCCATTTTTTATGGTGACGATCGATACAATGGAATGTAACAACGATTTTAGCCGATGGACGTAAGAGTTTCGGAATCCACGAGAGAAGCGATGGGCCTACTCCATGAAAATGAAAAATATCTACTTTTTCCTGAACGGCTTTTAAAATAGAAAGAAAAGTGTGTGTAATCGTGTCCAAGTGTTTTGTGGCGATGGAATGGGTTTTGATACAGCGAACACCCTTGTAATCTCGAACAGGCCACGCGTACCAGGCACGACAAAATACAAGGACTTCATGTCCACGTGCGGCCAGCTCTATGGAGAGTTCCTCCACATGTCGTTCAATACCACCTGAGCGAGCTGGAATTCCTTTTTGTCCAATCATGGCTATTTTCATAACACCAGATAATACCAAAAAATGGGCATTTTGTCAATGATTGATCATCAAAAAACTGTTTTTTCCCCTTAAAATAAAGGGTTTTCTCTTCTCCTAATCTTCAACACTAGATTTCCCTGCGGCCATCAGGTCATCTGGGAGATTTGTTGTCACAACCTTACCCGAGGCGCTTACAAAGGCTCCGGTATTTTTATCTGTTCCTGTGATATGGATATTGGACACGAGAACAGGAACGATTCCTACCATGGAGGCATCAGGGGTGAGGCCTACTTCAAAAGCGACTCCGATAATTTTACTTGTGGGGGAAAATGTCGGTTTTATGAGATCTGTTTGCCAAGAGACGGTATTGGTTTTGGTATCGTAGGTTGTCCCACCATTTTGTGAAGAACTTATACGTCCTGTATAAACGACTTGATTACCCAATGTTCCTTCGATACGTACATTCTCCAGTTCATTAAATGTTCCTTCCACATGCCAAAAAATCCAATAAGTGGTTTCTTCTCCTATGCGAGGAGGCAAGGGACCTCGTCCTATTTGGTCACCGCCGGCTGTGGCATATCGTCCAAAAGATTCTAAAATGACAGGGGTTATTAGCGGCGTTGTGATAGAAGAGCTTTTGGAAGTGACTCGTTGTCCGTTTGCTTTATCTCCAAGGGTGTAGGTTGCTACAGCTCGTGTTGTGAGCGTTAAGTGTTCATAGACATCCGTTTCACTTAAGAGAATGTAAGATCGCAGAGGAATAGAGAGAGTGATTTCTCCTGCTTCATTTGGTGCCACAGAGGGAATAGATGCAGAGGAATAAGATTCTTTTTGAAAGAAAGGACTCTCTGATTCAATGGAAAGAACAAGATCTGAAACCGGAAATTCTCCTGTATTTTGATAACGTAAGGTAAAAATCGTCTCAGATCCTGGTCGTGCGCTCTTTTTTTCTACTGTTTGCTCTACACGGATTTGTGGCGGGACAACCAGAGCTATGTGATTGAGAGTGTCTTGCGGGTAACTGTTTGTTTTAAAAATAAAGGATGGGAGAAAAGAAAAGGGTATTTCTTCTTTTGTGTTATCAAGATATCCAGTAAACGTAAGCTCCCCACTGGTTCCTTTTTGCAGAGGTGGAAGAATAAAGACTTCGTTGGTTAGTGGACTGGAAGAGGAAGTGAAACGGAAATCTTCAGGCCACTTAGGTTCAATGCTAATCATGGGGAAATCAATATCGCCCGTATTAATGTAACGTATAGTGCCTTCTATTTCTTGAAAAGCGACAAGCTGATCTGGAAGAGAAAGAGAAAGGGAAAGATTGGATGAACTTGGAGAGAACGTGTAAACACTTCTTTTTTCGCTCGCTATATCTTGGTTTTTTCCGTGAATAAAGCTCAGGGTACTGGTAAACGTTTGTTCACCTCCGACTGCGCCAAACATTACTCCTCGTATTTTGATTGAACCGGAACTTCCCGCAGGAATCGTTCCAAGATCAATAGACTGTTGTGTAAGTTCTGTGTCGTTTGTTGAGAGTTCTTGCAGAAGAAAATCATCAGGAAAAGAAAGGTTCAGTTGAGCATGAGAGAGATCCTCCTTTGTTCCATTGGTATAGTGAATGATCAGGGTAGAGGTTGCCCCTGTCTTGATCTCTTTGGGAGCGACACTCGCTTCAAAAAGAATCCGATCTTCAAAGTTTGTTGATGAATGGAAGAAACTAAAGGACACAGCCATTGCTCCAATGCCTAAAGCGGTTCCGATCAGGAGGAGATCGAAGGCAAAAAGAAGTCGTGCAAATTTTACTTTCCCTTTATAGCGTTTTTCAAACCAGTGTAAAAAAGGGAAAATAAGCATTTTCCCTGGATGAATAGATAAACACACAGCACGTCCAAGAATAGAATGCGGTTTACCAACGCTGTCACATGCGACTCCTTTTTTTAGTTCTTCTTTTAGTGACATACCTTTCTATTATAGACTTTTTTTAAAATAAGATGAGATCGAGTTATATTTTCAAAAAAGTTTTACGTTTAAAATAAACTTAAGGTAAAAACATCAGCGGTGAGTCCAATAATTTCAGCTATCCCATCTGTGTCCACATCAGAAACAACAACTTCAAGTCCGTCACGTTGGGTAGAATCAAAAAGGTAGAATTCTGATTTGCGCTTTCCATTACGATCAAAAACTCGTGCCAGAGGTGCTCCGCCCATGCCTGGACCTGTGACAATCTCATCAATCCCATCTCCATCTACATCTCCCGAAGATACGTTTACACCTCCTCGAAAGGAAGGATCATAGGCAAAAAACCCAGGATTAATCAGCGTGCCATCTTTTTTAAAGACACGGACATGAGGTCCGCCACCTACACCAGCTCCGCAAATAATCTCTTTGATCGCGTCTCCATTCAAATCTCCAATTGTGACGTTAACTCCACCGCGAAAGGCTGTTTCGTACGCAAAAAATCCAGGGTTAATAAGAACACCGTCTTTATTGAATACACGAACTTGAGGACCTCCGCCATTTTTTGTTCCGGTTACGATTTCGACACTTCCGTCATTTTCTAAATCTCCTGCAGAAATATTGATTCCTTTATTATATTGCTCCGTATAAGGGGCAAATTTTGTGTGAAGAGATCCATCAGGTTTATAGATAGAGACGTAAGTATGATCAGCAACAATGGTTTCTCGTTTGCCGTCTGCGTTTGTATCGAATTGAATGATCTGATTTCCACCGCGTTGTGAATTGTTATAGGCAAAAAACCCCGTTCGTTTAGTCGTTCCATTTGAAGTATAAATTTTGGCGAAGGCTCCGTTCAAATAGGGAACATCCAATATTTCCGCAATAGGTCGCAGAAGAATTAGCCCATCTTTTGAGGATAACATGACTTCAGAGACAATACGCCCGTTATTCACGTTTGGATCTTGAGTTCCATGTATTTTTTCGAATTCTCCTTCTAAATAAATGATTTGTTGTTGATCGGTTGCGTTTACAAGGACTTGTCCTTGTTCAAATTCCCGCATCCAGACACCTGTGCTGATCGTTGTTTGTTGTGGATTATAGACATTTTGCAAAGAACCCTTAGGAGCTCCAAGATAGGTGTTATATTCGTCGTAGGTCCAAAGTTGTGCATGATTTTCTGTTCCATAATCAAATGTAAAGTAACCATTTCCTAAGAGGGTAGTTGTCAGTCCAAAACGAATGTTTTGATAGTCAATGATTCCTGTATTTTTTGTGTTTACATTAATGAGTTGAATAGAAGGATTTGTGACTTGTTTTTCAAGATTCACATATTCAGTGGTCATTGCTTTCCACTGTGTCAGAGAGTCATCTGATGATGGGAATGTTTCGAACATTCGACCATTTAAAAAGTCAGCAAAGTCAGGATTTGAACTTCCATTTGAAATGATAATTTTGTCGTTTCCTACAAGCGATCTTGTTTGGGCAAACAACTCTTCATAGCGTGTTTTCCACAGGGTATCGGCTGTTGCAGCAGAATCAGTTTTTTTATCTTTATCAACGTCTGTAGCACCTACCCAACTGATTGAATCCTGAACTTCATCATAGAAGATCCCATCCCATAGTCCTGTGGAGAGAACTTCCTTTTTTACAAATTCAGGAAGAAACGTATTCCAACCAGAATTAAGATTGAGAGCACGTGTTCCTGGCCAAACAGAAACTTGTTTTCCATTTGCATCTGTGAGCCACCATTCTGGTTTGATCTGTTGATACAGTTTTTGATGAAGGGAATCATTCCAATAAAGATCATTCCAGCTAACGGTGGCGATGTAGGGGAGGATAATAATGTCCTTGTTGATAGATCGAATCTCTTGGAAGAAAGATTTATTGTATACTTGAGCTTCAACCGGAATAACAATCAGATCAAACGTTGCCAGCGTTTTTATCGTTGATTGATTTTCTAGAGCAGAACCAGACAACAAAAAATAGTTGGCCGTTTTGACAAAGGTTGAATTTTTTATTGATGCTTGCGTAGAGGTTGTTGATGTCGCAATAAGCAACAAGAGTGTCAATAACCAAAGTGTATATTTCATACCGATGTTGTGGCATCTGTTTCTTCGTCTAATGTTTTTGGGTTTGGGGAATAAAGTTTGCTGCTGATTTTCCATTTATCAACATACTGACCAATTCCTTTTTTGTCTCGTTTGTTTTTTACCGTGGTTGTTCGTTGAGACCAACGTAAAAGCGACTCAAAATTGAGTTTATAACGTCCTTGAACCACAACATAGGTCACTTCGCTATTTTGAATAGCTCGTCTGACCGTGCGTTGGCTAATTCCAAACATTTTAGCTGCTTCTGAAACAGAGAGACGAATGACTGGTTTCATAGAGTAAATGGGAGAATGTGGATGAAGTATTTTGTCAACACAAGTGTAGCCAAAAATTAAGAATTTGTCAATGACGTCCTTGTTTTTTTTGCTGTCTTAAGGTATTTTTCTTTCATTGTGTAAGATTTTGATTGTTTTCATCGACTACTCATGTGAAGCGTCCAAATGAACAATTCCTCCTTTTTCGGATTCGTGTTTTTAAGGACGAAAGCGCTTTTGCGTCTTTGCTTGAAACATACGGTTCTATTATTCAACGTTTCCTTTATTTCAAGCTTCCCACACAGCACGATGTTGAGGACGCTTATTCCCTCGTCTGTATCAGATTATGGGAGTATGCCATTACTCAGTCCGTTCAACATGTCTCCGGATTGCTTCACACAATCGCTCGTGGAGTTATTGCCGAGTTCTACCGATCACGTGAAAAGGAGATGGGGAATCTCTCTATCGGGACACAAGAAGGGCAAATAGATCTAGCTAAAGAAAACGAATCAGAACAGTTAGAAGAGTTTGTCGATACCTCTATTATGAAACAGGGGTTACAGGAACTTTCTGATGATGATCGTGATGCGGTTATTATGCGTTATTTAGAAGGACATTCTGTAAAGGAAATTGCACGTCATTTAGGAAAAACGCAGAATGCCACTTCCGTTTTGTTACACCGAGCTATTAAGAAACTTCGTGAGATATTGAAAAAACATAATAAATTTTATGGATAAAGAACTCATCAAACTCCTTTGTTCTTTGAAAGATGACCCCTCATTAGGGGGCGGTTTTGATGCACGTTCTTCTTGGCAGCGATTTGCTCGTACCAACGGGTTTGATCAAAACACCGTTCCTGGTCGTTATCACATGGGAGATTATCTTACCTATGCACTATGGAAGATCAGTCATGTTTTGTTAAAACCTGTTGCTGCAACGGTCGCTGTTTTTTTCTTTGCCATTTCAGGCTGGCTTTCTGTGGGGAATGTCTCTGCTCATGCATTGCCGGGCGATACGTTCTATCCTATTAAAATTGGTATGGAAAAAGCGCAACTCGCTTTAGCATTTACCTCCCAACAACGTGCAAATCTTAAAGTTGAATTTGCCAGTCGTCGTTTAGAAGAAATGGTTCAAATTGCTTCTTTGGTTGAACATCGTCAACCAGCAGAGGTTCAGTTGGCGGTTAATCGTTTTAAGGACGAAGTCACCAATATTCAAGAAGAGCTTCAAGTAAAAGAAGCATCCGATTCCCAAACAGAATTAGCAAAGACAGTGGGGCGTAAAGTGAATGTGTATTCTTCGACGGTTGCATCTACCACCTCTGAATTGCCTGATGAAGTGTTAGGAGAAGTTGAAGATCTATTGGAAGAAACAAAGGATCAAGTTGTTGAGGTTATTATTACCGCACACGAGCAAGAACAAGATGAAGAAAGCGCTTACGAACTTGATGTAGCGCTTCAGGTAGAGATCGCTTCAATACAATCATTGTATGGTACAGACTCAGAAGTAGCTGTTGAAACGGTACAAGCATTGCGTGTCGAAGGATCTTATAGACGAGCTTTTCAGGTTTTAAAAGATTTTTCTTATAATCAGGAAATCCTTTTGAAAGAGGAGACAGAGGTAACAGAAGAAACAACACAGGCTCAGACAGAAGTTACTATAGAACAAACAGGAGAGATTCAGCCAACACAAAATTAAAAACGGTCATTATTTCATGAGTCTAGGTCCTTTCTTTGAAATGGAAAGGGCTCTGACTCACTTCTTCATTATTTATATGGAGGAGTGAATGAATTCATTAATTAGCGAGTGATGAGAAAGGTCGAGACCCAAAAGGTCGTTACTCGTAATTAAATTAAGCCCCTAACCAGGGCTAAAAAGGTTCACCTGGGTATAACATTTATTAAAAAAGCCCGGGTAAAATACACATTCTAAAATTATTATGTCTAATTCTCTCCGATTGAAAAAAGCGTTCACGTTTGTGGTCGCCACTGCTACCATTTTGGCAACAGCTGGTTTTTCCGCACTTGTGCCTTCACAGGCTTCTGCCGCTGAGTTCGGTGACCTGATCAAGGGTGAAACCCTTTCAACCGTTTATTATTACGGTTCTGATGGTCAACGCTATTCATTCCCAAATGAAAAGACCTATTTTTCTTGGTTCGAAGATTTTGATGATGTTGTAACGATTTCTGATGAAGATCTCGCTGACATCACTCTTGCTGGTAATATCGTCTACCGCCCAGGTTCACGATGGATCAAAATTACTAGCGATGAAAAGACTTATGCTGTAGCTGTTGACGGTTCAATCCACTGGATTGAGTCTGAAGAAGTTGCTCAAGGTCTTGCTGGAAGCGATTGGAACAAAAACATCGATGATGTTCCAGACGTTTTCTTTGTTGATTACACTGTTGGAGATTCTCTCATTGACGCTTCAGAAGGTTATGAGGGTATGCTCTGGAGTGATGGAACACACACTTACCTTATTTGGGAAGGTGAATTCCACCGAGTTTCAGACGCAGGTATGTCAGCAAACATGTTCCAGGACGGTTTTGTTCTGGACGGAACAGGTGTTGATCTAGACAGCATGGATTTAGGTGAGGATATCGATAGCGAACTCGCTTATTTGACCGATGCTGCTCAAATGGTTGATACAGAAGAGTATTCAGAAACTCAAATGGTTGAGATCTCTCTCTCTGATGATTCTCCATCTGCTAGCACCCTCGTGTCTGGACAAGGTATTGCTCACCTGGCTTCTTACGACTTCACCAACGCATCTTCAAAAGATATCGTTGTCACAAAAGTGAAGTTAAGTCGTCAAGGTGTTTCTTCTGATACCACACTCTCAAACCTTTACCTCTTTGATGGTTGGGTTCGTATGAGTGATGCCGCCACTGTTTCTAGTGGTTCCATTTCTTGGAACAATTCAAGTGGACTTTTCACAATTCCAGCTGGTGAAACAGCAACCGTTGCTGTTCGTTCAGATATTGCTACAAGCACTTCTGGTCAAACCGTTGGAGTTTCTCTTGATCCAGATGATGTTACTTACAGTGGTTCCTATGCCTCAACAGGTTCAGCGATTTCTTCTGCAACCCACACAATCGCTTCTGTTTCTAACTTTGGTACTGTCAGTTTTGCTACGACCACACAACCATCTTCTGATGGAACACCTTCCCCTGAAGATGACTTCCGTGTTTGGGAGAATAGTGTGACCGTTGGTAATAACGAAGCATGGCTCAGTGTTTTGCGATTCCGCAACATTGGTTCCATCAATGCTGAAGACCTTGGAAACTGGATGCTTTACGTAGCTGGTATCAACTACGGTCCTGTGGTTGTTGAACAAGATGAAGATGGCTATGTTACCTTCGATCTTTCAACAAACCCAGTAAAAATGAACACCGGTGCTCACACCATTAAAGTGTTGGTTGATATTTGGGGTGGTTCAACTCGAACCGTCACTGTTGGTCTTCGAAACACAGCTGACGCTGTCTTTATTGAAGACGATTACGATCAACCAATCTTAGTCCAAGCAAACAGCACAACCTTCTCTGCTCGTGATGCTTATGCTCAGACCCTTGCTTCAGGTGATATCACCTTCACAAAACTCTCTACATCTGCTTCCGGAGATCTTATCAACCTTGCCTCTAGCGCATCTTTGGGATCCTTCGAAGTGAAGGCTACAGGTGAGGCTATGAAGATTGAATCTCTTGGAGTCCAGATTGATGAGGATGACACTGACACCGCTTATACTTTGCGAAATGGTGCTTTGTACGTTGATGGTGACCAAGTTGGTTCAACAGCAGCTATTGCTGGTGATGCCGATGCAACTCAGGCTTATAGCACTTATACCTTTGGTTCTTCTTTCATTGTCTATCCTGGTTCTCCAGTGACCTTGGAAGTTCGTGCTGATGTGTATGACAGTGATGGAACCAATGACGTTGCTGCTAACGACACCATTCAGGTTCAGATCGATGCAGGTTCTGCTTCAAGCAACGTGCTTCGTATGACCTCTGGTTCTTACATTTCCCGCCCTGCTGCTGATGTTGAAGGAAATACCCTCACCGTTCGCACAGGTGCATTGACCCCAGCAAAGAACACCAGTTATGCCAACCAGTCCGCTGTAGCTCCAAAAACGGAGTACAAAGTCGGTTCATGGACCATAACCGCCAACACCACAGAAGATGTTAACCTCACACAATTTGACGTTGACTTTTCTGCTGCTGTTTCTGATGCAAGTGCTGCCGCTGACTACTCAAGTTTGTACTTGACCTATGGTCCAGCAGGTGATGATCACGAGACGTCTGTAAAGACTTCCGTTTCTCTTACCTCTAACACCTGGTCACTCAATTACACTCTTGCAAAAGGCGAGACGATTTACGTCAATGCTTACGCCAACGTTGCCACTTCTGTAACAGATGACACCGATGGTGATGACGTTATCTCTGCTGATCTTGATGTAGATGCAACCGCTTCTAGCTCAGGAACAGGTATTGATGGTTCCGACGTCACAGGTCAGTCTATTACTTGGTACACTTCCGGCACATTCTCAACAGCAATTGATGGATCTACTCCAGTCGCTAAAGCTGTTGCTGGTGGACAAACCGTTGAAGCTGCTAAGTATAAGTTCACTGCTGTTCGTGAAAGCTACACGATTGATCAAGTTCAGGTGTCTGTTGGTTCAGCCGCAGCTTCTGGAGTGGTCACAAAAGCTGAATTGTACGATGGTTCTAGCTTGCTAGGATCAGCCGTGTTTGCACAAACCTCTGGTGATTCTGTTGCCAACGGAGCAGCTCTTATCACAGGTCTTCATATCTCTGTTCCAGCTGGTTCTACCAAGACCATTACCGCCAAGCTTGTCTTGAACGATATTGGTGCAGGTGGTGCTAGCTCACAACAGAACCTCGCTCTCGCCCTTGATTCAGTTCGCTACTCCGATTCAAACGGAGCTGTGTCAACGGAAGCAACTGATCGCGATGGAAATGAAATCCGTGCTTACAATTCAATTCCAACCGTATCCCTTATTGATCTTACAAATAGCACACTCGTAAACGGACAATCCGCTGACGTCTACAAGTTCACTGTGACTGCTGACAGCAATGGTCCAGTGGCTCTTAAACAGATCAAACTCCCAATTACTTGGACCGATGGTGTTGATGTCGATACGCTCGAAATGGAAAGCTGGAAGCTTTACAAGAACGGTGTTGATATCTCAACCAGCAGCACAGCTGTTGCTATTCAAGACGAGTCCGGTAACGACGTTGAGGATACCTCAGGTGTTGTCGAAGCAAGTACAGCCCTTGTAGTTATCTGGGATACAAATGAAGATGTTATTTCTGCTGGTGAAACCGTAACCTACACGTTGCGTGCTACCCCAACCGGATTTGACTCTGACTCTGACACAGGTGATGAAGATTATTTCTCCATTTACCTTGCCGGTGATACAGCTCACAATGGAACAGATCTCTGTCTTGAAGATTCAGGCGCAGGAGATATCTGGGAGCTTGATGCACAAGTCAGTAGCGCTTGTACAGCTGATTCAAGTAGCAATTCAGCTTACAACTTCATCTGGTCTGATTCTTCAGGTGAATCACATGACGCTTCTGTAGAAACCGGTTCAGGTGACTGGACTGTTGGATACTTAATCAAGAACCTCGACCTCTCTGGCGAGACTTGGGCTAAGTAATACCAATTGACTCTTTCTCGTTCCACGAGAAGATTCAAAACCATGAACCCGCATCTAAGGATGCGGGTTTTGGTTTTTAAAGATCTCGTTCCACGAGAGATCTTTTGAGTTTTAAATCAAAGTTTTGTGTTACAATAAAAGGGATATGATCAATACTTTTTTTAGGATCAATCTTTTTTGGTCCGTTCTTGTTCTTTTTCTTTTTTCTTCTCTCTTGACGCCAACCGTTTTGGCTGCCAATTCCTCTTATTGGATTGAACAGGATTTTGGAACCATACAAAGTATTCGTGGAATAACCAAGGCAGGAGATGTTCTTGTGGCTGTTGGAAACAGCGGATCGATCATGACTTCACAAGACCAGGGGGAATCATGGGTTCTGAATTCCAACGTTTCAGGCACATGGTGGCATGATGTTATGACAGAAACTGACGGTGATTTAGTCGCTGTGGGCGAATCTGGAACCTATGCTGAATCTTCGGATCAGGGACAGCACTGGTCCTCGCTTTCTTTGGGAGTTTCTGCTCATTTGTATGATATTGATCGGTCTTCTTCTTACGGATATATCGTAGGTTCTAGCGGAATGATTCTTTATCTTGCTAACGGAAAGTGGTTCACGGCTTCGGTTGAAGTGACAGAACCTCTCTATGCCGCGCAAGATAATGGAGACGGTTCCGCTTGGATTGTGGGCGGGGGAGGACGCGTGCTTAAGGCTGTAAATGGAGGACTTTCTTGGGTTAATTTGGGACGTGTCGGGACAGAAAATCTTCAGGGGGTTTATTTTGAATCTTCATCCATTGGTTGGGTGATTGGAGAAAACGGCACGTTTAAAAAAACAACGGATGCAGGCTCTAGCTGGTCAGACGTTTCTGTAGAGGGTCTTGTAGATCAAGATCTTTATGACATTCAAGTTTCAGGTGATCATATAGTGGTTGCTGGCGATAGTGTTGTCCTTTTGTCTGAAGATGGCGGGGTTACATGGATCTTAGAAGAATTTGTGGAGGAGGACGTTACTTTTTATACGGCTTATTATGAAAACGATTCTCAATTTTGGGTAGCAGGTTCTCATGACGATGTGTTTTCTTCTGTTTATCTTTATTCAGCAGAAGAAGAAACATTAGATGAAGAAGCCTTTGTAGACTTTCTCGAAGAATTATTTGGAGAAGAATTTTTTGAAACCGAAATAGGTAGTCTCATTAAACTTTCTTGCGAAGAAGCCGCTTCTGTAGATGACCCATGCCATGCTGTCTATTATTACACCAATAATGAGCGTCATGCGTTCCCCAACGAGCGGGTCTTTTTTACTTGGTTTGAAAATTTTGATGAAGTGTTAGAGGTAGAGAAAGAATTCATGTCTAACATTCCTCTTGGTTCTAATGTGACGTATCATCCAGGGACCAGAATGGTCAAATTTCAGAGTTTTTCAACGGTCTATACCGTTTCAATAGGCGGTCTCTTAAGACCCATTGCCAGTGAAGAGATTGCTGCAGATTTATATGGGGAAAATTGGAATCAACAGATTGACGACATTCCAGATGCTTTTTATGGAAATTATGTTTTTGGAGAACCTATCGAATCTATAGAGGACTATGATGTAGAGGAAGAGTTTGGTTCTGTTGAATATTTAGATGACAATTTTTAAGAACATCGTTACAATACCGCATGAATTATGCGGTATTTTATTTCTCATTTTTTTTTCAAAAAACTGTTTTTTTTACTTTTTTTATTGATTTTTTTATTGAACCCTTTTTCTCTTTTGGCGCGTGAGGTTACAGATCGGTTCCGTGGAGACCTTTGGTATTTAGACCAAATTTCTGCTCCAAAGGCTTGGGACATAGAGACAGGATCAGAACAGACGATCGTGGCGGTTTTGGATGCAGGTTTTGATTTAGACCATGAGGATCTCGTGGGTCAGTACTGGTCTAATGCAGATGAAATTTACGGAGACGGTATAGACAATGACGCCAATGGGTATGAGGATGATATCCAAGGTTGGGATTTCGTTGATAATGATTCAGATCCTTCACCTGACATCACGGAAGATTTTAACGATACCGTTGTGTCTCATGGCACGGTTATATCAGGGATTATTGGCGCCACAGCAAATAATGGTTTGGGTATCGCTGGAATTAATTGGGACATTTCGATCATGCCCTTGCGTGTTCTTGGGGAACAGGGGGCAGGTTCAACGGCGAATGTGCGACGAGCGATTCGCTATGCGGTAGAAAATGGGGCGGACGTCATTAATTTGAGTTTTACCTTCAGTCAACCTGATGACATCCTTGCACAGACGATTGAATGGGCTTATGAACAGGGGGTTGTAGTGGTGGCAGCTGTTGGAAATGGAAATATCGATACAGATATTCAACCTATATATCCTGCGTGTTTTGATCAACAGCTTGGGGTTAATGCGGTGATCGGTGTGGCATCTACAGATCAGAACGATCAAAAAGCGAGTTTTTCTAATTTTGGTACAAAATGTACAGATCTTTCCGCTCCTGGCGTTGATATTTTTGCTGCGGTGTATCACGATCTCGCGTCCACGGTCTTTGTGACTTCCTATGCCTCGCCTTGGGAGGGGACCTCGCTGTCGGCTCCAATGGTTTCTGCCTCTGCCGCTGTGCTTCGATCTGCCTATCCTACACTCACTCCAGACCAAATCCGAAATGCGTTAAAGCTTTCTGTTGATCCTATAAAAGAAAGTTCTCTTGAAGCGCGAAAACAATTAGGAGCCGGACGTTTGAATCTTTCTCGCGCTGTTGAGTACGCCTCCGTATTTGTGAAAGGTGTTTCAACGGGTTCCCTTCTTACCTCTGCCGTTTCTTCTCATTCATTTGTCGTTGCCCAAGGTGAGGGATCTTCTCCTGTGGTTCGTCGGATAGACAGCCATGGAGAGATTCTTTCAGAATTTAACGCTTATGGTTCAGATTTTTATGGAGGAGTCCGTTTAGCCATGGGGGACGTGGATGGAGACGGAGAAGAGGAAATCATTACAGGGCCAGGACCAGGTGGCGGTCCTCAAGTGCGCATTTTTAATTTGGATGGAGAACTAGAAGGACAATTTTTTGCCTTTGATGAATGCCAGCGTTATGGCATTTTTGTGACCTCTGGAGATGTAAACGCAGATGGAATCGATGAAATTTTAGTGACTTCAGATTATGGGGGGTCGGGTCAAGTTCGCCTTTTTAATAAACGTGGATTTTTGAAAGGAGCTTTTTTCCCACTTGGCAGAACAACAGAATCTGTTCGAGTCGCTCTTGGAAATCTTGATGAAGACGCTGAAGAAGAGATTATTTCCACACGAGGATCTGGAGGAAACGGTTTCATTTTTATACATGATGCCAATGGTCGTTACATCCACTCTTTTCTTGCTTTGGGAGGATCTGTTCCAGGATTTACCCTTGCCAGTGCAGATACAGACAATGATGGAATCAATGAAATTTTTGTAGCACCTGCATCAGGATCTGTTCCTCAGGTGGCTGTTTATAATCAACGAGGAGAACTTCAACGTTCCTTTTTAGCTTTTCCTTCTACGTATAGAGGCGGTGTAGAAGTGGCTGTTGGAGACATTGATCACAATGGTTTTGTTGAAGTGTATATTGCTCCTCAACAATCCGGTGGACCTCAGGTGCGTCTATTTAACAATCTGGGAGACGTGATCGGAGGGTTTTTTGCCTTTGATTCCACCAATCGTTTTGGCGCCTCTGTTGCCATTGAATAACTACGTTACCTATGGCTTATTCAACCGTCCGTTTTTTGTTGAGGGGAACTATTCTCTGTTTTTTTATTTTTGCAAACGTTTTTCCTCTTTTTGCAAAAACACCTGACGACGCTTATCTAGATGAACAATGGTATTTGGAAACAATCCATGCCCAAGAGGCATGGGATGTTGAAACAGGGGATGGAAGTGTTGTCGTGGCTATTTTAGATACGGGATTTGATCTGGATCATCCTGATTTAAAACAAAATGTGTGGGTCAATGCAAAAGAAATAGCGGATGACGGGATTGATAATGATCACAATGGATATGTGGACGATGTAAACGGGTATGATTTTATTGATGAGGATGGATCGCCTGTTCCTGACCAGGATAATGGTTTTGAAGAATCGGCTGTTTCTCATGGAACCGTCATCGCCGGCATTATCGGGGGCGTAGGAGATAATGGAAAAGGCATCGCCGGTATTAATTGGGATGTCCAGCTCATGTCTGTCCGTATTTTAGATAGTAACGGAATAGGCGATTCGCAATCAGTTTATAAAGGGGTGAAGTATGCGATCAAAAATGGTGCGGACGTCATTAATTTAAGTTTTACCGGGTTTGAGGCAGATGACTTTTTAAGTGCTGCCATAAAGGAGGCTTATCGTGTCGGTATTGTGGTGGTAGCGGCCATGGGTAACGCAGAACCCGGAATCAATACCGATGATCAGCCTATTTATCCTGTCTGTTATGGAGAACAAGCGGATCAAGATTGGATTTTGGGTGTGGCTGCCACAGATACTCATGATGAAAAAGCTTTTTTTTCAAATTACGGATTTATTTGTACAGATATCTCCGCTCCTGGACAGGATTTATTTAGTACGGTTTATCAGGATGATGATTGGCAAACCTTTGCTCAGGGTTATTATCAAGGGGCTTGGTCTGGAACATCCATGGCATCACCCTTGGTGGCAGGTGCTGCGGCTCTTTTGAAATCTGCCTATCATTCGCTCACCCCTGATGATATCAAATCTATTTTACGTTTATCCGTAGACCCAGTGTTTTCTACCGGAGACGTTGTGGGGAAAATGGGAGCCGGACGTTTAAATCTCTCCAATGCTCTTGCGATTGCTCCTTCTTTTGTGGACCCTGAAGATGACGGACAGATGAGTTCTTCGTCTGTTACAAAACGAGCATCAAGTTATCGCATTGCCGTGGCTCCAGAGTTTGGAAGTCCTCCTACGGTACGTGTTTTTACCAATGATGGAAGTACGGTCACCGCTTCTTTTGACGCATATGATGCGTCTTTTACCGGAGGAGTCCGTCTGACTATGGGGGACGTGGATGGAGATGGAGAAGAGGAAATAGTCACGGTTCCCGGACCGGGCGGCGGTCCTCAAGTAAGGGTTTTTGATTTGAATGGAATGCTTGAGAGTCAGTTTTTTGCTTTTGATCAATCAATGACTTCAGGACTCTTTGTTGCCACAGGAGATACCAATGGCGACGGGATAGAAGAGATCGTTGTGAGTATGGATGAAAGAACCTATTCAGAAGTTCGTTTTTTTAATAAGGATGGTCAACAACAAGGTGAAAATATTCTTGAACCATTTCAAGTGAAAGCTGATGAAATAAAAAGTCTTCGTATCGCGATGGGAGATGTGGATGCGGATGGATCAGATGAACTGATTGTGACGCGAGGAAGCGGATTTGAACCGTTTGTTGAGGTGTATGAACCAGACGGAACGCTTGTGAGCGAATTTCTTGCTTACGAGCAAACGTACGACAAAGGTGTTTTTGTTGCCAGTGGCGATCTGGATGGAGACGGAGATGATGAAATTGTGACAGGGACAGATATCGGCGGAGGGCCGCAAGTACAAATTTTTGATGGAACAGGAAAGAAATTAGGAACGTTTTTTGCTTACGATGATCAGTTTCGCGGAGGCGTCCGTCTTTCTGTAGGAAATTTAAGCACATGGCCAGGGGCTTCTATCATTACCGTGGCAGGACCAGGCGGCGGTCCTCATGTGCGAGTTTATAATGGATACGCTAAATTAATCGGCACGTTTTTTAGCGATGATGAGAATAATCACATGGGATTAAATTCAGCAGCATGGGGTTTGTAAGATTTCTGCTATACTAAATAGGTATGTCTTCACTTCCTACTTTTGAACATAAAAATATCCTTGTAACCGGCGGGGCTGGATTTATCGGGTCTCATTTATGTGAACGTTTATTGCAGGATAAGCACCGCGTCATTTGTGTAGATAATCTCTCAACCGGTTATGTTGGGCACATTGATGCTCTCCTCCAAAATTCGGATTTTAGTTTTATCCGATTGGATATCAATCAGCCATTTGACTTAGATTCTTTTTCAGAGCTCGCTCCATTTAAAATTCCTTTTCAGGGGATTCAAGAAATTTATCATCTTGCTTGTCCCACAACGATTAAAAATTTTGATCAATTCAAAATTCAGACGCTTCTTTCCAATTCTTTGGGCAATTATCATGTTCTTGAATTGGCCAAAAAATTTCGATCGAAGATTTTATTCACTTCCAGTTCCGTTGTTTATGGTCAACGGAAAGAACAGGCGACGTTGGTCACCGAAGACGAAGAGGGGATTCTTGATCATCTCACCCCTCGTGCTTGTTATGACGAAGGCAAACGGTTTTCAGAAACCATGTTTGAAACCTATCGTCAGGTTCACGACTTGGAAATAAGAATGGTTCGTTTGTTTCGAACCTATGGTCCTCGCATGTCTTTGTTCGATGGGCAGCTCATTCCTGAGTTTATTATCAATGCGTTAGACGGCAAAGATTTGGTGCTTTACGGCAAAAAGGATTTCCGTACCTCTCTGACGTTTATTACAGACGTTATTGATGGACTGTTACGCATCATGCATGCCTCTGAGTATGAGGGGCCGGTAAACCTTGGAAGCGATGTGGATTTGCGTCTTGAAGAAATTGCTCAACACATTCTTCGGCTTACGGATTCATCCTCAGTGATCGTTGAGGGAGAACCATTAGAATTTCTTTTTGAATCTGTTCTTCCCCGTATTGACCGGGCAAAAGAATTAGGATGGTTTCCTCTTGTGCGTCTGGAAGACGGATTGCGACGAACCATCGACTATATCAAAGCCAATAAATTGCTGCTTACCAATGTATGAAGATTTTTGCGGTTATCCCTGCTTATAATGAAGAAACGACCATTGTACAAGTGCTTCAAAAAACAAAACCTTTTGTTGATCAAATTCTTGTTGTAAACGATGGTTCTAGCGATCAAACGGCTCAAAGAGCATTGGTTCAAGGAGTACGTGTGATCACACACAGTGTCAATCGCGGATTAGGCGCTTCCTTAGGCACAGGGTTTGCAGCAGCACAGTATCTTGGCGCAGACGCGGTGATTACCCTGGATGCCGATGGTCAGCATGATCCTGCAGAGATAAAAAAGTTTATTGAAGCCATTGAGCACGGGGCTGACGTGGTGATCGGTTCGCGCATGCTTACGGGTTTTGAAGGCATGCCTTGGTACAGACAAGTCGCACAAATTTTAGGAAATCTTGTTACCTTTTGTTTATTTGGGGCATGGGTCACGGATAGTCAGTCAGGATTTAGAGCGTTTACCAGATTTGCTTTGGAAAAAATACAGATTAAAACCAACCGCATGGAAGTGTCTTCAGAAATTATTGCAGAAACCAAGCGTCATAAACTGAATCTCGTTGAGGTTCCTATCAAGGCGATCTACACTGATTACTCTCTTTCAAAAGGGCAAAGTTTTTTTGTGGGTCTTAAGACGCTTGTGAAACTTGTTGTCCGCCGCATCAACCAATAAGTATGACCGTCATACAGGTTTGTATTTTATTCTTTGCAGGCTTTGCTATTACCAGAACGCTTTTTCAGTTTAAACGGGGAGCGTTAACCATTGTCTGGTTTCTTTTTTGGGTGATCTTTTGGTTTGCAGCAGGTTTAGTTGCAGTGACTCCTCAAACCACGGACGTGATTGCTCGTTTTGTAGGAGTTGGTCGTGGAGCCGATGTGGTTATTTATGTTTCTCTCACGGCTCTTTTTTATTTTATTTTTCGTTTGTATGTAAAGATTGAACAGGTAGAAAGCGAAGTGACTCGTTTAGTGCGTAAGCTTTCTTTAGATGAATTTCGTAAAAATAAAGATGATTAGTTATATGTTTGAGGAATCTTGTAAAATTTGCGGCGGAAAACATCGAACAGGTTTTTGTACAACTTCTGAAGGAAAGGAAATGAAAGAAGAACGTATTATTAAAGACGCACAAGAAAAAGTTTCAACTTTATTAGGACAATACGGAATTGTCTCTACCCAAGAACAGAAGCAACTTTCCTCAGAATGTTTGAATGAGTTTTTAGTTCGTTCGAGTCATGAATTTGTTAATCTTCCTACTGAAATTTCAGATCAAACAAAAAAGAAAATACGACGTATGTTGGGACTTGGAGAGACGGGAGCACGAGAGTTATCTTCGGAAGAACGAGATAAACAGATTGAAATGTTGATTATGGAGATGCGTGGGTATTTAGAAAAACTTCGTGTACATCAGGATGATATTCTTGGGATGATTTTGTGTGGTAGTCGTATGGATAACCAAAAAATGCCAGCTGAAGAAAGTGATGTTGATGTTGTGTTTATTTTTAAATCTGGTTTTCATTTGGATCCATCAACTCCAGAAGGAGAAAAACTTCTTTACCATTTGAGAGATTATACAGATAAGACAGCTTCAGATTCTGGGTTCCCTGTTGAAATTGATGAACTTTACGGAGAAGATATTTTTTTTAAAAAAATGACCCAAGCAGATTCAGAGATGCTTATTTGGGGATGGAACGCAGACGCAGTGCGGTATATTGGTGAACCACTTGGAGAATTAAACGAGTCCTCCGTTAATGAATATATCCAACAAACACTAACGAATAATGTTTTTAAAGAAAAACGTCAAAATAGGATAAAAGAAGCAGCTCAAAAATTACTCAACACTTAATTCTTCATTCCATGCTTCCACGCGTTGCCATTATTTTTCTCTCTTATCATAGCCGTTCTTATTTGGAAGAGGTTTTTTCTTCATTGAGCAAACTCAACTATCCAACTGAGAAATTAGAGATTATCGTTGTAGACAATGCTTCAACCGATGGAAGCCAAGAATGGCTGCATGCTCAAGACGGAATTACTTTTTTTCCAAGTGAGAAAAATTTAGGATTTGCCAAGGGAAATAATCTTGGAATGGAACACGCGCTTCTCTCAGGGGTAGATTATGTTTATTTGCTCAATGGCGATGCGAAGCTTCATCCTGATGCAATCAAAGAGGCTGTCGCATTAGCCGAATCTGATCAATCCATTGGCGCTGTTCAATCCCGTATTATGCTGTGGAAACATCCTGGCGTTGTAAATGTCACAGGAGGGATGATTCATTTTTTGGGATTCGGATTTGCAGGAAACAATGGACGGTCTTGGGAAGAAGTGCGCAGCGAGGTGAAAGACGGTCAGTCCATTGCCTATCCCAGCGGAGCGGCTGTCCTGTATCGAGCGTCTGTCTTGCAAAAAGTCGGTCTTCTTGATCCATTTTTATTTTTGTATCATGAAGATTTGGAATTAGGTTGGCGTATTCGACTTGCGGGGTTTGTAAATGTTCTTTCTACCAAATCGATTGCGTATCATGATTATGAATTCAAACGCTTTAACCAAAAATTTTATTGGATGGAACGCAACAGGATTCTTGTTCATTTTTCTCACTTGCGTTGGTCGACGTTGGTTTTGCTCATTCCGTTTCTTTTTTTTGCAGAGTGTGGACTCATCGTTTTTTCCCTTAAAGGAGGATGGTTTAAAGAGAAGTGTCTGGTGTATGTGAATCTTTTGAGTCCTCGTACCTGGAGATATGTGGCAAAAAAACGTGGTGAAAGCCATCTGTTACGCCGTGTGAGCGATCAGGAGATCGTGCAATTATGGACAGGAAAGATTGAACATCAAGAAACCAGCAGTCCTGTGGTCGATAAATTCATCAATCCATTTCTCGCGATGTGTTGGTTTATTCTTAAAAAATTGATTCGTGGATAGATCATCTCTCAAAATTGCTCATGTGGTTTGTACGTACCCTCCTTACCGCGGTGGGATGGGTGGTGTTGCCTATGAATATGTGGAACGGTTACGAGCGCGTGGGTATAACGTGCACGTTTTTACGATTAAGGATCAAGAGGTAGAAGAAGATCCTCGTTATGTTCATCGTGTTCCTGGGATTATCCATATTGGAAATGCGGGAGTTCTTCCTTCGCTTTTTCATCGTCTCGCTGGTTTTGATCTTGTTCATCTTCATTATCCTTTTTTTGGAGGAGCAGAACCCGTCATCGTAAGAAAAGCCATGCGCAAAGATCAAGGTTTGGTTATGACCTATCACATGGATAATGTTGCCTCTGGAGTCAAAGGCGCTTTGTTTAGTGTTCATCGACGTTTACTTTTTCCTTGGCTTATGACTCGCGTTGATCGTATTTTGGTGAGCTCTTTGGATTATGCGAAGCACTCTGCTCTTGCAGAATTGGATGTGATGGATCGCACAGAAGAACATCCTTTTGGTGTGGATCTCAATCATTTTCATCCAGGTGAAGAAATACAACTGAGAGAACATCACCAGTTACCTCATCATTTACCCATTTTGTTATTTGTGGGAGGACTCGATAGTGCCCATGCGTTTAAAGGTATTCCTGAATTATTTAATGCATTAGAAAAATTGTTTTCTTATCGATGGCACTTGATTATCGTTGGAGAAGGAAATTTAAAACAAACGTATCAAGCACTTGCCGCACAGCAAGGATTGTCTGATCGAGTGTTTTTTGCAGGGAATGTTTCAGATGAAGATTTACCTAGATATTACCGATTGGCAGATATACATGTGTTCCCCTCCACTAAACGGGCAGAAGCTTTTGGTATGGTAGCCCTTGAGGCTGCAGCTAGTGGGATTCCCTCGATCGCTTCTGATTTACCTGGAGTTCGTACGGTTGTTCGGGATGGAGATACAGGTTTACTTGTTCCTCCAGGGAATATTGAGAGGTTGTCTGAAGCTATTTCTTTGCTTTTGGAACAGGTCGATTTACGTGAACGATTTGGACTCTCTGCGCGTATAAATGCGCAGCGTTTGTACGATTGGAATCCTTTGATCGATCGACTTGAGGTCACCTATACATCCGTCTTAACCCAACAAACCAAACGAGAGTATTAAGTATGAAGATCGGTATTGTTTCAAATTTTTATCCTCCTAACGCACGAGGAGGAGCTGAACTCGTTGCTCAACGTGTTGCCGATGCTTTATATGAACGCGGACATGAAGTGTTTGTCTTGACCACTCAACCTTTTGAAGGAGTTCATAGTTTATTTCCTCGTATTCGTGAACGAACACTTGAAGCGGTCTATCGTTTCTACCCTTGTAATGTTTATTATCTGCGTCATGATCGGTCTATTCCTTTTTTGATTCGGGTTCTTTGGCATTTGATTGATCTTATAGGAGTGAGTGGACGTTGCGCGATTGGACAAGTGATTCGGGAAGAAGATCCCGATGTGATTATTACCCATAATCTTAAAGGTATTGGAGTCTCTATTGGTTCTGAGATTCAACGACAAGGGATCCCACATATTCACACCCTTCATGACGTTCAATTAAGTGTTCCAAGCGGATTGCTTATTGTCGGACAAGAACAATCTTGGTTAAACCGTTCTTTTTTACGCAAATGGTACGAGACTGAAGTTAAACGAGAAATAGGAACGCCCAATCTTGTTCTTTCTCCATCCACTTTTTTAGCTGATTTTTATCAACAGCGCGGATTGTTTACCAATACACGCATGGAGATTCTTCCAAATCCTCTTCCTCCAGGATCTACTGGGAAACGTGGAACACGTATGGCTGTGCGTACGCAATTTTTGTATGTGGGTCAATTAGAGACGCATAAAGGGGTCGTGCAATTATTTGATGCTTTGGATCAGATGGGAGATGAAATCGAACTCCATATTGCTGGAGAAGGTGCATTATCAGACATGGTCGTGCAACGAGCGAAGCGTGATTCACGAATTTATTTTCATGGGTTTGTTTCTTTGAATCATCTTATTCGATTATTACAAGCAGCAGATGCTGTGGTGATTCCTTCTATTTGTTACGAAAATTCTCCTACGGTTATTTATGAAAGTTTTCTTGTTGGGGTCCCTGTCATTGCCTCGCGCATTGGTGGTATTCCAGAGTTAATCGAAGAAGGAGTCACAGGCCTATTGGTGAAACCCGGCGACACCCGTGAGCTTGCCAGTGCCATGGAAACGATTCATGAACAGCGCGATCAATGGTGGGAAAAATATCAACTGATCCGCGATCGAGCCAAGCCGTATTCCATCAAAGCGTACGTTGATAGGCTTGAGAGTTTGATAAAGGAAATCGTATGAAAGTGTTCGCTATTTATGCAAGAGTCGTTTTAGATGAAGATTGAACTTGGTCAACAGTTTCGTTACAAAGGAAGTATCTCAGAAATCGTTTTGTCTATCGTAAATGAGGATACAGCTGAGGAATCAAAAAATTAGAAAACATCAGTGTTTTTAAATTATAGATTGAAAAACACACCTCTTATAGGTGTGTCGTTTTTTTGAGGGAACTCGTTTGTTGTGACTAGGTCAGTTCCCCGATATGATCGCGTTCCATGGAGGCACGGAATTTGTTGTAGTCCAACATCTTCGATGTCTGATCCCAAGCTTGGGCGAGAGCTACCATGCACTTTACTTCAAGCAGCGGTCCGGTAGTAGAACCAGCAGAGATCGCGTTTCCCTCGCCTTCTTTATCAGAAACCGCTTTTGTTCCGGTTTCATAGTGACTGTCCACGACTCCATCCATCATAGAACTTCCCAAAACGACCGGATAACGGCGCTGATACAGTTGCCAGAGACAGTCAATATGACTGGGAACTTCTTCGACGATATCTTCGTCCCGGACATTGCCCGCTCCAAACGTGATGATAAGCATGGCGCTGCAGGTTGAGTCATTGGCGTCATGGAGGATCGATTCAGATGGAGTAGCCGGGCTAATTTTGACGATCTTTATACCTTCTCGAAAATATGGTTTGTAGATCAACCGTTTGGAAGTCACAATGGGGTTGCGCCGTGTGGCGTGAGGATAGATGCGCAGTTGATCGTCATAGTGACCAACGATGTATTGGGTAGGACAGGCAAATGCTTGACGACGCGTGTGTTTGACCTTATGAACACGCATGCCATCCATCAGATCATCACCGAACATAAGAAAGGGACCAGAAAGATCGCTTGCCGCGGCAGTGATGGCAAAATACAAGTTATTTGTTCCGTCATCTCCCAGATCAACCATGGCAACTTGTGAACCTGTAGCCACGATTGGTTTTCCGATGTTTGGAAACATGAAACGCATTGCGGCAATCATGTGCGCCATTGTGTCAGTGCCGCCACAGATGACAAATCCCGTTGCCTTGTCATACAACAGTTTGATCGCGTTTCCTATCGATACCCAGTGTACCCAACGCCCGTTGGTCGAGTCGATCGCTTTTTTATACACAGGAACCCAGATGACCTGAATTTTTTCTTTGAGTCCTTTAACCTCGAGCGGTTCAAGAAGTTTTTTCGCATCATCGGTAGGACCATAGACGATCCGATTGAAGGCGTTTCTGCTTTTGTTCATGCCGATTGTACCTCCGTAGTAGAGGATGAATACGACTGGCAGATGCGGACTCAATTGAGCGATTTCATCCAGAACGCTCTCAGGGAGATCCTCCATACTTGCAAATGGCATGACCGCCTTCATTTGAGCTTCATGACGTTCCTGTTGAGTTTGCATGTTATTCCTTTTGCAAAGAGAGAGATTGTGAAGAACGATTCTTATTGTTTTTTGAACCGAGAGCAAATTAACACGCGTCTGAACCATTGTCGAGTAGGTTTTTTGTTCTATTTTTTGTTCTAAAAAATCTGGTGATATCTGTCTGTTTAGCGTTATACTTAAAAAGTTGTGATCTCTTGTTTGTTTTAACATTTTTTTTATGAAGATTCTTGTTGTCGAGGATGAACCAAAATTGAATAAGGGGCTTGTGACAGGTCTTCAGAATCGAGGATATGCGGTAGATTTTGCTTTTGATGGGGAAGAGGGAGAAAAAATGGCTCGAGTAAATGACTACGATCTTCTTATTTTGGATATGATGATGCCAAAGCGTGATGGACTGGAAGTGTGTCGAAGTCTTCGAGCTTTTGGGGTGCAAACTCCCATTTTGTTTCTTACCGCTCGTGATAGTGTGGAGGATAAGGTTATGGGTTTAGATTTGGGAGCGGATGATTATCTGGTAAAACCCTTTTCGTTTGAAGAATTAGTGGCGCGTATTCGCACTCTTTTGCGTCGCCCTACACAAACGACAACAGATCTCTTCATGTTGGACGATTTGCAACTCGATACCCGTTCTCAAACCGTCAAGATAAAAAAGAAACAGCTTGATCTCACATTGCGTGAGTATGGAATCCTTGAATATCTTTTACGAAATAAGGGAAACCTCGTAACACGTGAGGATTTATTAACCCACGTGTGGGATCGGTTCTTTGATTCCTTTAGTAACGTGGTTGATGTTCATCTAAAAAATCTTCGTAAAAAACTTCCATCTGTTTATGCCAAACGTATCCAAACGGTCTGGGGGAAAGGATATCGACTCGTTTAATAAAGAATTTCGTAGATCTCGCCTTACACTCACACTGATGTATTTGTTGGTTTTGGCTGTGGTGTTGTTTGTTTCCGGTGGAGTCACGCGATCCTTTTTTTCACAAAGGCTTGATGATCGGTTTCATCGATTTAACGCCTATTTAGATCAACGTCCAAAAACACCGACCTCTGTCATACCACCTCTTGCCGATGATGTACGAGCAGACCTTCTTCATGTGACTCTTGCAGTAAACACACTTCTTTTATTTATTGCTGGTCTCTTGAGTTACTGGTTAGCCGGAAAAACACTTCGTCCTATTCAGGAGGCTTATAGTAAACAGAAACATTTTTTAAGTGATGTCTCACATGAGCTACGCACACCCTTGGCCATTCTTCAGACAGATTTAGAAAATGAGCTTGAAGCAGCGAATACTCAACATTCTCGTGAAGTTCTTCAAAGTCACTTAGAGGAAGTTGGTCGTATGAGTGGTTTGGTAACAAGTCTGCTTACGTTATCTCGTATTGAGAGTGAGCAAAGAGGCTCTGTTGAAACTGAACTTGAAGTTGTCGACCTCCAGTTGATTCTTCGTAAAACGATTGATCGTTTAACGCCTCTTGCTCAAAAGCAACAGGTAACTCTTACCTTTTTTCCCACGAATTTTGTTCAGATTCTCATCGTTACTTCAAAAGAACTCCTTGAGCAAGCCATTACAAATGTTATTCATAATGCGGTTCAATACAATAAACGTAATGGACAGGTGGATGTGAGTGCGAGTGTTCAAGAAAATACGGCAATCGTTCTTGTCAAAGATACGGGGATTGGTATTACTCAAGAAGATCTTCAAAAAGTATTTGATCGTTTTTATCGCGTTGAAAAAAGTCGTTCTCGTCAAACAGGAGGTAGTGGTCTAGGTCTGTCGATCGTTCAATCCATCATCTATTCTTTGGGGGGTCTTATTTCGTTGACATCTGAATTAAATGAGGGAACCACTGTTCGTATTGTGTTGCCTATCCACAAGTCTTCATAATTTCTTCATGGGCGTTTTGTTATTGTTTTTGTGTAATCAATGTTTAATGTCATTGATTCATAAAACATTTTTAATTCATTACAAACTATTTTATGAAGAAATTTAATCAACATCCTTTTTTTGCCGCCGCAGCCGTTGTGGCTGTTGTCGGAGTTAGTGCGATGGGCGTTCAAACGCTTTTCGCTGCCTCTTCAGAATCTGCAGATGGGACAAATAATCTTGTGGAGACTATTGCGACCACATTTCATTTGAACACTGAAGATGTTCAAGAAGTTTTTGACGAACATCGTGAACAAATAGAAACACGACGTGGAGAACGGGAAGCGAACATGTTGGATCAGGCTGTCACAAATGAAAAACTCACTCAAGAACAAGCGGACAGTATCCTTGCTAAGCGACAAGAGATGACAACGTTTATAGAGAGTTTATCGTCTTTGGATAAAGAGGCACGCCATGAAGCCATGAAGGCTCAGATGAATGAGCTAAAACAATGGGCAGATGAAAACGATATTCCGCTCTATTATCTTCATCCAGGTCCACGTGGTGGAATGCACAGTCGTTTCGGACACGATAGTCAAATCCCTGATGAGCCTATAGAGTCCAATCAGACACAAGACATTGAGTAAATAAAAAATCACTGGGATCACCCAGTGATTTTTAGTTTCATGATTAATTGTTTGGATCTTGCGCACGAGGTTCTAATGTCTTTAGCCACACGTCATCTGCCATGAATGTATCTTGTCCGATGGTGATGTAGAAAAGAGAACCAGGGGTATTTTCGTACGCACGCAAGGAACCTACTTTATACGTTCCACATTTTTCTTGATTTTCTAGATCACCTCCCACTAAAAGATATTCTGTGTATTCACTCGTTTTATTTATTTCCACAACAGTACACACACTCTTATCTGCATCTTTCATATAGAGTGTTTCAATCGCTTCTTTTGGATTGAGTGTCTCGTCAAAACGCAGACGAGTAATGGTGTGTTGGAAATCCGGAAGATCTTTTGGATAGAGAATAAGCGTTTCCTCGTTTTCTTTTAAAAGGATTTCTGAAGTGTATCCTCCATTGGTGAACATCATGGGACTATAGCAGAAGGTGAATCCTAATGTGTCATTTGAGTAACGAAGGTGTCCCTCTTCACACGCCTCAGGGGCAGCCATGCGTCCGCCATCATTATTTGTCTCAGGTTCTTCTTCTAAGAATGGTTCTTCTTTTACTATGATGAGTTCTTCATCCGTTCGTGCCGTTTGTTGTGTCTGTACCGAAGGAGCAACACATCCAGCGCCTAAGAGAAGCATAAGGGCTGTTATACCAAGAATGGGTAGAAAAGTGCTTGATTTCATAGTTTTTTCATTAGTAATCGTTGCCTGTATATTTTATCATAAAATAGCTATATTTGATCCTTTCTTATCAAGCATCAACGGTTGACAATATGATGTATCGTGATACTTTTATTAAAGTTCCAAAAGGAGTCTTGCTGTTTTTGTTTAAAAATTCAACAAGACTTTTTTACAATAGTAGGTGGATCAGACGTAAATAACAGGAGACTAAACATGTCAGAAGAGGCGTTCGACGTCAAAGTTCTGCGCGAGATTGCTGGACTCATGAAAGATTTATTCTCGAAACTCGAAGGTGAGAGTACCATCGAATGGGTCGTGGCATTCAAACGATTCCTTCAGAAGGAGAACCCCTGGGATCCTGTTTCCAAGGATTGGTTTTGGAGGAAGATCGATGAAAACACCATTGAGGTGAATCTCGACTTCCCCATCGGCATTTCGATCCTGGAAGCTAAGCTACAAGTGTGGAAGAAGTGTTCAGGTCTTGTAACCGTCATGCGAAAGGGTAAAGACCTTTTCGTCGATGGTCGCAAGATGATCTTGCACTTAGAGCCTGAGCAGATTTCAGGAGGGCTTGCAGGTGCTGCTCTGCTCACGAGACTTGTTGAGAAGGATGTTCTGCATCCCAACGTTATAAAGGCGTTGTTGGATAACGTCCACCTCATTCCGAACTCCTTCAAGAAAAACAGTGCTAGGAAGACCCAGTATATCTTTTTCTGGGCTACCGGTTTTGAAGATGTCGATGGTACCTTGTACGTTTGTTGCCTCAACTTCAGTGGCGGTCGGTGGTGTGGATCCTTCTTCTTGGTCGACGATTACTTCGATGATCGGAGCCCTGCTGTCCTTCTGGCGAGTTAGAGTTTTCTTCTACTCCTACAACAGAGTTCCATGTGTCATCATGGCGGAGCTCTGTTTTTTTTGATTCAATTTTTGTATGCTTATATCAAGCAAGGCGAATAGATAAACAATTAAAGCTGTTTGCTGCTGAGCTCAATTTGTATAGATTCCTTCGAATTTTTATTTTCTTAAACCTCCTTGCGTCGGTTCGACGCATCTATGAGAAAAATTGTTGTTGTAAGTCATCCAAGTGATTGGCATCTCCAGATTCCAGGTGTAGAAATTGTTTCTGTGAAAGCGTATTTAACTGATCCTCTGTATCATGATTTGAAAAATGTCCGTATTTTTAATCTTTCTCGCAATTATTGGTATCAGTCGGCTGGATATTATGTTTCGCTGCTCGCTGAAGCTCGAGGTCATAAAGTCATTCCAAACGTTACCACCATCCAGGATTTAAAATCCAACACTATCGTTCGCGCGCTTTCGGATGATCTTGATGATTTAATTCAACAAAAATTATCCAAAATTAAAGCAGACCGATTTACACTGAGTATCTATTTTGGAAAGAATCTTACGGCTCGTTACAATGAGCTTTCTCAAAAAATTTACGGACTTTTTCGTGCACCTCTTTTAAGGGCACAATTTACTTTTCGACAAAAATGGGTTCTTCAAAGTGTGACTCTCATCTCCATGAAAGAAATTCCTGAAACTCATTTCCCTTACATTCAATTATTTGCTGAGCAATACTTTAATAAAAAACGACACATTAACTCTCAGCCTTTTAAAGCAAACTTTGATTTAGCTATTCTTGTGAATCCAGAAGAGCTCTCTCCTCCATCAGATAAAAAAGCGCTTCAACAATTTGTGGAAGCAGGAGAGCGAATGGGTTTTGAAGTTGATCTTATTACAAAAGCGGATTACGACCATTTAGCTGAGTATGACGCTTTGTTTATTCGTGAAACCACAGCCGTGAATCATCATACCTACCGGTTTGCTCGCACCGCCTTGGCAGAAGGGATCGCTGTATTGGATGATCCTATTTCTATTTTGCGCTGTTCTAATAAAGTGTATTTAGCGGAGGCTCTTGAGAAAGCCAATATCCCCACTCCAAAGACCGTCATTGTTCATAAAGAAAATAAAGAGGTCTTAGCTCAGCTTATTGGTTTTCCTATTGTTTTAAAAAAACCTGACAGCTCCTTTTCTCAAGGGGTTATGAAGGTTCAAAACGAGGAAGACTTAAAGAAGGCATTAGATCAGTTATTGGAGGATTCAGATCTTGTGATTGCTCAGGAGTTTTTACCTACGACATTTGATTGGCGAATTGGAATATTAGATAAAAAACCGATCTTTGCTTGTAAGTATTACATGGCAAAAGATCATTGGCAGATTTATGACTGGAGTAAAAAAGATTCATGCGGCACGTTTGAGACATTTGCTTTAGATCAAGTACCAAAATCTATCCTCGATTTAGCAATAAAGGCTTCATCCCTTATGGGAAGCGGTTTATATGGAGTCGATCTTAAAGAGAGCGGGGGAAAGGTGTATGTGATCGAAATTAATGATAATCCAAGTATCGATGCGGGTATTGAGGATCGCGTGGCTGGAGTTTCTCTTTATGACACCATTATGACGCGATTGCGCAAAGATATTGAAAAAACGATTCCTCCATTATGAGATCCTACGCTTTATTTGAACGTTTCGGCATTGAACTAGAGTATATGGTCGTTGATCAGCAAACATTGGATGTGCGTCCCATGGTTGATCAGCTTTTTTTTGATGCCACAGGATCATTTGTTTCTGATGTTGAACGAGGGGCTGTCACGTGGTCCAACGAACTTGTTTCACATCTGGTTGAACTGAAAGTGACAGATCCTGTTTCAGATCTTGCATCCATGGAGACCGCTCTTTATCAAAATGTATTAGAGATTGAGAAGCTCCTTTCCTCTCGAGGATTGGGATTACTCCCAGGAGGAATTCATCCTTGGATGGATCCAACCCAAGAAACAGTCCTGTGGAAACACGAAGGACATGAGATTTACGAGCGTTATCATGAAATTTTTAACTGTTACCGCCATGGATGGGCGAATGTCCAGAGTACGCATTTGAATATTTCTTTTAAAACAGATGAGGAATTTGAGAGGCTTCATGCGGCCGTGCGCTTGATCCTTCCTTTGATCCCTGCACTCACGGCTTCTTCTCCTGTAGCAAATACAATGGTGACAGGTCTAAAAGATACGCGCCTTGATTATTATCAAACAAACCAAGAGCGACTTCCTGCATTAACGGGTCGTGTAATCCCTGAGCCTGTTTTTTCGGAAGAAGAGTATGAACAGGTTATTTTTTCTCAGATTCAAAAACAGATCGCTCCTTACAATCCCGATCAATTATTAAATCAGTATTTCTTAAATTCTCGGGGAGCCATTGCAAGGTTTGATCGAGGTTCGATTGAGATTCGACTCATGGATATTCAAGAGTGTGTCCATGCGGATATTGCCTTTTTGTCTCTTATTATTGATATTGTAAAAGAGCTTGCACAACCAGAACAGATGAAGATTGAAGGGTTTAAATCTTGGTCTGTTGAGGATCTTTTTTCTCTTTTTCAAGGAACAATCCGTGATGCAGGGGCTTGTCGTGTAGATTCTGCGTATGCTCGTATTTTTGGTCTGATCAAAGAAAATGTGACCGCAAAAGAAGTTTGGGCACATCTCATAAAACAGCACGGTTCTAAGCAATACCATGATGTCTATCAGTTCTATCTGGATCATGGAACGCTTGCTGATCGATTACTCCAACGTCTTCCTCCTCAACCTCAAAAAACAGATCTGAAAAATGTGTATCGTTCTTTACGTCAATGTCTTTTGTCTAATCAATTATTCGTATAAAAATACTATGTTTGAACTACCAAACCTTCCTTTTCCTTCAGACGCGTTTGCTCCTTGGATGAGCGAAGAAACATTTCGTTACCATCATGGCAAGCATCATGCTGGATACGTCAATAAGCTTAATGCTGCTGTTTTGGGAACCGATTTCGAAGGCAGATCCCTGGAACAGGTCATTGCGACTTCTCGGGAGCAAAATCAAAAAGTGTTTAATCTTGCAGCCCAGCATTTTAACCACAGTTTTTTTTGGAACTGTTTGAGTCCTAATGGTGGAGTTCCAACAGGAGAGCTTGCTTTAGCCATTGAAAGAGATTTTGGATCTTTTGAAGCATTTAAAAATCAGTTTACGGATACTGCCATGACTCATTTTGGATCAGGATGGGCTTGGCTTGTCAGGGGAGAAGGAAGGAAACTGTTCATCAAAGGATTCCATGATGCTCAAACACCTGCTCAAACAAATGAAACACCTCTTTTAACCTTGGATGTTTGGGAACACGCCTATTATATCGATCACCGTAATGATCGAGGTTCATATATTGATGGATTTTGGAATTATGTGAATTGGAATTTTGTCACACAACAATGATCGTTTTCTCCCCTAAATTCTTGACATAAAAGAGAAATTCGGGCAGGATCCATCTCTGTTCTTTACAATCAACAAGGAGGGATTCATGAATCTATACGAGATTCTAGGCATCCCTCGGGATGCTGATCAGAGACAAATAAAACGTGCTTACCGTACTCTTGCCAGAGAAACTCATCCTGATCGTCATGGAGATGCTCATCTTCTACGATTTAGGGAGATTGTCGCCGCTTATGAGATTTTAAAGGATCCAGAGCGTCGAGCATTGTACGATTATCAAATTCGTCCTGTGACTTCTATGAAGGATTTATTGAATAATAGTCCGGCTGGTTCACGTATGCTTTCTCTTATGCTTCCTCATGCTCCTGCTGCACGCAGGGACGGGGAAGATTTGCTCCTGGCTTTGCAGGAGAAAGACGGGTATGTGGAACTTCCTGATGTTCAACATCTTGGTGAAGTTTTGAAAATACCGGTTGGATCTTCTCATTTATTTTGTCGAGTATCTGATCGCGGGGCTCAAGGCCATGGCGGCGGAGCCAATGGGAGGTTGTTTATTCTTCCTCAAAAGGGAACGAAGGAGTAACAAGTGGAAATGGAGAGAGAGTTTTTGGCATCTTTTCGGTCGTATGTTTCAGGAGAAGATATTCGAAGACAGATGTTGCGTTCTTTGCTTCAGATTCCTCCTGTACGCATTGTGGAAGAGGAATTGATTGAAGTTCATGATTTTGCGGCCCTCATGACCTGTTGTATCTTTTTGGATTCCAAGAATTCTGCTGGCGAAAAACTTTTTCTCAGTTACAGACAGTATGTTCAGGAGAGAGAAGAGGCTGAGGACACTTTCGTGGATCCGGACGAAATTCCGTTTAATCCAAATCTCCAGGATGTAGAAATTGTCCTGGATTCAGCTTTGCCTGAACTCAAAACATTCTTAGAGACTCTTTCTCGCGTGGAGAGCGGCAGAATCTATCTTGCCAAGATCATCGTTTGTCTCGTCCATGCACAAAGTATTCCTCAGATAATTCCAAATTTGTGGAAACCAGCAACAAAAACGGGAGGAGTACGATGTCTGTTCAACTCGTAAGATCTGATGTGCTTCTCGTGCAGCTTCTTCGTGGAGATGCGGATGTCAAGGATCGTGTTCGAAACGATCCGGGAATGGCGCTAACGGCTCTTGGAAGTCTTCATGGAGAAAAAAGGCTTTCTGTTTCCGTACAGGCACGAGTTCTGGAAGAGATTGTGAGTCTGGTGAGCGATCCTGCACAGGTTCGACAATTACTCAGTACACATCTTACAGATGAAGCAACCGCTGAAATGATCGCCGTTATGGGTGATCGTCCGTCTGTTGCGGCTCAGATTGTGGATATTCAGACGGTTCTGGCAGCTTTGGAGATGGATGTAGGTATGAATGATGCCACATCCGGATTGGAAGCGTCGCTGTTGTTGCGAGCCTGGGCTCTGAACCTTAAGGATCGACCTGACTGGGAGCAGGAGCTAGATCTTCCGTTGGGATCTTCGACTCTGCGAGTACTCCTGGTTGCTGCGATTTTTGATGAGTATGGTGGTGAGGCTTCTGATATCACCCCCGATGTCTGGTTGGAAGTAGGTTTGAATCCGGATGAGGCCCAGGAGCTGCTCACTCGACTTATCGAGCAGGATGAGCTGCCGGAATTCAGTGAATTGAGCATTGCAGCTGCTCGTAAGCAGCTGCGTGAGCGAACAAAGGCGTTTATGGAAGAGACATCTGATTGGGCGATTGGAAAGATCGCGGAAGAGCTCGATATCTAGGTTACGATTCAACGACCCGGTCGGTGTTTGCGCATAGAGCGCTGCGCCGATCGGGTATATTCTTTTCAACTTCTTCTGTAACGATCTGAGCAAAGAAATGGACAGATTTTTTGCTGAGCTCGTTTACAACTTAACAATTCTATTCTTTTAAGAGGTGTGTCATGACCAGCCACGCTCTTGTTCCTTTCATTGGTTCTTCTCAATCGGATCAATCTTCACAACCAGGTCTATTTTTAACCGAATTCGGAATGTTTCTTCTTGCCCTTAAGAACAATCAGCAGAAAGAACATCGTCTTTCTGGTGAGTCTCTTGTGTGGTGCGATGAACCTCTTGAAGAGATTGTTCTCTCGGGTGTCTGGGTCATTATGCAGAAAATAGGGGATCTCATTGGAGAAACGTTGCATACCAGAGCCCAAACTCAATTAGTGGCTGGGCGGGTTGATCGTCTAATCAATGGGGGAATTCTCTTAGAATATGACACGCCTGAAGCCGCTGCCCAAGCGTTTATACAAAAAGTCATTCTCTTGGTGCGTCGGGCAGTGTCGTTGGGTTATGTTCCCGGCATGAGTGTTTCTGTGCTGGGTTGGAAGGCTCTCTTACGAGGAGAGGAATCGTTATTTAAGACGTTTCTTCCCAAGTCTCATGATCATTCCAAAACAGGCAGTATCCTTACCCATTGGCAAGCACCTTCTGCGTTGTTTTTTAGTGAGTTGATTAAGACCGCTCGCAACTACCGTAGGCAGCTTTCTGCTGAATTGGAGGTATTTACCAATCTAAATAAAATCACCCAATCCGATCGTCTCAACCTTGCCTATATTGATGCACAGGACGTGGAGGGTTTAGCTGATAGGGTGGTTTATTCTCTCAGTGAAGAGCAGTCTGTTTCTATTCCCTTACCAAAAGACACACGTGATGTTGGTCAGATGCTTCATAAGGCTATAACAAGATGTAACCTCTTTAGATGTTTTCGAGTAGATTGGAGTGACTGGAGAAGTGATTTTCTTCTTCCGATCGTTTTAGAAAGTGGGTGGCTTAATACCCAGATTCTCTTGGCCCAGACACAAGCACCTTCTCAGCAAGAATTTTTAGAGGGAGCACGAGAATATGCCGTTGCCGTTAGTGCTCTAAAGGAATTTGGGAATTTTGAAATGGTTGATCGAGTGTGTGCTCGTTTAACCGCTCGTTTGCGTACGCCGTTGGACGATTCTCAATGGACCATTCTTCGAGAAAAGATTGAACGTCAGATAGAAGTATTTCGCACATGGGATCCAGGATTCATCAATGAAAATGCGATGAATTCGCTCTTGATACGAATAAATGAAAAAGACGCTCTGTTGTTAGATCCCTCCATAGCTTTGGCGATTGCTTCAGGAAAAGATATACTTCTGTTTGAACAAATGTGTAAGTCTGACGTAGATCTTCAATCTGTTCTGGTGAGCATTGCTCTTTCTCTTGTTTGGGAGACTCTTGATGTAGAAGATCTTATAGCGATTGTCCGTGCCCATATTTTGCCTCTGGAGATTTTTTTGGATGGATTACGACAGTGTAGCCCCAAATATCAACAAGAGGTTGTTCTGACGATTCTTTTGGATAGTGAACTTCACGAAGCTTCTTTACAATTGTTGATCGATTCGGATCTGGTTGAAATTGATTTTTCCTTCATAAGGAATCATATTGAACGACTTCCGCCGCTCTTTTTAGGTGATCGTTTACTCGTTCTGTTGCAAAATGCTGCGACGACATTTGATGCCCCTGATGTGGCGATTTTTTGGAGAGCTTTGGGTCGTGCACCCAGAGAGCTTGCCCAAAGATTCGTGAATGATGAACGATCTCGAAGAGAGCTTTGCCAGGTTGTCTCTGAGGTTATTGTGTCTATGAATGAGGGAGTCAATTGGAAGTCGTTTGATGACGTTCATTTAAATCTAGGAGAAACCTGTTATCACGAACTTCTCCTGGGGACGATGGCGTATATGAGAGAGGAGATGCGACAGGAGGATGGTCTTGTCAGATTGGATTCCTGGCACAGAATCTTTATTGTCGGATCTCCTATATTTGTAAAATCCAGAGCCTTGGGAACAGATGTCTCTGAGGCAAAAATAAGGAAACTCCTCAAAATGATTCCTGAAGAACGCGCCCGGACTTGGGCAAAACTTCAATAACTTCTTAAACGCGAAATCAAGATCTCGCGTTTTTTGTTTGATTCAAGATTTTTATCCTTTTTTAAGGTTTTTTGAGGTTTTTTGGTTGACACGTTTCTGTGTTTTTGATAGCGTTTTATGTTCGTACATTGTTATAAAGACATTTACGATCATAACCCAAGGGGATGATTCAATGAGATTTTTGATCTTTGTTTTCTTTGCTGTTTTCACCTTTGTTTTTATTAGCATCCATCTAAGTTCATCTATTGGATCTTCTGTCGTCAAAGACATCTCTTATTCTGAGGCCCTTACCCTCATTCAGACAGATCGTGTGACATCGGTCATCATTACAGAAAAGGTGTTAGAACTAACACCCAATCGTAGTGTGGAATTGAACAAAGATATCAAATCCAACCTGATTTGGAAGACTGTTATTGCTGGGACGCCTGAGATACTTGAAGGTTCTCTCTTGGAACATGGAGTTGCTTATGGAGCCAGAGAATCAAGATGGTTTTCTAAATATTGGATTACGTTTTTGTGGGTCGGAATCATTCTGCTTCTGTTTTTACCAAGGTTTTTTAATAAACAGAAAAGTACGTTTTCTAGTTTGATGAACTTTACAAATCATAAAGGTCGGCAGGCACAGAACGTGACCACCACATTTGCCGATGTCGCCGGTCATGACAATGTGAGAGAACAACTTCAAGAAGGAATTGCCTTTTTGAAAGATCCTAAGAGGTTTTCTCGATTGGGTGCGAAGATTCCAAAAGGTGTCCTTCTCTACGGTCCTCCGGGTACAGGTAAAACACTCATGGCTCGTGCAACCGCAGGAGAAGCTGGAGTTCCCTTCATTCATATCAGTGGATCCGATTTTGTGGAAATGTTTGTCGGTGTGGGTGCGGTTCGTGTCCAGAGTCTGTTTGCTGAGGCCCGTCGAAAGGCGCCTTGTATCATCTTCATCGATGAGATCGACGCTGTCGGAAGCAAGCGTTCAAACGTTATGTCTTCTGGCGACAGCGAACGTGATCAGACGATCAATAAACTTCTGGCAGAAATGGACGGTTTTGAGCAAACGACAGGCATTATTATTATTGCTGCAACCAATCGTCCGGATAATTTGGATGAAGCGCTCAAACGTCGGTTTGAGAGGAAAGTTTTTGTCGGGCTTCCAAGCTTGATGGCTCGTGAACAGATTCTACGCGTTCATGCCAAAGGCAAAGTAACCAATGGCATTGACTACACTCAGATTGCTCGTCTGACGCCTGGTATGTCTGGAGCGGCTCTGGAGAATGTGCTCAATGAAGCGGCTCTGATTGCCACTCGAGAGGAAGCAAACGCGATCAAGACAGATCATTTGGTTCGAGCGGTAGAGATTGTGGCTGTGGGTCATAAAGATACTGCTCGACGACTGAGTGAAAACGACAGGCAAACCGTTGCGGTTCACGAGGCAGGACATGCAACCGTGAGTGCTGCCTTGGGTCGAAGCAAACAAGTAGCCCGTGTATCGATTATTCCTACGTCCCACGGAGCTCTTGGGTATAATCTGAATGCTCCTCAAGACGAGACGGACACCCTTCTTCGCAGCAGCGATGAGCTTCTTGATGACGTCGTGTGTCTTCTTGGAGGTCGAGCTGCAGAACAGACAATGAGTGGAAAAATTTCTACTGGCGCCTCTGACGACCTGCGTCGAGCCAATACGATTCTTTATCACTACATTGTCCAGTATGGATTTTCCGAGGTTTTGTCCAATCGTGTTTTGACTCAGGAGACAGATTGGTCAGAAACGACTGCACAGACTGTCGATGAGGAGGTTATACGTTTATTGAAGACTTGTTATGCACGCAGTCTGTCCGTTATTGTTAATAACAGATCTTTGGTAGGAGCCCTTGTGGGAGATCTCCTGACTCATGAAGAACTTTCTGGTGAAAATTTGTTAGTTTTTCTTTCTCAGGTAGAAAATCCTCCAGAGATTGAAAAGGAGGTCGTTCTTTAAGTTCGTTTCTCCCGCTTTTCCACACATTGGATGAAGCGGGTTTTTATTTAATAGGGCATCGTTGCTAAGTTTTGGAGAGATTTCTTTAGAAATAAAAAAACACTCGGATATACCGAGTATTTTTTTATTTTATTCCGCTTTTGGGCGGGCAAAAGACACAGAGATCGTGCGTCCTTCGATCATGGTGCCGTCTAGGGCTTCCATGGCGGCTGTTGCTGCGGCTTCATCTGCGTATTCGACGAATCCGAATCCGCGGCTGCGACCTGTGTCACGATCTGTGATCACACGTGCTGAAACGACTGACCCATGAGCTGAGAAAATCTCATTCAATTGGGCATCGTCAACACCCCAAGGCAACGAACCTACAAATAGCTTGTTGTTCACAATAAAGAGTGCAAGTTGATTGTTTTTTGAAAACAATCCAAATTGAATTAACTGGTACCTCTTATTACGAACGAACAAGAGAACCAGTAGAAGTATGCCATACTTTTTGTTTTTTGTCAACGCATCGGCATGGTAGACTGGATTCATCTGAACGATTGTTATGAAATATCTTTCTTTTTCTTTGATTTTTCTTCTGTTTTTTTCTGGGTGTGGGACGATTCCTGCTCCAGACACACAAGCAGAACAACCATCTGTTGAATCTTTTTCTGACGATTTAGAGATTTATAAAAATACTTATTTTGGCTATTCTTTTAATATTCCTAAAGGAATGGCTGTCTATACTCTTACTGATGAACAATTAGCTGGTCCAGCGCAAGAAGATTCTGAGACCATTTTTTTAATCGAAGGAGAAACCAATTTTTTTACCATCAGAGGTATTGAGGAGCCCACAATGTCCGCTCACGAGTGGTTGAGTGATCACTTTTCCTTTTTTTATCCCATAGGAGAGGCTGGACAACGTGTGGGAGAATTAGCAGGCCAACAAGCCTTTTTTTTGAGCGGGGAAGGGACTACTGTGTCTCCTGCACGTCTGATTGCGGTTGAGGTTCAGGATAAAATTATTGTGATCACGTACGAAAAAGAGATTGAAGTCTTCGAGGATCTTTTAGATTCCATTGAATTTATCTACACAGAAAGTTAAAGAGATTTTTGTAAAAGTGATCTTGTCACTTCTTTATAAAATTCTACAGCCGGTTGATCAAACGCATTGAGATTCATCAGTCGGGCAAGATACATCATTTCTAACATTCGAAACTGGAGATAATATCCAAGTTCGTAAGCATCTGCTTGTTCAAGATCTATTTCAATATAAGGTCGTTGTTTTTTTTCATAAGCCGCTTTTACCCCGCCATAGAGAGCTTTCATCACAGACTCAATGGATGAACCTTGGATATTTGCTACAAGTCCTGGTAATGCCAGATGCTGAGGTATCTTATGGACATCTCCTGTAAAAGAATAAAGAAGGTTTGTGTAGATCGTATCTGGTCCTCCCCAATATAACTGAGCCATAGAATGCAGATCCGTTGATCCTATGGATACAATAGGTATGATTCCTGCATGAACGATCTTTCCTTCTACATCGGTTTCTTTTCCAAGAGATTCTCCCATGAGTTGTCTGTACCATTTTCCAAGCGCTTCAAATTTTGGAGAAAAAAGAAACGTATTATGAATAGAACGACCTTGTTGATGGTTGGCATAGGTAAGACACGCTGAAATAAGTGAATGGTTTTTTGAAAGATCTTCTGAGGTTCCATCAGTCACCGCTTGTTGTGCGCCATTGACTAATTCTTTTATGTCAATTTCAGCCAAGTACAAGGGAAGGAGTCCTACAGCAGAGAAAACGCTAAAACGTCCATCAACTTGTTTTGGCACACTTATGCATTCTATTTTTTTACTTTCAGCAATATGCCAAAGTTTAGATCCTTCATCTGTAATGAAAACAAAACGATCTTGGCAAGGACCAAAGTGTTCTTCAACAAAAGCCCATAATACTTCTGTATTCACAACAGTTTCGGTTGTTGTTCCAGATTTGCTAATAGAAATAATAAGAAAATCTTCTTTTGTAACCAGACGTTCTAACACACGAGTGACAGCCGTCATTTTTTCATCTGTTACCGTATCCAGAAAAATAAGTTTTGGAAGACGATCCACCAACAGATTCATAGAACCTGCAATGGTTTCATATACCGCTTGAGTGCCTAAATTAGATCCTCCAATTCCAATGACAATCACATATTGAAGTGTTGGAGAATGAAGACGTTTGCTTGTTTCGTGGATTTTTTTTTGTAACGATTGATCATGCGGAAGTTGGATTGATGATTCAGGTTCGTTATATTCATTTGATCGGGAAATGATTTGAAGAGTTTTACGGTAAGGTTCAAGTCGTTTCTGCAAGGGATCAAGCCCCCTTTCTTTAATCAGCGATGATTTTTTATATTGAAATTTCATAGCTTTCTTTTGTGTGGATAACTAGATATCTAACTAAACATCAAAATGTTAACATATTTACATTAAATTTTCTTTTATTTTTTCTTTATGATGTTGAATCAAGGAAAGTGCGGTGTGCATTGTGTTGCTTGGTGGCTCGTTTTGGTAGGAGGTCTTAATTGGGGTCTTGTAGGACTTCTTGGATGGAATCTTGTTGAAGCTCTTTTTGGCGGATGGCCAGGACTTGTGAAACTTATCTATATTCTTGTGGGACTTTCCGCTGTTGTTGTGCTTCTGGAAAAGAAATGCGTAAAATGTAAATAACATAAATAAACCAAGGGGACAGATTTTGCTCCCTTGGTTTTTTATTTTCTGTTTTGTTGAAAGCAGTTAAAATAGTTATGATATAATTGCATGGTATGAAAGTAATTCTCATGAAGAGCGTGAAAGACCTTGGAAAAGAAGGAGAGGTCGTCGAAGTTTCAGACGGTCATGCCCGTAATTTCTTGTTCCCTCAGAATTTAGCCATTGCCGCTACCGCTGCTGCCCTTAAACAGAAAAACGAAAAAGAAGAAGGCCAGTCTCGAAAAATGAAAAAAGAAATTGCTGCTGCAGGCGATCTGGCTGCTTCGCTCGACGGATTTGAATTAGAGTTAGAAGAGAAAGTGAGCGAGGGCGGCGTGCTCTACGCGGCAGTAAGTGCGAAAACAATCACAGATGTTCTTAAAAAAGAGGGATTCAATATTAATCCAGAAATGGTGGTTATGAAGTGTCCTTTGAAAGAGCTTGGCGAGCATACGGTTAGCATCAATCTTCCTCATGGCTTTGAGGCGGAGGTAAGAATTCGAATCGAAGAAAAGTAATTAAGCGGGCCATAACGCGGCCCGTTTTATCTATCATTATGACTCATCGTTATATTTTTGTTGTGGGTGGCGTTATGTCGGGCGTTGGAAAGGGTGTCACCAGTGCTTCTATTGGGAAGATTCTTCAGTCGCGTGGTTTTACCGTTACCGCGATCAAGATTGATCCCTATGTGAACGTCGATGCTGGAACCATGAATCCTGTTGAACATGGTGAAGTGTTTGTGACAGATGACGGAGATGAAACAGATCAGGATATGGGAAATTATGAACGGTTTCTGGAAACCGATCTGACCTCTCTCAATTACATGACCACCGGACGCGTGTATCAAACTGTTATTGAACGGGAGCGTAATTTGGGATATCAAGGACGCTGCGTGCAGGTGGTTCCCCATATTCCTGAAGAGGTCATTCGTCGGATTAAAAAAGCCAGCGATCATGCACGTGCAGATTTTACGGTTGTGGAAATTGGAGGAACCGTAGGGGAGTATGAAAATATTCTTTTTTTGGAGGCCGCGCGCATGATGCACTTGGCAGATCCAAAAAAGGTGTTGTTTATTTTAGTGAGTTATCTCCCTATCCCAAAACATTTAGGGGAGATGAAAACCAAACCGACGCAACACGCCACACGTACGCTCAATAGTGCAGGGATTCATCCGGATTTTATTGTTTGTCGAGGGGAACATTATATGGACAAACCTCGGCGAGAAAAGTTGTCTGTTTTTTGCAATGTCAGACCAAACGACGTGATTTCAGCTCCTGACGTTTCAAGTATTTATCGCATTCCAGGCGTATTTGAGAAACAAGGATTTTCCGATGAGGTGTTGAAAAAATTTGGCGTTAAACCCAAAGGCGCAGATTTGCGCCAATGGAATACGATGGCAAATGTTCAGGAGAATGCAAAAAAGACAGTGAGGATTGCCGTTGTTGGAAAATATTTTGCTACAGGAAATTACACTCTTTCGGATTCCTATATTTCTGTGATTGAGGCGCTCAAACATGCATCTTGGGCAAATAAAGCCAAGATCGAAATGGATTGGATTAATTCTGAGGATTTTGAAAACAACCCTGAGAAACTGAAAGACCTTTCTGATTACCAAGGTGTTCTTGTTCCAGGAGGGTTTGGAATTCGTGGTATCGAAGGGGTGATTTCTACCGTAAAGTTTTGTCGAGAAAATAAGATTCCATATTTTGGTATTTGTTACGGAATGCAACTAGCAACGGTTGAATTTGCTCGCCATGTTCTTGGTAAAAAAGGAGCTCACACCGTTGAAGTGGATGAGAATACTACCGATCCGATCATTCATGTGAATCCCGTTCAATTAAAGAATATTCGAGAAAATCGTTATGGAGGCACGATGCGCTTGGGTGCATATAATTGTGATTTATCCTCAGGATCGATTGCTCAAAAAGCTTATAAAACTTCACATATTTCAGAGCGTCATCGTCATCGTTACGAGTTTAATAACGATTACGCTCAGATGATTCAAGAAAAAGGCTTGACCATTTCAGGAGTAAACCCACAAACAGGATTGGTTGAAATCGTAGAGCTTAAAGATCACCCATTTTTTGTCGGCGTTCAATTCCACCCAGAATTCAAATCCCGTCCCTTAAGACCCCACCCTTTGTTTAAAGCGTTTATCGCAGCGGCGTTAAAAAAATAATCTATGACCAAACTTTTAGTTCATCCACAAGTGAAAAGTACGGCTCGAGATGTGTTTTTGTATTTGCTTCTTATTTCGATGCTTATTGTGAGCATTGTGAGTTTTTTGACTGTTGTTTTTCAATACGTAAATGTTCAATTTCCAGATACCTTGGATTATTACTGGCGCGAAGGGGCGCTGATGGCCATGCGTGGGGGAATTTCAGCTTTGGTTATCGCCTGGCCGGTTGTCTTGTTTATGTCCAAGTTCATTGCAAAAGATTTGAAATCTGACAAAGAGAAACAATTTATCTGGATCCGTAAGTGGCTTTTGCACCTCATGCTTTTTGTAGGAGCTATTACCATCATTATTGATTTGATTACGCTTATAAACACTTTTTTGGGCGGAGAGGTCACGACCCGTTTTATTTTGAAAGTTCTTGCTGTTTTGGTTGTAGCGATTCCTGTGTTTTCTTATTACCTTTGGGAACTTCGTCGCGATCCTTTGGAAAAGACGCGTATTCCTCTCATGACAGCTATCGTCAGTTCTCTTGTCATTCTTGGGAGTATTGTTGCCAGTTTTTTTGTAATCGGTTCTCCTGCACAGCAACGCAATGTCCGCATGGATCTCCAACGAGTGAATGATTTACAAACCATCCAATCAAGTCTTATCAATTATTGGCAGAATAAAGATGTCTTGCCAGAGAATTTGAGCCTCTTAGAAGATGATTTGAGTGGATACCGTTCTCCGATGGATCCGGAAACAAAACAGTCGTATGAATATCGTATGATAGGGGAATTGAGCTTTGAATTGTGTGCAACGTTTGAGACCCAGTTTGACTCTACGAGCGAAACTCATTCAATTCCTGTGTATTACGAATTTGGATATGGGGATTCCAGTTTTGATATTTGGTCCCATGATGCAGAACACACCTGTTTTGAACGGACTATTGATCCGGATCGCTTCAAACAAGAAGAACCGGACGTGAGCATGCTCAATACCCGTTCGTTCTAATTCATGTCTTCGTTATATCAGACAAAAGCTATTGTGCTCTCCAGACGTGATCATAAAGAAACAGATCGCTGGTATTGCGTTTTTACTCCAGACAAAGGAAAAGTCGAGTTCATTGCCCGTGGTGGTCATAAACCGCTTGCAAAACTAACACCTCATTTAGAAATGGTTGCAATTGTGGATCTGCTTCTTGTTCATGGATATGCGTATCAGATTGTGGCAGGAGTTGATCGTCGTCTTGCCTTTCCATCTATTTATACCCAATTACCTAAACTTGTCCTTGCCCAAAACGCCCTTCATCTAGTAGATATCGGAACACGCCCGCAGGAATCTGATCCGCATATTTATGAGTTATTGGAATCTTGGTTGAGATTTTTGAATACGGAAACATTTTTTTCTCCAGAACGTGCAGGATTCTTGTTGGGTGGATTTGCGCTCAAGTTGCTTTCTTTTGTGGGATATCGTCCAGAATTAAATCATTGTCTCGGTTGCCGCAGAGCAATTGAATCAAATCAGTATCAATGGCATGGATTAAAAGGCGGGGTTGTGTGTCTGACCTGTACGCGTTTGGATCCACAACAATGGTTTTCTGCTCGTCCGATTACAGATGAAGTTTTAAAATTGATTCGTTTTGGCATGGAACAAACATTTGAATCTTCTTTACGTCCTCGTTTAAAAGCGGAGGATTTATCTGGTTTCCATGAAGCGGTTGAATCTCTCATCATTTCTCATTTTCCAACAATCCCAGCGTCCTCTTTGAGGGCGGCTTGTCAGGTCTGTTAAAAACTCACCTTACGCAACATCTGCCCCTTCGACTCCGGCTCGTCGGACGAGCCTGCGCTCAGGGAATATTTATATTCAATTTCCTCATCATATTCCCTGAGCGAGGAGTCATCGACGAGTCGAAGGAGAAATAATGAGATGAAATCTTGCATAAGGTGAGTTAAGAAATAGAGATCTTCTGTGTGTTTTTTTCCTCTTCGGGTATAATGGTCGTATTGTTATGGCACATATTATTTCAGTGGTAAATCAAAAAGGAGGAGTAGGGAAGACAACGACCACATTAAATTTGGCTGCATTTTTAGCTGATGCAGGAAAATTTGTTTTGCTGGTGGATTTAGATCCTCAAGCCAATGCCACCTCAGGTGTGGGAATTGATTATAAAACTCTTTCAGCCGGAGTGTATGAGGGACTTGTTGGATCTCATGGTGTTCGTCAATTGATTCATCCAACAGAACATGCTGGATTAAAAATTCTTCCTGCAACACAAGCCTTGGCAGGAGCCAGTGTCGAATTGGTAAATGCACAAGAACGTGAGCATTTTTTGCGAAAAGCTCTTCTGGAGGTACGTAATGATTATGATTATATTTTTATCGACAATCCTCCTTCTCTTGGGATGCTTACCATTAATGGATTAGTCGCTTCAGATTCTGTGCTGATTCCCGTTCAAGCTGAGTATTTTGCTCTTGAAGGTCTTTCCCAGTTGTTAAATACCGTGAATTTGGTTCGGGACAGTTTGAAACCTTCTTTGGATATCATGGGAGCTATCATTACGATGTATGACGGTCGTACTCGTCTTTCTAAAGAGGTATTGGAAGAACTCTATCGTTATTTTCCAGATAAAATTTTTCGGAGCGTTATTCCACGTTCTGTGCGCCTTGCTGAAGCCCCTTCTTTTGGCAAAACCATTTTGAGCTATGATCCTTCCTCCAAAGCGGCAAAAGCGTATGAACGTCTGACAAAAGAATTTCTTTTGCGTGAAGAAGGAAGACTGTAATTTTTTATGAATACAAAATCAGCGTTAGGTCGAGGATTGGGTTCCTTGATTCCGCAAAAACAAAGTATCACCGAACAAGTGGTTCCTGAAGCCCGTACCCTTGTGTTAGAGGTTTCGGTTGACGATATTGTTGAGAATCCTCGCCAACCGCGCCATCATTTCTCTCCAGCAGATTTGGAAGATCTGATTGGATCTATCAAAGAACATGGTATCCTTCAACCGTTGGTCGTGACCCGTTCCGGACAAGGATTTGAACTTATCGCCGGTGAGCGTCGTCTTCGTGCTTCACGAACATTGGGTTTAAAAACAATACCTGTCATTGTTCGCGAGGCAGACGAACAACAAAAACTTGAATTAGCATTGATTGAAAATATCCAACGTCAGGATTTAAGTCCTGTGGAAGAAGCGATTGCATATAAAGCCTTGTTGGATGAATTTAATTTGACTCAAGAAGAAGTAGGAAAGCGTGTTGGCAAAAGCCGTTCGAACATCGCAAACATTGTGCGTCTGTTAGAACTTCCGGAACCAATACTCATTGCTCTTAAAGAAGGGAAAATTTATAAATCTCATGCACGAACTCTGTTAGCAGAAGATGATGAACAAAAACGGCAGATATTATTTGAACAAATGTTAAATGGGGGAGTGACTGTTCGTGAAGCGGAAGCGCGTATATCCAGTTCGCCGCGATCGTCTGTTCGTAAGATTTCTAAAAAAGATCCAAACATTCTTGCTCATGAAAAACGCCTACGAGAAATATTTGGAACAAAAATTGATATCAAAGAATCCTCAGGCAAAGGTTCCATCTCTCTCTCTTTTTATTCTCGCGATGAACTCCTTGATTTACTCGACCGATTATCAGGATTTTAAAAAACAGGATCATACGATCCTGTTTTTGTTTGAGAATTATTTTTTGGCTTTTTCTCTTCCTTTCAATACTTCGGCAAACCAGCCTTTGACCGTGTGATGGGTTGCGTCTTTGATTTTGGTTCTTGCGTGACGAGTTTTGGCGAATTTCATCCAATCGGGATTTGGTCCTCTTCGATTTTTGTCTGTAATGATTTCTACAATATCTCCTGAAAAGAGGGTCGTATCGATGTTGCGCATGACTTCATTGATACGTACAGCTGTACATTTGTTTCCTACTTCTGTGTGTATGGCATAAGCAAAGTCAATCGGTGTTGCACCTTCCGGCAGATCGATCACGTCGCCTTGGGGAGTAAAGACGAAAATTCGATCTTTGAAGACATCGATTTTCATGATCTCTAATTGTTCCATGAAATTTTTTTTGTTTTGAAGTTCTTTTTGAATTTGTGCGAGCTCTTCCATCCACTGGGTATTGCGTATGGGTTTGTGCGTTCCTTCTTTGTAGCGCCAGTGGGCTGCCACACCGTATTCAGCCAATTCGTGCATTTCTAGGGTTCTAATTTGGAATTCCACGATTTCTCCGTTTTCTGTAAATACAGTTGTGTGAAGAGATTGATATCCATTAGGTTTTGGTTGAGCAATATAATCTTTGATTCGTCCAGGAAGAGGACGCCAATGTTGATGCAGCAAACCCAGCGTCATATAACATTCTTCTACGTCGCTGACAATAATACGTACGGCGATGAGGTCGTAAATTTTACTAAGATCTCCCTGATATTTATTCAATTTTGTATAAAGACTGAAAAGACGTTTGACGCGACCATGAACTTGAAAATCCTCCATGGAGGTTTTGTTCAACAGTTTTTCGATTTGATCAATAATACGACTGACGTACGCTCCTTTTTCACGAACTTTGATGTCCATGATATTTTTTATGCGTTCATATTCCTTTGGTGAAAGATAGGCGAAAGATCCGTCTTCTAACTCACCTTTGATCTCACTCATTCCTAAACGTCCTGCAATCGGCGCATAAATTTCTAAGGATTCTCGAGCGATACGTTCTTGTTTATGTTTTGGTTGACCATACAGCGTTTCAAGATTATGCAGACGGTCTGCAAATTTCATAAAAACAACACGCACGTCACTTGCCATCGCTAAAAACATTTTGCGCATGTTTTCGGCATAGCGTTCCTCTCCTCGATAGTTGATGCTGTGTTTGAGTTTTGTAACGCTTTCAACGAGCGTGGCGACGTCCATACCAAACTGTTCTTGTAATGATTTCATTGTCATTTCAGAATCCTCGATCACGTCGTGAAGGATTCCTGCAATCACCACATTAAGATGTAGACCCATTTGAGCCAGTCGATAGGCGACACAGACAGGATGGCTGATGACTGGATGTCCTGTAAGACGTACTTCTCCTGCGTGTGCATGTTGAGCAACATCATACGCACGCCGGAGTGTTTCAATGTCCGGCGATTTATAGGTTTTTAAGACGAGTTGTTCAAGCTCGTTATAGGTGCGAAAAAGTTCACTCATCATGTTGTTACGATACAGGGTGTTTCTATGTACTGTAAAGTTTTTGTGATATTCTTAAGATAATTATCATGAGTTTATTTTTTATGTCTGAACACGAAACAAATCCAGGAAAATTAAGATTCAGTATACCTAAAAGACAAAGCGTTAACGCGGAAGCTCCACATTCGGGTCGTAATAGGGGGGAAGTTAAACCTCCGGATGTTGTCGCTGCTCCGGTATCAGTGTCGGATACGCGGACAACACCCGAAGCCAAACCTGCTGTTGTTGAAACAGCAGCACATATTGAAACCCAGAAACCTCCAGAACAGCTTCCAACTTCTACTGAGGCGCCTGAAGCTAAATCTATTCGAACGGTGGATTTGGATGAAGCTCCAGATGGGAAAGCTGTTCCCTTAAAAGAATTAGCGAAACCTTCTTCTGAGAGTTTGCTTTCAAAAGGTGCAAAGGGTTCTGGATTTGCTTTAGTTTTTCTTGGATATAATACAGGGCGCGCTGCAGCTTATGTGGCAGGGAGAATGGTGCTTCCAGGTGTTGATTGGCTAGCGAGAAAAATGGATTCGCTCGGCGATCGTCTCCTTAGTAAGCATTTTCCTTTGGCAAAAAAGATGGGGGCTTTATTGGATAAGACGGGAAAGTGGTTAGGATTGGATAAATCATTATTCGAAATTATTAGCAAAAAGAGAGAAGAACGCAAAAAACTCGCTGAAAAAGTTCTGACTGAATTGCGCGCTGATGAGAAGAAGTATGAGATCAAGGTTGATGCTGTTGCGAAGAAAAAGAAACGAGAAATAAAATTGAGAAAGGCTTTCGGATCTGAGACAGCAAAAGTCCTTCTTGATGAGATAGACGATTTGGATAAAGCAGAAGCATAAAAAATCACCGGTTTTAAACCGGTGATTTTTTATTTTTGTTTCTTTTTTGGTTCTGGTTTTTTATATCTGGGTTTTTGTCCCCGTTTTTTTGTGAGCATCTCGATCGCGAGTTCTCGAGTCATCAATTCTGGGGCGAGCTTGCGGCCAAGGGAAGCGTTTGTGATTCCATCGGTGAGATAGGGACCAAATCGCCCGTGCTTGAGAAGGATCTCTCCGTCGCTGGCAGGATCTTTGCCAAACTCAGCAATAGGAGTCACCATTTTTTTCTTCAGCTCCGCAGATTCTTTCAAAATCATCCGTGCCGTTGCTTCATCTACATTGATAGGATCATAGGGCTCTTTAAGGCTTGCGCTCACGTCGCCTGCTTTAAGATAAGGACCAAACCGTCCAAGAGCAGCCATGATCTTTTCTCCTTCTTCTGTCACTCCAACCTCCCGAGGAAGCGACAGGCACTCAAGCGCTTGAGCAAGGGTAAGAGATTCGATATTCATGCCTTTGAGAAGCGAGGCGCTTTTTGGTTTTGGTTTACCCTCCTCCTTGTCTTCTTTTGTATATTCGCCCACCTGGACAAATCCTCCAAACCGTCCGGTTTTTACACTGATAGGCAGTTTTGTTTCAGGATCTATTCCCAGAATACGATCAGGCATGATGTCTTCGCGATTGAGAAGCTTGGATTTTTCTTGGAGGTTTTTGTGGAAAGGTCCGTAGAACGCCTCTAAGGTAGGAACCCAGTCTACTTTTCCTTCTGCAACTTCATCCAAGGTATTTTCCATGATAGCGGTGAATTCGTAGTCGACGATTTGTCGGAAATGTTCCACGAGAACATCGTTTACGATCAACGCGATATCCGTAGGCGCAAGTTTTTTGTGGTCATCGCGTTCCACATATCCTCGATCAATAATCGTACTGATGGTTGGGGCATAGGTGGAAGGACGGCCGATTCCAAATTCCTCAAGCGCTTTGACCAGACTCGCGTCTGAATAACGGGCAGGTGGTTCGGTAAAGTGTTGTTCACAGGTAATCGCCTTTGTCTCTACAAGCTCTGCCTCTACAAGATCAGGCAAGAGTTTTTCTTTGGTCGATTGATACACTTTCATGAATCCATCAAAAGCCACAGAGGATCCGCTTGCTCGAAATACAGACGTACTCACCATGATGTCTACGCTTGTCCTATTTACTTGTGCCGAAGGAAGCTGTGAGGCAACCGTTCGATTCCAGATGAGGTTATAAAGCTTCCATACACGCGACTCGAGTTCCGTTTTTATGTTTGAAGGAGCAAGAGTTACGTCTGTTGGACGGATCGCTTCGTGGGCTTCTTGAGCACCTTTCTTTTTTGTTTTATAGCGCTTTGATCCCTCAACGTATTTTTCTCCAAAGGCAGAGCGAATATATTGTTGAGTCTCTTCTAAAAATTTTTCTGCCAAGTTTAGAGAGTCGGTACGCATGTAGGTGATGCGACCGGTTTCGTACAGTTCTTGCGCAAGGCGCATGGTTTGTTTTGCGCTAAATCCCAGTTTTGTGTTTGCATCAATTTGCAGTGTGGAAGTGGTATACGGAGTTGGAGGAGCTTTCTTGGTTAATTTTTTTTCTACAGAAATCACCCGTGCTTGAGCCCCTGCGAGCTGTTTTACAATACCTTCTGCTTGTTCTTTTATTTTCAGATCCATTTTCTCAATTTTATTTCCATCTAGACTGATGAGCTTGGCGGGAAACGCAATAGAATCTTTTTGAAATTCTCCATCAATGGTCCAGTATTCCTCGATGATAAAAGCTCGGCGTTCTCGTTCTCGTTCGACAATCAGACGCATAGCTACAGACTGAACCCGTCCAGCAGAAAGACCATAACGGATTTTTTGCCACAAAAAAGGAGAGAGTTCGTACCCCACAAGCCGATCAAGGATGCGCCTGGCCTGCTGTGCGTCCACCAGATGCTCATCAATGTCTCTTGGATGTTTCACAGCTTCTTCGATGGCTTCTCGTGTGATTTCGTGAAACGTCACACGTTTGTATTTTTTTGAGTCAAGATTCAGAGCCTGTGCCACATGCCAAGCGATGGCTTCTCCTTCGCGGTCTTCGTCGGTTGCTAGGTAGACCATCTCAGCTTCTTTTGCCGCTTTTTTTAGTTCAGCGACTGCTTTCTTGCTTTTTGTTGGAATAAGATAGGTTGGTTCAAAACCATGTTCCACATCTACACCTAATTTGCTTTTTGGCAGGTCTCGAATATGACCAAATGAAGAAAGGACTTTGTAATCCTTTCCTAAATATTTTGAAATGGTTTTCGCTTTTGTCGGAGATTCGACAATAAGAAGATTTGACATGTAATCTTTTTTAAATGATTTTTTCCGATAAGGTCTTTCAATTAGTAGATGGTTTGTGGAGTACTGTCAACTTATTCGTGTATAAAAATACCCGCCTTCATGACGTACAACCCCTTTTATTTCCAGGAGTGTAATCGTACTGATAACGGTTTGTGTGGGAAGAACTGTTGATCGCACAAGTTCATCCAGATGGATGGGTTGAGAGGACAGATGTGAAAACACAGCCGCTTCTTTTTCGTTTGTTGGCTGGTAGAGAGGTTTTAGCGGTGTTGAGACATTTTGTATTCCGAAAATATCTTCAGGACACGTTACAGGAATAGCTCCTGTCTTTATGAGATTATTTGGACCCTCAGAAAGAGGTGAATAGATGGGTCCAGGAACAGCATAGACCTCACGGTTACTTTCCAGAGCGCTTCGTGCTGTGATCAAAGATCCTGATTTGAGTGTGGCTTCTATGACGAGTGTGCCGTGACACAAACCGGCAATGACACGATTGCGAATAGGGAAGTGTTGTTTGAGAGGAGGAGTTCCAGGAGGAAATTCTGATATCAAGGCTCCTCCAGAGGACACAATACCAGATGCAAGAGCTCTATGACGTGAAGGATAAATACTGTCTTGATCAACTCCAGAACCCAGAACAGCAACGGTACAGCCTTGTGCGCGAAGGGTTGCGTCATGGGCGCTTGCATCGATCCCGTAGGCAAGTCCACTGACAATCACTACTCCGGCACGCGCGATCGGGGTGATAAGATCTTCTGTTACCCGTTGTCCATAGGTACTGGCTTTTCGTGAACCTACAACGGCTAAATATTTTTTCCCAGGATCTGGAAGAGATCCTCGAATGAAGAGAACCGCTGGGGGATCATAAATCTCTTTAAGCAATGGTGGGTAGCGTTCTTCTTTGAGGGTTATCACCTGTACATCATGATTTATTAGCTGTTGAAACAATGTTTCTGGGTCAATATGTGTACGTTCTTGAATAAAACGGTTTGCTAATTCTGGCTCTATCCCTGCTTCTTGTAGTTGGTTTGTGCTGGCGTGAAACGCTTGCTCCATGGTTGGAAATCGGTGCATGAGTTTTGCTAGACGCACAGCTCCAAAAGGACGAAACATAGTCAGAGCGACCCAATACATTCGATCGTCTTTGTTCATACGATTTTTTGTAACAGAGTCTTTTCAATAAGTTCAATCGTTTTTGGTGTGAGTTCTCGTAGAGTTGTTTCTTCTTGTTTGGTCCACCGACCAAGAACAAATTCATCCAGTGGCATATCTGAATAAGGAGGTCGTCCAATTCCTACACGCAAACGAGTCATCGTTGTTCCTCTTGGGACATTTGTCAAAATAGATTCCATTCCTCGATGTCCAGCACTTCCACCACCATGTTTGAGTCGCAGATTTCCAAATGGAAGATCTGCATCATCGTATACAATGAGAAAATCTTCAGGTAAGACAGGGTATTTAGAACAGATTTGAGAAAATGTTCGACCACTTGCATTCATAAACGTCTGAGGTTTTACTAACAAAAGACGTTTTTGTCCGTCTGTGATGACCTCAGCTATTTCTGCTTCAAGAGAACGTTTCGTTGTAAAGGTCGCGCGGTGGTGAAGAGCTAATGCATCTAAAATCAGAAAACCTACGTTATGACGTGTGCGTTCGTATTCTTTTCCAGGGTTTCCTAATCCGATGACGACCTTCATAAATGAGAGACTATTTTGAAACAGATTTGGCAATACGAATGTGAATTTTTAACGGAGTACCAACAAGGTTAAAATTTTCGCGAAGTCTATTTTCTAAAAATCGCATGTAGGCAACGCTCAAAGCGTCTGTCCGTTTTGCTTTCATAATAAGATCAAAGGTTGGCGGCTTTGATTTTGTTTGTTTAAATCCTAAGAGTTTTGGAACGGTCGTTCCTTTTCCTTTCATTGGTTTGTGTTTTGTTTGTGCTTGTACCAAGAATCCTGCTAACTCTTGATTAGAAATGGTGATAGAACGATTTTCTGCCACACGATCGATCTCTTTAAAAAGAGTAGTAACACGCTGTTTTGTGAGTGCAGAAAGAAACAGAACAGGTGCCCAGTTTAAGAAAGGAATGGAAGTGGCAATATATTCTCTAAAACGATTGATGGTCGTGGTTGTTTTCTCTTCAATTAAATCCCACTTGTTTGCCACGATAATGACGGCTGAACCTGACTGTTTCAGAAGTCCTGCAAGCGTTTTTTCTTGCGTGCCGATAGGTTCGCTGATATCTATGACTAAAATAGTCACATCGGCAAATTTGATCGCGTATTCATTTCTTTGTACAGCGGCAGCTTCTAATCCTCCGGATTTTCTTACTTTGCCTTGCTTACGCATTCCAGCGGTATCAATGAAAATATAACGTTTATCTCCCACGCTGATCAGCATGTCATTTGGTTCACGGGTTGTGTGGGCAATAGGACTGGTGATGAAACGTTCCTCGCCTAAAATAGCATTAAGGAGAGTTGATTTCCCTACGTTTGGTTTTCCAATGACGGCTATCTTGATTCCTTCTGTTTCAACGGGATCGGTGGCTGGTTTTCCTATTTCTTCTAATTTTTCGTAAATAACATCCAAGAGATCCCCTACACCTGTTCCACGAATTGCAGAGATCGGGAGAGGTTCAGACAATCCTGCAAATCGCCACTCTGCCTCGGTAACACTTAATCGTTCAGAAAGTTTTTCTGCTTTATTTGCAACGACAATTACGGGTTTTCCTGTTTTTTTCAAATATGTTGCAAACGTTTTTTCTTGTGGCATGGCTCCTGACTTTGAATCTACGACAAAAAGCAATAGCTCGGCCCTCGCGACAGCAGCCTCAGATTGTTTGAGGATTTGTTTTTCCATTTCATCTTTAAGATTAACGTCCATTCCACCTGTGTCTATCAATCGGATGACACGTCCTCTCCAAAGACAATCTCCCTCGTTACGGTCACGAGTGGTTCCTGCAACATGAGAAACAAGCGCTTTTTGTGTTTCAAGAAGTCGATTAAAAAGAGTTGATTTTCCTACGTTGGTCCGACCGACGAGAGCAACAACGGGTGGTTGAAGAGAGTTCATGTAACTATTCTAGATGGATTTAGGAAACAAGTAAAAATTTAAATCAGATTTAAATTCGATTTAAACAGATCTCTAAAACTTGATGATGTTTAGAGATCTCTAGAGGATTTTTCAGTTTTTAGCAAGGGATGAAGCGTTTTCTCCAAGAATAATGAGAAAATCAAGATCATTTTGTGTGGGAAGATTTTCGTAATCGTTACTAGAGAATGTCAGTTCTTTTGGCACAATATCTCCGCTAATCATCCATCCTGTGGCAGAAAGTGTGACGTCAGCCTGTAAATAATCACGCAAAGCCTTTAACTCTTGTGTATGCTGACCATTGGTAAGATCATAAATAACCGTGTGTTTATATCCACGACTTTCAGCATTACCAACTTTTACCACCTCAAATCCTTGACCATCTAATAATTGGGATGTTTTAAACGCGAGACCTGAAATGTTTGTTCCATTTTGAATTTCTACACGAACAAATCTAGGTTTTTCTTCAGCGACTTTGGCAAAAGATTTTGTGAGATCTTCGTCTGGAGTAAAGATGTTTTCCGTAATATTTTGTAGCTCAGACCAGTCGTCATTTTTTGGAATTAAAACGTAAGCTCCGTTTACGACCGTTGCATAAAGAGGGGAGGATTCAGAAGCATCAATCACGTGGTGGATGATTTCTGAACTACTCATGTCTTTAAGTTCTTTGGCTAAACGTAAAATCTCCCACACATCTAAATTGGTTGCTACATTGGCTTTGAGTGTTTCCATCATTTTCGTAATCCGTGAAGGATTCAAAAGAGTGGAAGCGGAAAGAATTTTATCTTTTGCCGCAAGGATTATTTTTTGTTGGCGTTTTGAACGGGCGAAGTCAGATCCTTCTCCGTTATTTCCGTGACGTGATCTGGCAAATTTTAGTGCGGTTGTTCCATCCAAGTGCGTCCAACCTTCTTGAAAGGAAAGTATTTCATAACGACAAGAATAATCTGGACCTAGCACAGGTGTTGTTTGTTCCGCGACTCCTTCTGTTCGTTGGGATGGTTTTTGTGTTGTTGTTTCTTCAAACGATATTGGTAATTCTGGTGTTTGTTCAATGACTGTTTCTGTAGAAGGATCAGGAGTAAAAGTTGTCTCCACTTGTATGATTTGTGCAGGTTCAACAAATCCACATGTATCATATTCTTTTCCTGTCGTTGGGTAATTGTAGTCACTGAAACTTTGATCTACATAGACATCAACACCACCAATAGCATCAATAAATTCTGCAAAACCGTCAAAATCTACTCGAACATAATAGTTGATTTCCTCATCTAACACATCCCCAATGACTTGAGACGCAAGCGTGGGTCCTGCTCCGGGTTCGTTCATCTCTCCATAGGCGTTTGCGTGATTTACTTTTCGATATCCATAACCAGGAATGGGAACTGTCATATCTCGTGGAAGCGACATCATAGCTAAGGATCCATCCGATGGACGGTAGCTGCTAAAGATAATCGTATCACTCAACTGCGGTCCGTCATGTCCTTCTCCTCCAATTCCCATCAGGAGAAGATTTACTCGATCATTTTTTTCTCCCTGAAGCTTGCGTTCATCAGAGGAAACAAAATGTTTGAGTGTAGAAATAAAGGAGATATTCGGAAAATTTCCTGTGCTATCCGATGTCGAGTCTACTTGGTACGAAAAGACCAGTCCGGTCGTTGTCGCAATAGCGACAATAATCGCAAGTATTCGTCCAAAAAAAAGAATCGGCGATCGTCTTGACGCACGCAGATGGTGTTTTTCTTTTAAGAAATCAATTTGCGATTTTTCCATAACTCCTCGGCTATCATTGTAGCGAGAATACCTTATTGGTTCAAGGATACTTGTGTTTCATTGATATACTTGAAATCTAAATTTTTTCATGATATTTTTTGCTCGTTAGTTAAGGGCGTGTAGCTCAGCTGGTTAGAGCGCTGTCCTCACACGACAGAGGTCAGAGGTTCGAGCCCTCTCACGCCCACCACATAAAAACACCGAAACGAACGTTTCGGTGTTTTTATGTGGGTCCTACACATTGATAAAAACCAGATTCTTTGATAGGCTAAAAAGGATTTTATTACTATAAATTATGCAAAATCGGTTTTCTGCTTTTGAAGATAGACTTTACCAGCGTTTTGGTCCTATTGGTGGAGCAGTTGCATCTTTCTTTGTTGAGGTCATTCAGATCGTCCTTCTCTCCAGTGCTATTATCATTCCGATTCGCTACTTCTTGATTCAACCTTTTTATGTCAAAGGCGCTTCGATGGAACCGAATTTTTACGATCATGAATATCTTATTATTGATGAATTGAGTTATCGATTTCGTGAACCCATTCGTGGAGAAATTGTGGTTTTTCACTACCCACGTGACCCAAGTCAATTTTTCATTAAAAGAGTGATCGGTTTACCAGGAGAGACAGTAGAAGTCACAGGAGGTAATATCATTATTTATAATACTGAACATCCCAATGGTTTAACTCTTGAAGAAGATTATTTAGGGGATGAGCAGACTAATGGAAAAGAACGAGTAACGTTAGGGGAGAATGAATTTTTTGTCTTTGGAGACAATCGAGATGCCTCTTTAGATTCTCGAAGTTTTGGACCTATAACTCGTAAAGATCTGATCGGACGCGTCTGGGTCAGAGGTCTGCCTTTTTCTCGAATGGGGACTTTTGAAATTCCTGATTATAACCTTTAGAGATCTCCTTAATCTGATTTAAACATATCAAACCCTATGCCACTTAAAAAAGAAAAACCTGTTCCACCAAAGAAAATCATTAAACCTGTGGTAGAAAAGGTTGTAGAAAAGAAAGAAAAGGAAAAAGAAAAAGAAGAGGAAGAAGGAGGAGGAAAATCTTCTAAAACCTTTGAACTTTTGCGTGGATTTCGAGATATTTTGCCTGAAGAACAAGGTAGATGGAATTTAGTACGTGATACGGTTCGCTCTATTGCCGAGTCATACAGCTTTGACCGTATTGACCTTCCTATTTTAGAACGTTCTGATTTATTCCAAAAAACTGTTGGAAAAGCGACTGATATTGTTGAGAAAGAAATGTATGTGTTTACAGACCCCTCAAACCGTTCTGTTGCTTTGCGACCTGAAGCAACGGCTTCTGCGGCGCGTGCGTATATCAGTCATGGGATGTTAGACCGTCCACAACCTGTGAAGATGTGGTATGTGGGACCAATGTTTAGACATGATCGTCCTCAAGCCGGTCGTTATCGACAGTTCTATCAAGCTGGTTTTGAAAGTTTTGGAGTCGATGAACCGATTGTCGATGCACAGCTGATTGTGCTGGGAGCACAAATTTTTCGTGAACTTGGATTGGATATCAAAGTGGAAATCAACTCAATTGGTACTCCAGAGTGTCGACAAGCTTATTTGGCAGAATTAAGCTCCTATTTCCGTCCACACCGCAATAAGTTGTCTGAGGATGACAAGCGTCGTCTACAAAAGAATCCATTGCGAATTCTTGATAGCAAAGAAGAAGCGACTCTTGAGTTGCTTCAAGAAGCTCCACAAATTCTTGATTGGTTGGATGATAAGTCTAAAGAGCATTTCATGAAAGTGTTAGAGTTTCTTGAGGAAGTGGAAATTCCTTATGTCCTTAATCCTCATTTGGTTCGCGGACTCGATTATTATACTCATACCGTGTTCGAATTCGTTTTAGTTCAAGATGAAGGAGACAAATCACAAAGCGCTCTTGGCGGTGGAGGACGCTACGATGGGTTAATCCAACTGTTAGGTGGTCGACCCACGCCTGGATGCGGATTTGCCTTGGGATTAGAACGTATTGTTCGGGCCTTGGACGCCAAAGGGGTTAATCCTCCTGAGCGTTCAAAACCTTCAGTCTTTTTTGCTCAACTTGGAGACGCAGCTCGTCGAGTTGGTTTGAAGCTGTTTGAAGAGTTTCGACGAGCGGGTGTCCCTGTTGTTGAAGCATTTGGAAAAAGCGCATTGAAGGGACAGCTTGAAGCGGCAAATAAACTTGGTGTTCAATTAACTCTTATCTTAGGTCAAAAAGAAGTGCTTGATGGAACGATCATTATTCGCGATATGGAATCCGGTGCCCAAGAGATTATGGATGTGAAAAAAGTCGTTCAGATCGTGAAAAAGAAACTTCATACAGATCATCCATCCGATGTTCCGGCTGTAGAATAGTGAAAACCCCTCCAAATGGAGGCTGTCCCAAAACTCGCAATCTCAACTTTCATAGGCGCCCGTCGACCGCACTCTCCCTATTTTGAATAGGGTTCTCGGAGCTCGACCCGCCCGAACGAACGTTCGACGGTCGGGCGGGCAGCTCGTTCAAGTTGATCTCATCGAGTTTTAGGACAACCTCAAATGAGGGGTTTTTGTTTTTTTGTTTAAATACATACAAATACATTGACAGAATGCTTATTTTATAGTAGATTTTTTAGTTCCCAAAATTGGATTTTTTGTTTTCTTTTGATTTTTGGGTCGTTCCTTTGAAAGGAGATGGAATTGTGATATCCAGTACGGTCGGGTTGTGATATTCGCAAAACCAAAAGAGGGAGATAAAGATGATTTGCAGAAAAGATTTGTCGCCACTGGCAAGGGAAGCATATGATCGGATTGTGTTAGAGAGTTTACCGACGTACATGCCGTTTCCCAAGCAAGATATCGAATTCCATGATTTCGGTGACAATTGGCCTGGGTATGAATACGTTTTTATTCCTCGGGAAAACCTGGGGTTCGTGATCTGTAACGGAAGTCGGCCATCTCGTTGCGTTGGCGTGTCATTGGACTGGGATATTCAGATTGATGTGGAAAGTGGCGATGTTATCGCCGTGCCATCCTTGCTCCAGCAACCTTTCAAGGGAAAGGAGATTAGAAGCGAGTTTTTTAATTTTGTCCCTGAAGAGTTTCAGGATCCCATTGCAAGGGATCTATTAATGGATCGTATGGGAATCATTCCAAGAAAGCTTGGTTCTCTAGGTCTGCTCGTCTGGCTGTTTCCTCCGAATCTGGAATCTGTCCGTAAGGAGCTTGGGATCGAGATTTGGCAGGTAGGATATTCTGAAGAATGCAGGGAAGTACAAAGATCGCTGTTCATCCTTGCCACAGCGATTCATGTCTGAGAGAACATACGACCCACCCTTTCAATACGTTTGAGGGTGGGTTTTTGATTGACAATGGGCTATTTTCGTGTATGATAGGCGGTTCGTAAACTTTCGGTTTGCGATAAGATTCGGTATTTGAAATCTAGAAAAAAGGAGATAAGGATGGTTTTTCCTTCAGATCAGTTGATCAGTCAGGCAGTTCAAGCTCTCCATAATGCCCCACACCTGCTCTGCGTTTATCAGACCGGTGTCACTGGTGGATTGTGTCAGTGGTTGTGGAATGTGCCTGGAGCTTCCAAGACGATCCTTGACTTCGATTTTCTTTATTCTCGAGAGTCGCAGGACGAGGTCCTCGGTCATACTTCTGGGAGCTATTGTTCACAGTTTCATGCTCTGGAGCTTGCTGCTGCTGCTCGTGAAAAGGCAACGCGTCTGGCTCATAAAAGAAAGTTCTTCACTTATCCAATTATCGGGATTGGGATCACTGGTGCGGTCAGTACGGATCGCGATCGTCGCGGAGATGATCGTGTTCATATTGCTGCCGCCACCAAGGAGAAGATGTACGTCTTTACGGTGATGTTCAAAAAATCTGTATACGGTCCTATGAAGGATACTGTCAGTGAGGAGGAATTTCGTGCCTCCTATAGGCTGGAAGAGGGCAAGTGTGCTGACCTGCTTGCATTGAACCAGATCCTTCAGATCGCTGGTCTGGATCAGATCCCTCTCTCCGATTTGAGTCTTCTCTCTTCCTACGCTTATCTTTTATCTAGTAAACGAGAAGGTGAGTTCGTTTTGTACGACACGGAAGTAAAGCTACCTGATGCTTATCAGGCTGACCCGGTCGATAAGATGTTGTGTTCGGCCGGTGAAGTGGTGGATGTCCAAACGGATGACTTTTATCTAGATCCTCACTTATGGATTCGTTTTCCTGGTTCGTTTGATCCACTGCATTATGGTCATGAAGAAATGGCTCAGATGTTGGAGCGTCAGACAGGGAAAAGAGTGGTCTTCGAAATTTCCGCTACGCACCCACAGAAGGGGTTTATCGGAAACGAGGAGATTCTGCGCAGGGTCAGTCAGTTCCGTTATCGGTGGAACGTTCTGGTCACACGCGCAGCAGGTCTGTATGTTGAGAAAGCTGAACTGTTTCCGGGTGTACCGATGTTGATCGGCGTCGATGCCGTTATCAACATGCTCAACGAGAAGTATTATCCGGATGGAGCAAAGGGGGTTCGTCGAACTCTCGAGCGACTCTCCGAACTCAAGACACAATTCTATGTCGTGAGTCGAGAGGTGGATGGAAAATTCCTCACTCGAGACGATCTCCCTATTCCGCCTCGTTTTGCAAATCTGTTCCTGGACGTGAGTTGCAGGAACGACGTGTCTTCAACCCAAATCCGTGCCCAGCAAGGTTACGGGAAATAGGAGAAAGTGATCATGTTCATTTTCCTTGGAACAATGGTTCTGCTCATTGGTTTTTTAGACAAAGATATGAGTTTCACCATTTTAGGCGTTGGGGTTTTTCTTTTTAGTGGACTTCTCATTGTCCGTGGTGAACTACATGAAATCCGTTTGGTACTGGAGAAAAAGTTAAACAATACTCCTGAACAGACGGTGGAGAACAAGTCAGCTGATCCAAAACCTCTTTGGAATCGGTAGTGTGTAACGAATCGGTTTAGGGTTTCCCTGAGCCGATTTTTTTGTTTTATATTGCGTTTTCGTAACACAATGGTATCTTAAAGGAGATTCCACCCCCTAGAGCTTGTGCTTTAGGGGGATATTCTGTCTTTATTATGGATTTTCAACTTCATTCTGATTATCAGCCTGCGGGCGATCAACCAAAGGCGATCGAGTCGTTGGTTCGCGCTATTAATGCTGGCGAACAGCTTCAGACACTTTTAGGTGTAACAGGTTCTGGAAAGACGTTTACGATAGCCAACGTGATTGCTCGTACTCAAAAACCAACGTTGGTTATTGCTCATAACAAAACGCTTGCGGCACAGTTGTGTAATGAATTTCGCGAGTTTTTTCCTGAAAATGCCGTGGAGTATTTTGTGAGTTACTACGACTATTACCAACCAGAGGCTTACATGCCTCGTACAGACACGTATATCGAGAAAGAATCTCAGATTAATGAAGAAATTGATCGTCTGCGCCATTCTGCCACACAAGCGATCTTGTCTCGCAAGGACGTTATTATTGTGGCGAGCGTTTCCTGTATTTACGCTCTTGGAAGTCCTGAGGAATATAAACAGACGGTTTTACATGTGGAAAAGGGGAACATGGTCGAGCGAAACGATCTTCTTCGCAAACTCACAGAGATGCAATTTGAACGAACGTCCGCCGATCTCACGCGCGGACATGTACGAGCACGTGGGGATGTTATAGAAATCATGCCAATGAACGAAGAGATCGTGTATCGTCTTTTGTTTGAAAATGAACGAATCATCGATATTCAATCACTCAATTCCATTACTCGTAAATTTATTGATCGACTGCATGATGTGTGGATTTTTCCTGCGAAACATTATGTCGTGTCTCAGCCTCGCCAGAAAGATGCTGTGCGCGAGATTCGGGAAGAATTAGCATTGCGGCTGGATCAGTTTGATAAAGAGGGAAAAGTATTGGAAGCCGAGCGTTTGTCGCGCCGAACACGATATGATTTAGAGATGATGGAACAAATCGGTTATTGCAGCGGAATTGAAAACTATTCTCGTCATTTTGACGGCCGATCCCCAGGACAGCCACCGTATACACTGATCGATTATTTTCCAAAAGATTTTTTAACCATTATTGACGAGTCTCACGTAAGCGTGCCTCAAATTGGAGGGATGTACAACGGGGATAAAGCTCGTAAAGAAACACTGATTGAACACGGGTTTCGACTTCCTAGCGCCAAAGATAATCGTCCGTTGCAGTTTCATGAGTTTGAAGAACGGATCGGACAAACGATTTTTGTCAGCGCGACTCCAGGAAAGTATGAGACCAAAATGTCGTCAAGAGTTGTGGAACAGATTATTCGTCCAACAGGGCTTGTTGATCCTGAAGTTTCCATTCGTCCCGTCACAGAAAAAGGAGACTATCCAGGACAGGTAGAAGATTTAATCTCTGAGATTCAAAAGCGGGTTGCTGAAAAACAGCGCGTGCTTGTCACAACGCTTACAAAAAAGATGTCAGAAGATCTTACAGAATTTTTACTCCAAAAAAGAATCAAGGTTCAGTACCTTCATTCAGACGTTCAAACGCTTGATCGCATTACGATTTTGTCTGACTTGCGAAAAGGAACGTATGACGTCGTGGTTGGAGTGAATCTTCTGCGCGAAGGACTGGATCTTCCAGAGGTGACATTGGTTGCGATTCTTGATGCAGATAAGGAAGGATTTCTACGTTCTGAAACAGCCATTATTCAGACGATCGGACGAGCCGCTCGGAACGTAAAAGGAGAAGTGATCGTATATGCTGATCAACTCACAGGATCCTTGGATCGCGCATTGAAAGAGACAGATCGTCGTCGCAAGATTCAGCTTGCTTATAATAAAGAACATGGCATTACTCCAAAATCTATTCAAAAGGAGATTAAAGATATTCGAGCCATGTTGAGCGGTGAGGAGGAACATTCGATTGAAGGAATTTTGAAGCTTGAGATGACGGCTGAGACACATGAAATTGAGGATGTCTTGAAAGAGAAAGAGTATGAGATGAAGGAGGCAGCCAAGAAGCTTGATTTTGAAACAGCAGCCATTTTAAGAGATGAAATCGTCTTATTATCGAAAGAATTAAATTCAAAGAAAAAAAAGAAGAAAAAGTGATGTATGCAAGATAAAATTAAAATTAAAGGAGCTCGTGAACATAATCTCAAGAATATTTCTCTTGAGATTCCTCGTAATAAATTGATCTGCATTACAGGTGTTTCAGGTTCTGGAAAATCAAGTCTCGCCTTTGATACCATTTTTGCAGAGGGTCAGCGTCGCTATGTCGAAAGTTTATCTGCCTATGCTCGTCAGTTTTTGGGGCAAATGGAAAAACCAGATGTCGATGAAATCGAAGGATTATCTCCGGCGATTTCTATTGATCAAAAAGCGCATGGAAGTAATCCGCGTTCAACCGTGGCAACCATCACTGAGATTTACGATTACTTACGTGTCTTGTTTGCCCGTGTAGGACAACCCTATTGTGTGAAGTGCGGAGAGAAGATTCAAAAACTCACCAATGAAGAGATGGTAGATTTGATTATAAACAAAATTTCGATTACAGATGTAATGATCGATGAGCCTTCGACAGGCTCAGGCAATAAGCTGAAACAAAAAACAGGTTCTATAAAAATATTAGCCCCGGTCGTGAAGGGGCGTAAGGGTGAGTATTATCAGCTCTTGTATGATCTTTATAATTCAGGATTTGTTCGGGTACGGATTGATGGAGAAGAACATCGTTTAGATCAACCCATTAAACTGGCTCGTTATAAACAGCATACGATTGAAATTGTCGTAGATACCATTCCTGTTTCTGCATTCAAGACAAACGAAAAAGACACTCGTCAGCGTTTAGCAGACGCTCTTGAAATTGGTGTAGATCGTGGAGAAGATGTTGTGAATATTATCTATCCAGATGGCACTGAACAACTTTTGTCTTCAAAGTTTAGCTGTCCAAAAGACGGGTTTTCATTTCCAGAAATTGAACCGCGGCTCTTCTCTTTTAACTCTCCCTACGGTGCTTGTCCTGAGTGTACAGGTTTGGGAACAGCTGAACTGTATTCGCAAGAGCTCTGTGGAAAATGTTCTGGCGCCCGATTGCGTGAGGAAGCGCTTTTTGTTTGGTTGCCCGCAGGACAAGGAGATAAAAGAAAAGGGATTTCTATTGTGGAAATTTCGAGGATGTCTATTTCAGAGTCTGTGGAATATTTTAAACATCTTTCTTTTGATGATAAGCAACAGCAGATTGCCGGATCTGTGTTAAAAGAAATTGAGAATCGTTTAACGTTCATGCTGGACGTGGGACTTCACTACCTCACACTCAACCGAATGGCTGGAACCCTTTCTGGGGGTGAGGCTCAGCGTATTCGTCTTGCCTCTCAGGTCGGCTCTCGTTTGGTGGGAGCTTTATACGTGTTAGATGAACCCACGATTGGACTTCATCAGCGCGACAACGATCGCTTGATTGAAACCCTTGAGGATCTTCGCGATTTGGGCAATACCGTGTTAGTGGTGGAACATGACGAAGACACTATCCTTGCCTCAGACTACATGATTGAAATTGGACCTGGGGCGGGAGTGGATGGGGGTTATCTTATTGCCTCCGGGGATACAACAGAGGTTTTAAAAGATAAAAATTCGTTAACCGCTGCTTATTTGCGCGGAGATAAAAAAATTGAGATCCCAACAGAGCGTCGTACTCCTGGAAAAGATGTCATCAAAATTAAAGGCGCTTCACAAAATAATTTGAAAAATATAGACGTGGAGATTCCGTTAAGAAGATTTGTGTGTGTCACAGGTGTTTCAGGTTCTGGAAAATCCACTCTCGCGTATGAGACCATGTATAAAACGATTTCTCAGAAACTCTATGGCGGTAAACAAACTCCAGGGATACATAAAGCGGTGCTCGGAGTCGAGTATTTAGACAAAGCTATTTTAATCGATCAAGGAGCTATCGGCCGCACTTCCCGTTCAAATCCAGCAACCTACACAGGTTCCTGGGAACCTATTCGAGATATTTTTGCTCAAACATCTGAGGCACGTTACCGCGGATATAAAAAAGGACGATTTAGTTTTAACCGCCCAGGGGGTCGTTGTGAAAACTGCGAAGGCCATGGCCTTATTTCCATTGAAATGCACTTTTTACCTACGGTCTACGTGACCTGTGACGTGTGTAAAGGTCGACGTTTTGATCGAGAAACACTAGAGATTACTTACAAAGAGAAAAATATCTTTCAGGTACTGGACATGGAAGTAGAACAAGCCGCCGAGTTTTTTAAAGAAATTCCTGCGATTTCTGACCGTCTTGAAACACTCAAACGTGTGGGTCTTGGATATGTGAAATTAGGACAACCCGCACCAACGCTCTCAGGGGGGGAAGCACAGCGTGTAAAACTTTCTACGGAACTTGCAAAACGCCAGACAGGCAAGACCCTCTATTTACTTGATGAACCAACAACCGGTTTACATTTTGAAGATGTAAAAAAATTACTTGAAGTCCTTCATGAACTTGTTGATAAAGGCAATACAGTCGTGGTGATCGAACATAACTTAGATGTAATCAAAACAGCCGACTGGCTCATTGACCTAGGACCAGAGGGAGGAGACTTAGGAGGAGAACTGGTGATTGCCGGTACTCCAGAAGATGTTGCTCGTCATAGTGGAAGTTATACAGGTCAATATTTAAAGAGAGTTTTGAAGAAATAATCTATGCGTTATCTTCTCATCGCTTTGTTATTTATGGGAGTTGGTTGTTCTTCCCAAGTGTCTTCTCAACAAGGGCAAATAAAAGGAGAAGACCAAATTGAACCAATAGAGATTGTGAATGTCGAAGAAGTAAAGAAAAAATCTTTAGTTGTTCTTCCGTTGGATAACAATGTGGTTGGCTACCAACCCATCTATAAACGGTTTGGAGAGTATTTTCAGGATCGTTTTACAGGTTATCACACAGCAGATGATGCAGAGGTTCCTGCCGAGGATCTGAGTCCTGGGGAAATCCAACTTGTACCTGTCCGCGCTGTTGCCGATGGAACCGTTGTCTATAAACAAACCGTTGAGGGATATGGAGGGGTGATTGTGCTACAACACGAGATCGATGGGGAATCGATTCAAACACTGTATGGCCATGTGGATCTTGATTCCTCTAGTTTAGTGGTAGGAGACAAAGTGACTCGTGGGCAATTTTTGGTAAATCTGGGTGAACCAGAATCAGAAGATACAGATGGTGAACGTCAACATCTCCATTTTGCTGTCTATCCAGGCACGAAGGTTCAATTACGCGGTTACGTGACAACCGTGGATGAGCTGGTTTCTTGGATCAATCCCCATGATTTTTTTGTGAAATATGGTGCTCTTGAAACAAGCGATCCAACCATCAGTTCTTATACACTTTGGTATCCACAACCACCGCGTACGGACACAGGTCTGTCTCGAATAAGCTGGGGAGATCTCGCCTTTTTACTCCCTAGTGATTGGGATGTTGAGTATATTTCTTCTCTTGATGCGCTGAATCTCTATAAGGTTTCGGGAACAGGTTCTGCCCGTGAGCGCTCACAACTGTTGATCCGCTATTTTGACGCAAGCTCTTTTTTCACGTTGTCCACGGTGACGATTCATTCCCAAGAGGATCTATTGGTGGGAGTAGGAGACTATATCGCACGTCAATATGATATTGAGAAGAAACCAGACATTGATGATTTTTCTGATCAACCGTCTTGGCGTAACCAACGTCACCTCGTGACCGACTTTCGGGGTCAAGAAGGGTATACGCGTTACTATGTCGTAGCTGCTAATCCAGAGTTGGACTCTGAGATCTATAAAGACGTTTTGGACAGTATGCAAATTTTACAGTAAGAAAAACGGGCTGTGGGACGCCCATCATATTCCCTGAGCGAGGAGTCCTCAACGAGTCGAAGGGGATAGATCATGCTAAAATGATTCTATAATTTATAATGTACCTCATGTGTATTATGAAAAAGTTTTTTCTTGTGTTTAGTCTCATTTTAGTTTTTAGTGGAGGAGGATGTGTTTCCACACCAGTTTCACAAACAGAAATAACAAATCAAGAGGCGGCTGTTTCTGATAAAGTTTTACAAGAGCCTGTTGGAGAACTTCAAACAGAAGATGAATTCACTGGTCCAACTGAGACAATGGATCCGATTACTGAGGATGAATTGGGATTTTCAGTGGAAGCTCCTGAAGGTTGGGGTGAATTTTCTGCCATATTGTATAGACGATGGTGGCCGCAGGAGCCTGGTTTGGGTGAAGATAAAGAATACCGAGGAATTTTTAGTGAACAATCAGCTGTCATCTACCGTACGACGTTAAGTGCTGTGGCACGAGAAGGATACATCGGTGATGCTCAAGGATATCTTAAGAAGGAGGATGGTTATTACCTGCTGTCGCCCCTATCTAAAGAGCCGCAAATGAGAGTGCCAGATGAATTGATTGTTGGAGAAGTTCCGTTGGCAAACGCAACGGCCCTATTATTGAAAGGTTCTTCTCAAGATGAAGAAGGTCCAAGTTTTTTTCCGAATGATCCTGATGAATTTGCGGCCGTCATCAATACTCCGGATGGTGCGGTAACAGGTGGTGTCTTTATTGGCAATATGGACGGTCAACCTGTGATCAGTATGGAAGCATTTAAAGCGATGTTATTGGGGGTTACATTGGAATAGAATAAAAAAACGGGCTAAGCCCGTTTTTCTATTTTTGCTGTTGAAGTTCTACTTAACAATCAATGTTCCTTCCATTCCAAAAGATTGGTGCGAGCCTACATCACAGTAAAAGGTATAACTTCCTGGTTCGGATGGTGCCGTAAATAAAAGAGATTCTCCTTCGTTGATACTGAAGTTAAGGTCTATCGCATCAATGACGAATGTGTGGAATCCTACATTTTTTGCAAAAGTGATTTTTACCTTGCTTCCAGGCGCTGTCGTAATAGTATTTGGAGTAAAGAAGTAGTTTCCCGCTTCCATGCTCATGGTTGTGTCTGAGGTGGTTCCAAGGGTTACTTCTGTCACAGGAATACCGTCCTCTTCTACTTGAGTCGTTGTATTTTTTGTTACCTCTAGATTCCCGTTATCTGTTTCTATTTCGATGGCTGCTTCCGTCTCTGTTTGTGTGACATCCTCATCAGAAGATCCTTCTATTTTTGGATCCGTTTGTTCTTGTTCTTGTCTATTTTGTGACGTTTGTGTTTCTACATTTGTTGCTCGAGTGCACCCAGCGCCCACCAATATGACCGCGAGTAAGAGAGATAAAAGATATTTCATAAGATATAATAGAATCGTTAAGATTATGGTCAGAGCTTACCATCCGTATTTTTGATAGGCAATATATTGTTTTCATTGAATTTTTTATGAAAGAAAGTTTCGATGGAAACCTCTTTATTCCCCTTTTTAAAAAGTCTGTCAAAATTTCTTTTTAAAAGAAAAATATTTTTGTTATCGGATTATTTCCGATAACGTTTCTGGCTATGCGATGTTTGCGTAGCAAATATGGGAGAGGGTTTTGTAAAAGCCCGAACCGCATAGCCAGTGTTAGCTGATGTATTCCTTTTCTTTTTCGACGATAGTCGGTTGTTTTAAAAAATTTTCAAATTTCTTTTTACTTTATCTAAGAGCATACACTGCTTATAAGATTATTTGCTTTGTGTTAGTCTCCCTATAAAAAATTATTTGTGAAAGTTTTTTCATTTATCCGCTTGAAAGAGGTTATCAAACAACAACCTTTGTAGCTGGGCGAACTCTTTATCGTGAACAATGAATCCAAAAATTGTATTTGAAAATCCTAATACGGCGACATTGTCACCGTAAATGTATGTTTCGTTTTTTAACGGTGTCAAACTTTTATCAACTCTCGTTTCTCGCAGTTCACGTTCGTCATATCGTTGCAATAAATCCGCTCCTCTGGTGTTTGCCGCCAAAACATAGGCTTTGATTCCTTTTCGCACCCTAGACTGGATAAAATCGTCATGTGCACTTGCAGAAAATACCTTTCGTTCGGCATTTTGATTTGTGATAATCCGCACTTCTGATATATCACTCGATAAAATATCCTGTGCGATTCGTGGTAATGAGCTATTTCCGGAGAATGACTGTAAAGCAACTTTTGAATTATTTGTTCTATAGTTAACTAGTAATTCGCCAAGGTTCTTATCGATATCACAAGCGATATCTGCAAGTTGTTTTGCATGATTTTTTAGCAGATCCTCAATCACATTAGGTGGACTTGCAAAAACATGCTTTTTCCCATCGATAATATCTTCTTTTAAAAGTCCTTCTGCAATGAGCTGTTGAACGGCTAAATAGGCAGAAGAACGATCCATTGATATATATTTTGCCAAAGCACCAATTGTAGATCTCCCAGTATGAAAGCTTTGCAAGTAGATCTTGATTGCATTCTCCGAGAAATCGAGCTTTTTTAATGCCAATTCAATGTATTTCATAGATTATTATTCAACAATCCACAATTTATTACAGTTATACTGCTTGTTTATAGCATTTTTTTGTAGAAAACAATTCTACAACAAAGCAACATTTTTTTGCAAGTTTTAAGCAAGCCTATACGGTGCACCTGCATTCATACGAATGTAGGTTGTCTACACACCACCTGGAGGTAGGTATGAACTATGAGCTCCTTCTCAAAGAAGCGGCAAATCCGCTGTACGCGTCCGAGCGGGAATACCCGTATCCGCTTGTCTACCCAATTCGGGATTCAGCAGAGCTTCGTCTCATGATTCCGATTCTGGCAACAGGCGTCCCCAACGAAGAGCTATTCCTTCAGGGTCCGTTCCTCTGCTGTCAGAGCCCCAGCACTCACATCGGACCATTCCGGCACGCCATCGACTTCTTGGTTCCCAACGGAACCATCGTCTACGCGTCCGACGAAGGTCGTGTGGAAACGATTAGAACGGCTTCCGATCGTTGGGGTCCAACCTCCGAGTACGCCGACGATCTGAACTACATCACGCTTGCTCACACGACGTGGCGCACACACCACTACTTCGGACCGCTCGAGTACCACTACTGGACTCAGTACTGCCACCTCGCGAAGGATTCCGAGCGCGAGTTTGGGATTATGGTCAGCGATCGCGTGAAGGCGGGTCAGCCCATTGCTCGGACGGGGAAGACGGGCTGGATTGACCGAGACCACCTGCACTTCCTGACGTTCATGAGCGATGGTGGACGTGGGAAGTTCGGGGTCATCAGTCTTCGTCCACGATTCAAGTGAACACAACAAAAACCACTACACAAGGAAAAAAGATGGATAAGGTCATTGCAGAGAACTACGGTAAGACTGGCCTCTCTGTCTCGGAAAAGACGGGTTTTGAGGCGATGGCACAGGACTATCTCGCCAGGGGCGTGGTCATCATGGAGCTGAACGAAAAGCTGGACGCGTGCCGTCATCGGCTTCCTGTCAGTCGAAACTGTGAGTCCACCCTTGCGCGAACGAGTTATTATAACGCCTCGCGTTCCTCACTTCTCATCTTCTTGGCTGGGTGTGTGGCTGGAAGCGGATTTACCCTGACGGTTGTCTCTGTACTTCTGGGACTGTAACAACTTTCCGCCTGCTGAGATACTGAGTCACTCACCTGCATGAGCGGCTCTTCTTTTTTATATGTGAACAAGCGAAAAGAAATTTGAAAATTTTTTAAAAACAATTGGGCGATAGCCCAAAAAAAAAGAAATATTTCAGCTAACGTTAGGGATATACGAAGTTTTTCTGAAATGAAGTGGAAGAAAAATTTGGGTGAGGGGTGAGCCGAGAAAGTCAAATTTGAATTTTTCCGTTATAAAGTAGGCGGGATTTTCCGTTTCAAAAGTTTAAGGACAATTTCTTTTTATTCGACTTGCTACGCTTGCTGTACTTTTTTCGTCGGCATTACTAAACAAAAAACAGTACTAACTGTTATGATACCTAACGAACTAAGTACGATCATAATATTGTTATTGATTATATTACTATAAACAAATATCGGGAGTCCGATGAAAAATGCTACCAAAAGACCCCAGAAGACTCCTTTGGGATTCAACCTGTCCCAATACAGGCTAAGAACAGTCGGCATTACAACACAAGCGGCAACGGTATTAAAGACCCACCATAGCTGGAAAAGTCCAAAGTGGGGGATGAAAATAACACCCATTGCGACAAGAAATCCAGCGATTATTAAGACTACCATTGCTGTTCGCGATCCAGATAATCTCCTTGCATCTAATATAAACTTTTGGAGTTTCTCTTTATCTGATAAATTTTCTTTTTTTTCAAACTTTAACATTAAATTTTGTTCTTCTTTAGAATATTTCATTACGTCTATCGCGTATAAACTTGCCACTGCATTTAATCCGGAATCAATAGTTGAGCTTAACGCGCACAAAAGCATGATAATGAATAATACTGATCCCCAGAGAGGAAGTAGTTTCGCAATGATTAACACCCCAATCATGGATGCGTCTATCCCTGCCGGTAAGAAAGCAGACATGCTAGGAGCTGCCCCAATAAATCCAAGTAAGCCTAAAGCTATTGGGACTAGCCCAAAGGAAAGCGCGCCAAAAATAAATGCTTTTCTAAGATGACCTTCTTTGATAGCGAATCCTCTCTGCCAATATTGTTGGTCAGAGACTGCTCCAGAGATTAAACCGATTGCTGTTACTATTCCTAGAGAAAATGCTAACTTCGGGTCAAAAACGTTTAAAGTATTGTTGGCTATACCGCCGAGGCCGGCTAAAAGTGTCGCGGGTCCAACTATAGCGATAACCCACGGAATCAAGATTACTAACGAGACTATGATTATCAACAATTGAAAAAAGTCAGTTATGATAGAAGATTCTAGACCTGATACAAGAGAATAAACTAGGGGAATTGCCGCTAGAACAGCAATAGTTAAAATAGTCACTGCTTGGTAAACTGGAATCCCCAACATTAATGCAAGAACGTTTCCTCCAGCATATAATTGTACAGCAACGGACATCAATTGATAAAAGAAAAAAGGAAAGAGATACATTTTGTGGACCTTTTCATCTTTTAGTTTATGCCTTATCCATTGTGGTAATGTGTAACCATAAGGCATTTTTTTCCTGATTGTCGGTGCAAGAATAGCAAAGACTAGAAGTGCAATAATGTTTGGAACAACAAACCAAAATAATCCTACCAATCCGTTTTGGTAGGCAAATAATGTTGACACAAAAAGCGCAGGCGCCCATATCCAAGATGCCGCAATACTTGATCCGCCAAGAAGCCAATTCACTTCTCGTCTTCCAATAAGGAACCCCTCTACTGAACTAACTTTTTTCCACTTGGCAAATAAATAGGTGATGAGGAGCATGAACAATCCGAAAGTCAATAGCAGAAGATATGTACCGCCAATTGAAAAATTGATTATTGATTCCATATATTTAGATTAAGAATTAGTTGGTTTATTAAGTTTTCTAAAAAGAAATTGCATGTATTCATTATATATGATTTCGAAAATCTTGATATAGATAATGTAAAAAATTTTCTTTTGTTACATGTGACAAATCCAAGCATTAGAAATATCAAAAGTCCTTTATGACAACGTTATGTTCCCTCCATATATCACAATAAAAAATACCGAACTTCCTGATACTCCTGGAGTGTATTTTTATTATGATCAGACAGGAACACTTTTGTATGTGGGAAAAGCGACCTCATTGAAGCGTCGAGTCGGTTCCTATTTTTCCAAAGCTCATGAACGTCGAATTGAAGAACTGGTAAGTCAAATTAGACGAATCGACTATATTCAAACTCCAACGGTAATTGAAGCTTTGGTGTTGGAAGCTAATCAGATTAAAGCTCTGCGTCCTAAGTATAATATTTTGCAGCGGGATGATAAGACGTTTCTCTACTTAGTTATCACGAACGAACCGTTTCCTCGGCCACTATTCATTCGTGGACACGAATTGGAAGGGATGGGGGTTAATCCATTCCAAACCACCCTTTCTCCTTTGGCAAAGAAAAAATTTTTGCGAGTGTTTGGTCCTTATACAAGTGGTCGATCATTGAGAATGGCGTTAGATCTGGTTCGACGGATTATTCCTTGGAGTGATTGTCAGAGTCCGGAAATCACCGGGCGTACCAGGCCTTGTTTTAATTCCCAAATCGACAAATGTCCAGGCGTGTGTTCCGGAAAGATTTCCAAGCAAGCGTATCGAACTTATATCCGCCAGCTCATTCTTTTTTTTGAAGGAAAAAAAGTGCGAGTTGAACGAGAGATTGAAAAAGAGATGGCGCAAGCCTCCAAAACTCTTCGTTTCGAAGAAGCGGCTGTTTTACGTAGACGTCTTGGAGCCTTGCAGCATATCCAAGACGTGGCGCTTCTTTCCAAAGAAGATCATGAACTTCCGTTTAAACAAACCCGACCTCAAGAGGGAATTGATCTCCAAGGACGTATTGAAGCCTACGATATCAGCAATATTTCAGGAACATCTTCTGTTGGATCTATGGTCGTGTTTGAAGAGGGAAAACCAGCAAAAGCAAAATATCGCAAATTCAAAATTAAAACAGTGAGTGGTTCCAATGACGTTGCTATGATGGAGGAAGTTCTGCGTCGTCGACTTAAGCGCGCCCAAATCTCTCCACTGAGTTGGCTATTGCCTCAAGTCATGGTGATTGACGGAGGGAAACCTCAAGTGAACCGTGTACAAAAGATTTTGAATGAATTCCAAATGGACGTTCCAATTGTAGGTCTGGCCAAAGGTGCTGATCGTAAGCAGGATCGGTTGATTTTTGATCGAACTCAGCAAGACCTTGCACGAGTGGTGACAAGGGGAAAAGAATTATTTCAGAAGGCGCGTGATGAAGCCCATCGGTTTGCTGTAAGCTATCATCGAGCACTCAGAAGCAGAACACTTATTTTGCCGAAAAAGAAAAAGACTTCGTATGGAAGTCTTAAAGGCAGAACAGATATTTCTTAAAAATGAAAATGGATTATATGCTAAAAAAGCAGTTAGAATTTATCACAGAAACAGTCGGATGGATTGGTGTGTTATTGATTATTTTTGATTATGCTTTGTTAAGTTTTGGTTTTGTTTCTTCCCAAAGTTTTTGGTATCACGGATTGAATTTTTTTGGAGGTATTGGAATTATTGTCGATGCCTTGGCCGATAAAGATTATCAACCCATGGTTCTTAATCTCATTTGGATGGCGATTGCCTTGTATGCGATCGTGAGTATTATCTTTTAATCTATGGCAATGGAATTAACACATATTCGTTTTGCTCATGACCTAAAGCAGGTTCTTCATGTACAAAATGAATCATTTTACTACGCAGGAGCGGTTTATCCTGATTCAAGATACATCACAAACATTGATCGTTCACTCACTCACGGAGGTAAAAGTCCAAACGATCCTTTTACTCCTGGGTTGTCAGATTTTGAAAAAGGTTGGGCAACTCATTTGTTTTATGATCGAAAAGCGCATCCTCAGTACGTCCCCCTTTCTCCTTGGTCGATGGAAGAAGCACAACAAGGAAATCATGTTTGGCAGTTTATGTCAGCGGTAAAAATAGTTGAGGATTTACAAAGTTATGATGTGATGAATGGTAAAATTGGGATGATTTTGAATATTTCTTTTCCCATCTATCCTTCCAATGAAGATCCACAAACAATGCAGAAATATAGTGATATTCAAAAAACGCTCTATCATGTAAAACCAACACTTGAGGATTACCGAATTTTTTGGAATAACCTGAGCAGAGAATCTGGGGTTATTGATTCAATTATGGAATATGCAAAAAATCTTCTCCATAACGATATGATTCAACAAAAAATTAAAGTTATTTACCCCATGGTTCTTGATGAGATTTTACGAATTCATTAGAGACAACTTTATCCACAGATAAACTGTTCGTTTAAAAAATCCCTTTTTATGGGGATTTTTTTGATAGATCAGATGGTTTGTTTTGGTTGACCCGTGTTATGTGGTGGAATATAATGGTGATAGGTGGAAATAAGTGGGGATTGATCGGCGCTTTGCTGATCAGTGCTCACTTTTATTTATTTAAACTCCACTTTCAACAAGCCTCTTGTGTTTATAGGCGAGTATAAACATTCAATTGATGAAAAAGGGCGTCTAGCGATTCCTTCAAAGTTTCGCAATGACCTCGCGACGGGAGCTGTTGTAACGCGAGGTTTAGACACGTCCCTCTTTCTGTTTCCCAAGGAGGAGTGGGGCAAACTTGCACAGAAGCTTGCTAGTTTGCCCCTGGGACAATCCAATTCACGCGCCTTCGCCCGACTCATGCTTGCGGGTGCTATGGACGTTGAATTGGACAAACAGGGGAGGGTCGTGGTGCCAGAATATTTACGTCAATACGCAAATCTTCAGAAATCTGCCATTATTGCCGGTCTTTATAATCGGCTTGAGATTTGGGATGAAGAAAAATGGGAGGTTTATAAGAAAAAGGTCGAAAGCGATGCAGATGCTGTGGCAGAGCAGTTAGGAGAATTAGGCATTTGAAAGAGATTTAATAGTGGTCGTCGAAGTTTGGAGTGTTATTCGGGGTTTAGCTGAACCTTTTCCCTGGAGGACACTTCAATCTTCGGCAACCAACGTCTTAAACAGTTTTGTTTAAGAATTTGAGAGGAGGAGGATTTTATGGAACACAAACCCGTCCTTCTTACTGAGGTGAGTAATTACCTCAGACCGGAGCCGAATCATTTTTTTATAGACGGCACTGTGGGGCTGGGAGGGCATGCGGCGACCTTATTGTCGCAAGTCCTTCCTGGCGGCCGTCTGCTAGGCATCGATCGTGATGCAGCAAATTTGGAACGGGCGAAAAAACACCTCTCCGAATTTGAAGATGCTGTCGTTTTGGTATGCGACAGTTACGCTAATATTCGTGTTCACGCACAGGCGTACGGATTTAATCAGGTTCATGGGATTCTTTTAGATCTAGGTTTTTCCTCTGTTCATGTGGATGATCCAGAGAGAGGATTTTCTTTCAAGTCTGATGGACCTTTGGACATGCGCTATGACCGTACGCAATCGCTGACCGCTGAAGAGATCATTAACAGTTGGTCAGAGGATGATCTTGCGAGAATATTTCGACAGTATGGTGAAGAACGCCAAGCGCGTCTGGTTGCTCAAGCGATCATCAAGACTCGAGCGCAAACACCTTTTCGTCGCACTCATGAACTGGCTGAGTTGGTTGCGCACACGGTGCATCAGCATGGAAAGATTCATCCGGCAACGCAGGTATTCCAGGCATTGAGAATTGCGGTCAATGACGAACTTGGAGAACTTCAACGTACGCTCCCAGAGTGTGTGAATCTTCTTGCTTCTGGTGGTCGCTTGGCCATCATAAGCTTTCATTCTCTTGAAGATCGCATGATCAAACAGTTTTTTAAGACGTGTTCGGATTTGAAGGTTCTGACAAAACGGCCTGTGGTGCCAACACGACAGGAACAGTTAGAAAATTCTCGATCCAGAAGCGCAAAATTACGCGTTGCAGAAAAAATTTAACTTTATTCTAGACACCCCCACCCCTGTCTATGACATTCCCCGTTGCTTCACAATCAATCCCTCTTTCTCAATCTTCTTTTGAACGTTTTTCTTTTCGTACTTGGGTTCATAGTCATGTAGTTGCATTGAATATTATTTCTCTCATTTTTATTCTTTTTTTAGTCATAGGATATATCATTCAGGTAAACGCCAGTATTTCCAAGGGATATCAAATTCGTGATTTAGAAACAAGAGTTAATCAGCTTTCTGTATTAAATGAGAAAATTGAAATTGAAAGTCGAAAGGCACAATCTCTTGATCATGTTGCTTCGTCGGTAAAAATGTTAGGCTTTGTGAAAGCTGAGAAACTTCAATATCTGAATCTCTCTGATACTTCCTACGCTTTTGCAGAATAAAGAGAAAACGGCCTGTGCCGTTTTTTTTGTTTTTTCACGAAAATGTTTTCTCACAGAAGAACAAAACCGTTTTTACAAACGTTCTCTTGTGAATGTCTTTCCTGCCGGGTATCATGTAAAGGAATTATGCACACAGTAAGAAGAAATTTTACCACTCTTTTTTTTCTTTCGTTTCTTTTTTTCTTGTTTTTTCTTACACCTGCTTTTGCGCAAGAACTAGAGGTAGTCGTTTCAACACAGTTTGACGCACAGACCATTGTGAAGGGATATACTCTTGAATCCAGTGATGAACTCATGCGTTTGGGAATACGTCCTGAAACACTGAACGTATCTACGCGTGTGGATGTGAAAACATTGGATTCCTCTCTCATGCAAGATACCCTTGCGTCTTTTAATCAAGATCCAAATGATGAGGTTGCAACCCATACCCTTTTGGGAAATATTTATCTTTTTGATATCCTTAATAAAGAAAGTTATGACGGAAGTGATTTCTTTTTTTTGGAGATCAAATACCCTCAAGAACAAACAAGCGATCAGCGTTTGCATGGACGCCGTCGCATTTTTTTCTATAACGGTGTGAAGAGCGTTTGGGAAGAACTTCCTTCTGAAGATAGTCCTGCCACGCAATCTGTTCGAGCCTTGATTCATTTGCCCTATGCACGCCTAGCTCTCTTTGAAGACCAGGTTCCCGAGGTTGGAGAGGCTAGTTGGTATGGATATGAAGGGTGCGATTGTGCTGCTTCGCCTGATTATCCAAAGGGAACATATTTAGTGGTGACGAGCGTGAGCAATCCTACAAAATCAGTGACAGTTCGCGTGAATGATTACGGACCTGATCGAACGGTTTTTCCTGATCGTATTATTGATTTAGACAAAGTGGCGTTTGCCAAGCTCGCTTCTTTAGGTGCTGGAGTTATTCAAGTCCAGGTAAAACTTTTGCAATGATTCGCTTTAAAAATGTTTCCAAATTGTATCCGCCCAACGTTGTTGGTCTGGATTGTGTCAGTCTCCACGTTCAACCTGGAGAATTTGTTTCTATTGTTGGAAAAAGCGGAACGGGAAAATCAACCCTTGCCAAATTACTCTTTGCAGAAGAAAGACCTACCCGTGGAGTGATTGAAATTGGTGGATGGGATATTACTCATATCCATGATCGGGACATTCCTTTATTACGCAGACAAATCGGCGTTGTTTTTCAGGATTTTAAACTTCTTCAAAAGAAAACCGTGTATGAAAATGTCGCTTTTGCGCTTCAAGTAGCAGGGGTTTTTCCAAGACGAATTCGAGAAGTTGTTCCACAAGTTTTAGATATTGTGAATTTAGGTAATAAACTTGCTCGTTACCCTAAGCAACTCTCAGGGGGGGAACAACAACGCGTGGCGATCGCTCGAGCCCTTGTCCACTCTCCAAAAATGTTGATTGCCGATGAGCCAACAGGAAATCTTGATACACTCAATTCACGTGAGATTATGGATTTGTTGAAAAAAATTAATGAATTTGGGACGACTATTGTTCTTGTGACACATGATCGCGAGATGGTGAATCGTCTTAGACGGCGTGTTATTACCCTGGAGGACGGAAAAATTATTTCGGATGTGGAGGAAGGACGCTATAAATTATAAAGGAGGAGTATGTTTGTTTCTAGCTACCGTGTTACAAAATTTGCTCTTCAAAATTTTTGGAGAAATTTTTGGCTTTCGCTCATTACGTTGAGCATGCTTTTGCTTACGCTTTTTACGATCAATCTTTTGCTCGTATTGAATGTTGTGACAGATCGAGCGATTGCTCTGGTTGAAGATCGTGTTGAATTATCTGTTTATTTTTACGATTCTACCCAAGAAACGACGCTGTCTTCGGCTGTCGCGTATTTGCGCGGACTCAGTCAGGTAAGAGATGTGGAGATTATTTCCGCTGATGAAGCCTATCAACAATTTATCCAGCGCCATACAGATGATGCGCAGATCATGGCTTCTTTACAGGAGTTAGGAGAGAATCCCTTTGGTCCTACTCTTGTCATTAAAGCAGATCAAGTCGGAGATTTTGAGATGATTATTGATGCTTTGGATAATCCGCAATTTCGAGACAGCATTCGTGAAAAAGATTTTTCCGATTATCAAAGTATTGTTGAACGCATTCAATCAATCACAGATCGCATTCAGGTATTCGTCATTATACTCGCTCTCGTCTTTTTATTTATTGCCTGTCTGATTGTTTTTAATACTGTTCGTATTGGTATTTTTATTCATCGAGACGAGATCGCTATCATGCGATTGGTTGGAGCCAATAACTGGTTTATCAAAGCTCCTTTTCTGCTTGAAATGGTTTTGGTGAGTTTCATTGCTGTTGGCATAACCATTGCAATGATTTATCCCGCTCTCATTCTTATTGAACCGCAAGTAGACGTGTATTTTGGATCTCAATCAGCTGGATTGTTTGAATACTTTACTCAAAACGGACTTCTTATTTTCGGAGGAGAATTTCTTGCACTAGTGATCATTACTTTTGTTTCAACCGGAATGGCTATGAAGAAATATTTGAAAGTGTAGAATGTAACGAGAAATCCAATACGATTTATTATGCGTCGTCCAGAACAAGAACCACCTCATGAACAGGTCTCTATAAAAGAATTTGAAATAAAAAATAAAGAAGGAGAATTGGTTGCTCGTGTTAAATTAGAAACTTCTGAAGATTTAACAATGAATGAAAATGCTCTTTGGAGGAAACGTCTAAGAACGATAGAGCTTTTAGGAAAAGAAGGGCAGGTCGTGAATATTTTTTCAGAACTGGGTATCAAAACAGATGTTTATATAAGTAAGGATACTCACGGAAGTTTTTCTCATGGTTCACGTAGAGTGAGAACTCCAGAACCTCGTTCCTCAGAGTATATCCTTGCATTACTTCATGAATTGGGACACGTGAAACAACGGAAAGGGGAATGGTCCAAGGATCAAGATGATGTATCAGCCATTGGAAGGAATGCCGCGTATCCTTCAGTTTCTTTTGTAGATTTTATTAAACCAGAAGAGAATCAATGGCCTGTCATAGCTCGTGAATTTAGACGCGTATTAGATCTACCAAGTGCCGCTCGACGTCTTACGATCCGTCAGGAAGACGTATCTGCTATTGAAGCGTTGGCAGAGAAGTATATTGCTTTGCGTCAGGATACTCTCAATTTTTACGAAAAGGAATTTACGGAGGAAGAGATGGAACGATCTATGGAGGTAGAACATATAGTTCGAAAAAAACTTCAAGCATATGATCAGTTGATGCGTGATAACCTTACCGAATTGGTTCGAATGGAAGAACGGGATGCAACTATCCGTGGATTAACATGGCTTAGAGAGTGGAAAAAGGTTTACGGTATTGATTTGCTTCAAGACGGAGCTTATGAATATTTACGTGAGGAGCAGGCAGCCTATGGAATTCCTCTTATTCGTCGTTCTCATGTTGAGGAAAATGAAATAACGTGTGAGGAAGAGGAGACTCAGTTTAAAAAATTAGTCGTTTAAGTCTTTTTTTTGGGAGTTAATTGTCTATGACCTTAAAAAAACGAATTGAAATATCTGATTTTACAGCTATTTTTTTCTCTCGCTTATTTTAGTAAAGATATTTTTGCCACAGGAGGTTTTCCCATAAGGTCTTTTTCTTATCCAGGTCCAGCGATGGGTAATGATCATGTTCCTCCCCAGATGTGTGGAGGATTTGCTCTGAATGCTCTTTTTTGGTTGTTCGTTTGTTCTTTTCTCTTTCAATTTTTTCCAGAAAAATATAAGTCAGAAAAGATAAGACGCATTATTTTTTGTTGAAATTTGATTAAAGAGAGTTAATAAATTCGAAACCCTGTCCTTAAAACAAAATAACTCACCGATAGGGTGAGTTATTTTGTGGTTCCCGGACAGAGACCGAATTTAATTTTAGCTGTATCAAAGAATAAAAACGTGAAAAAAAGAAACACCCCGCCAGTTGCGAGAACCTTTGGGGGATTTCTCGCTAACCGCGAGGTTATTTGTTTTGGGTTTGTCGTTTGCTCCAAAAAGCCGTCCAGCTCACGAGTCCGTTTCCGATGAGTCCCACCAGGATGGGGTTGATGAGTCTCGGCCAGTCCTCTGAGAGAACCTGAATTGAGATGACTACAGCAATGAGTTGGAAGATGTAGCCAAATGAAGCTAAACCCCACGGAAAGGCATCATCCTCAAACTTCTTGGCTCGAAGATCACGCATCGTGGGAATGAACGATGTAAACAGAGCAAACTGCAAGACTACATTGGCTACCACACCGTCGAAGATTAACCAGACAGCCAGGCACAGCATCGTGCCAGCGAAGACCATAATGTCCAACCGATTGACTTGTCCGAAAGTGCTCTTGCGCCACCCTAGAACTGTAATAGCGATCAGTCCGGCTGACATGATTGTCGGTACGATGAGCAGATGTCCTCTTCCCCCCACGGTCGAGTAATAGGTGACATTTTGGATGAGTGCGGCAAGCGTCGCGATCAGCCACGTCGATAAGTTCATGCCGATGTTGGTGTACAACACGTTGCGGATGTAGATGAGAAGCACCGCGATTAGCAGACCCCCAGCGAGACCGACAAAAAGCACTTCCATTACGGACTCCCAAGTTATGGTTGCGTGTACATCGACTTGTCTGACCAGGTTTGATCAACAATGAAATCGACTCAAAAGAATATCTCAAATTGCATATTTGTCAACCGTTTTGTCGTCAACCAGCAAAGATGTCACATGAATCATGTCAGCAAACATGTCACATTCAGGCGACAGCAATGATTAAGGTTTGTTAAAAGTTTTCTCGGT